>TARA_B110000444_G_scaffold76527_1_pt1 | contig 15790 bp, 24 predicted proteins | sample TARA_B110000444 | Tara Oceans TARA_B110000444 (sample SAMEA4398370) | marine metagenome | biome: Polar Biome; feature: [SRF] surface water layer (ENVO:00010504); material: water (ENVO:00002006), including particulate matter (ENVO:01000060) such as... | depth 5 m | reverse complement strand
TACATAAACCAAAAAGGTTTAATGGTAATGACTTATATGAAAATGATCATTCTAAAGACGTTCCTGATATAAATTCTAATAGACAAAATTACAAAATTCTAAGCTGGGATATCAAAGCTGGGGATGCTGTTGCCTTCGATTTTAGGACATTACATGGAGCCTCTCAAAATGTTAATAAAAAAAGTAGACGGAGAGTTTTTTCTGCAAGAATAGTTGGAGATGACGCTTTTTTTGTAGACAGAAAGGGTAAAGGGTCTCCACCTTTTAAGAATATAAAGCTTAATACTGGTGACAAATTAACAGAAAAAGAATTCCCAATTATTTATAAAACCTAATATCTTTTACAATGAAATTCTTTATCATTTTGTAAAATAGCTTTTTTTAATTGTTTTGCACCTTCTAATAATCTTAGTGAGGGTCTGCTAAAATAAGAATTAGAGTCGAAAGCAAAAACTCTTTCTTTCTTTATAGCATTTAATTGATTTATTCTTTCATCTTGATATATTTTTTGAGAAAATAAAATGTTTTCTTCAAGGTTATAACCGCAGCAAATTAGCCCTATATAATCAGGGTTCGTTTTATTAATGTCTTCAGTTGTAATTTGTCTTGATTTTTCACCTTTTCGCCCAATTGAAGATATAAAACCAGCCATCTCAATTTGTTCAGGTATCCAATGGCCTGCACTAAAGTAAGGATCAATCCATTCAAGAAGAAGTAAAGTACTCTTACTTTTTTTTTTACTAATTTTTAATTTTGAGCAAACAGCTTCTTTTATTATTTTGTTTGCAATATCTTCTTTATTAACGGCTTTACCAATTGTTAGAATATCTGAACATATGTCATCAAAAGTAACACCATTTAATGAAATAATTTTTGTATTTGATGATAATGTACATAAGTTATTTTTTAAGGTTGCTTGTATTTTATCTTCGGAAATAGAACATACATCACACAATCCTTGAGTAATTATTAAGTCAGGATTAATCGCATTTAGTTTAACAGTATCTACTTCATAAAGTGGAATGTTGTTTGTAATGGCCTCTTTTACTAATTTATCGATTGCATTTTGATCGCTGTTATTAGGAATAATACTGGAAGTGATTTTTATTTTATTCTTTACTATTGATGGATAGTCACATTCATGACTTACAGCACTTATATATTCCGCCAAACCCATATCACAAAGAATTTCCGTAGCTGCAGGAAGTAAACTAACAATTTTCATATTTTATTTTTTAACCATAATATTTTCTTTTTTGCATATTTTAATGTTTCAAAATAATTGTGAAATACTTTATTGCTATAAAATCCAATCTGGTACCAACCAGAATTAGTTTCTGGATCTTTTCTATATTCTTCAAATCCAAATGTTTGATTTTTTCTTTTAAATATATCAACACATAAATGACCTTCGTTATTATTAATTGAATGTATAACAGTCTCAATTTCTATTTTCAAAAGACAAGCCGTATTAAATTTAGTATTAATTATTTATAATTCTTATTTTAAAATAATGTCAAAATCTAATTAAATGAAAAGTCTTTAAATGAATATTAAATCAAAAAATACTTGAAATGTTAGAAATAACTTTGTCGGAAAATATTATTTTGACTGTTTTGTCTTTTTTTACAGCTTTAATGACATCTATTGCTGGGGCTGGAGGTGGGACGGTTTTGTTAGCAGCAATGCTTCAATTTATGAACCCATCAGAAGCTATTCCAGTTCATGGAGTAATCCAACTATCTTCTAACATTTCAAGAACATGGTTTTTAAGAAAATTTGTGAATTGGAAAATAATATTTAAATTCTCTTTATTGCTGCCTTTAGGTGTTTTTATAGGGCTTAAAATATTTCAAAGTATTGATCAAGATTATATAAAAAACTTAATAGGCATTTTTATTTTATTAGCTATTGGATTTCAAAATCTAAAAAGTTTTAAGAAAATCAAAATTCCTTCGAATATTTATTACTTTATAGGTTTTTTTACAGGTATTTTAAATATTTTAGTTGGAGTTATTGCCCCACTTTTAGCTGTAATAGTTAGGCAAAGTATAGAAGAGAAAAAATCTATTGTAGGTACTTTGGGTTATTTTGGGTTAATTGGAAATTTAATAAAAATAATCGGGTTTACATTTATAGGATTTTCTTTCTACGAATATATAGAAACATTTCTTATGATAATTCCTGCAACATTATTAGGAAGTAGAATTGGGCAAATTTTCTTAAATAAAATTAGTAATAAATTTTTTACCCTTATGTTTCAAATAATTTTAGTGGGATTAGCATTTAAGCTTTTACTTACATAATAAATATCATTAAAATTAAAAATTAAAAAGTAAATTGGTCGTGCAGCAAATGATTTTCAATAATAATTCAGAAGGGCTAAATATTCCTATTGTTGATGTGAATGGCAGTCTTTATTCACCATCTGCTAATCGTAATTGTTCTATTATCGTTGAACTTATTTCAAAAACTATTCCCAATTCTGGTAAAGCTCTTGAAATTGCTAGCGGTACAGGACAACATATAATTCAACTTGGATCTAAATTAAGACAAATTACTTGGCAACCTTCTGATATAGATAAAGAACGCATCCAAAGTATTAATAATTTGTTGTCAGATAATGTCATAGAAAATATTAATCCTCCTTGCCATTTGGATGCAACTAAAGACGGGTGGTCTTCAAAGTATCCTAATCAAAACTTTATATTAATAATTAATTTACTTCATTTAATAACCTTAAAAGAAACAAAAACATTGTTGAGTGAAGTTTTTTCTGCCCTAGCTCCTAAAGGTTTTATTATTATTTATGGTCCTTTTATGCGTAAAGGTAAATTAACCAGTAAAGGTGATGTTGATTTTCATAAAAATATAAAAAAACGTAATATTAAATTAGGATATAAAAATGACATTAGTTTATTGAAATTATTTTCAACATTAGGATTTTTACACCAAAAAACAATTGAAATGCCTGCTAATAATTTAGCTTTTATAATTCAAAAACCTATCTAATCATTAATTTGTATTTAATTGAATTCTTTTGGCGATACTTAATATTCTATACATTTCTCTTAAAACAGGTTTTTCAATAAGTTTTCCATTTATAACAACCAGACCAGTATTTGCTCTCTCAAATGTTGATGTAATGTTTTCAGCTTTTTTAATATCTTCGTCGGTGGGTGTAAAAACGTTATTTAAAATGGGTATTTGTTTAGGGTGAATTGATCCTTTGCCACTAAAGCCTAATGCTTTTGCTTTTATTGCTTCTTGTTTCATTCCTTCTGGGTTGTCAAGATCAAGATAAGGAACATCTATTGCATCAATCCCCGCAGAAGCAGCTGCATGAACTATTCTTGATCTTGCGTAGAGAAGTGGTTCCCACTCATTTGCACACCTTAATTCAGCAGACATATCAACGCCACCAAAAAACAATGCATCAATTCTTTCACAACTGTTTGAAATAGCATATGCATTTTCAAGACCTTCATTCGTCTCAATTATCACATGAAATCTGCAATTATGTCCTCTTTCAGTAAGTAAATTATCTAATAATATAACTTCATCAGATGTTTTAACTTTTGGTAACATTAATGCTGGTGGAGGAGTGGATGTTTCTAATATTGCTTGCACATCATCTATACCAAACTTTTCTCTCAAGCAATTAATTCTAAGTATTCTCTCAATACCGTCATTATCTTGTTTGGTCTCAAAAAGTTTTAAAGCTAATTTTCTTGCTAATTCTTTATCTTTTGGAGCAATCCCGTCTTCTAATTCAATACAAACCATATCTGTTCCTGATTTTAATGCTTTAGGAAACATTTCTGGTTTTAGACCTGGAGTAAAAATAAAACTTCTTCTTGCTTGGATAAGGTCACTATTTTCCATTTTTAAGCTTTCTTATGAAGATTAAATGATATTTCTCTTGTTCATTGTTTGAATCAACAAATTCTATATTAACCTTAAAACCAGCATTTTGAAAAACCTTAACTACATCTTTTAAATCTCTATTAGGAGCTGTGCTATTATCAAATTTTTTTATACCATCAAATTTGCAAGCTAGAAGACCTTCTCCATCCATTTTTAAAATACGATAAAATTCATTAGCGTAGACGTTAAGTGGAGTTAAAAAATAAACAACGTTGACGGCTAGTAGTTTATTAAATGTATTGTTTTTAAAAATACCATTCAAATCCTTTGCATCGTTTGAAAAAAAAGTAACATCTTTATTATGAAATTTTTTAATTAATTCTGTTCGAAATTTTTCACTCACTTCTATGGACGTTATGTTTTGTTTAGTTAGTTTGAGCATCTCATCTATTGCTTGACCATTTCCAGATCCAATTTCAATAACTTTATCATTCTTTTTAATATTAAGTTTTTTAACAGAATCATTAATTATAATTTTGTTAAAATTTACCATTAAATATTTTGCGATATTTCCCAAAAACCCATTATTAGGACTTTTCATATTTTGCGTCATTAATTTAGTGTGTTTTAATCTAGAGTAGACAAATCGATAAAAATAAAATTTTAATTTATTAAAACTCATTTAACTCTCCAAAAAACTCATTAAGTTTTTATTAAATATTTCTGGTGCTTCAATGTTTATTAAATGTCCAGCATTTGGTATAGTTATAATACTACTATTTTCAATTTCTCTCTTAATCTGCCTAGACATTGATGGAGGTGTTAAGGTATCAAGTTCTCCAACCATAATTAATGTTGGAACGTCTATTTTTTTAAATACATGACGATGTTCAGTCTTCATGGATGCATCAATTGTTTTAAGATAACTTTCTTTATGAAGAAGTGATATTGAATGAACAAGCTTCTCATATGCAGATTTATTTTTTCTATCACCTATAAGTGAAGATGCTACTATTGGTGCTATATCCTTTGGTTCTTTCCCATTTAAGAGAGGCTCTTTTCTCGAATTAATAAATTTTTTCACTGCATTAGGGTTCATGTTTGATAAACCAAAATGGGTATCGCATAATGTAAGCGTTTTTACACAATTCGGATATTTTTCATAAAAAAGCGTAGCAATTTGTCCTCCCATTGACAATCCAACAATGTGAGCTTTCTCTTTCTCAAAATAGTCTAAAACTTTTTTAAGATCATCTAGTACATCTTCAAAAATAAAATCTCCTGAATAGTCTTCACTTTCACCATATCCACGAGTGTCCCATGCAACTGATAAGAATTCTTTTGAGAAATAAGGTAGGTTGTCTTGCCAATTTTTTTTGTTGCCTCCTATACCGTGCAGAAAGACAATCATATCGCCTTGACCCATGTAATCAATTGAAATGGATGGCTTAGTTCCAATTTTTATATTTTTTAATGTTGAATACATTTAACTTTAAAACCTACTACCTGGTAATTTTAAAAACTCTAGTTCTGATTTAGTTGAACTTCTACCTAAAACATTATTTCTATGAGGGAAACGTCCATATTTTTCAATAATTTGTTCATGTCTTAAGGCAGATTTAAATGTATCCTCATTAGTAAATTTTTTAAAAAAAGGCATGCCCAATTTATGATCTAATATATTTTCACTATGCATAAGTGGCATCAAAAAAAAACTATTATAATAATAATTTGAACCTTTAATAAAATTATTATTAACTGCTTTTTTTGATAATACCAAGGCCTTTTGATCACCTTCAAAAGCTTTGGAGTTATCGCGGAATATATTTCTGGTAAATTGATCTAAAACAAGAATATAAGCAAGATATGTATCTGCAGAAATAATAATGTCATCAATATCAATCTTTAAAGCTCTTTCAATTATATCTGAGAATTTAATTTTGATTAACTCATCAAATTCATAATTTTTTTTAAACCACATTTTGGGAGTACATTTTAAAAACCAAAAATTCAAAATTAATTTGGTATCAATCACTTTTTTTACTTCTTAAAATTTTACTAATTTCTTTGGCCATATCTTTTTGACCAAAAAAAGGAGCTTTTTCGCAAGCTTCAGCCAAGTATTTTATATCTTTTGTTTCTAAATATTTGTTCCACAAAGACTTCATATTTTCTTCTAATGTCATTGTTCCACCATATTATTTTTTGACTTCATATATAGAAAATACAAATAAATCATAATACTTAAATTTATAACATTCCAAAAAATACCATTTAAAAATGCTAACTTATAGGAATTAGTATAATCATATATTTCTCCAGACAACCAACCTCCTAATGACATTCCAATAACTGTAGCAAAGATAATAAGTCCAACTCTTTCGGCCACTTCGTTAGACGGTAAAAATTTACTTATAATAACTGCATATATAGGTACTATCCCACCTTGCGATAGTCCAAAGAATACAGCAACTATATAAAGAGATAATTGGCTGTCAAAAGGTAAAAACATTGAAAGTGAAATTGCTTGTAAAGTAGAACCTAAAATCAAAGTTTGAATCGGGCCTATTTTATCTGATAACAAACCAAATAATACTCTACTAGTAACTGCAGCAAATAACATATATGACAAAATTTCTGTTCCAACTGCTAAACCAAATCCACTGTCAATACATAATGGAACAATATGAACTTGTGGCATTGACATTGCTATACAACAAAAAACACCAGCAAACATTAGTAAAGTTTGAACATTTCTATTACTGATTGATAACTTTAAATTTGAATTTACACTTTCTTCTTTTTTTTCGGTATTATTATTCATTTCTATATTAGGTTTTTTATTGCCAATTAAGAAAAATAAAATTGGTATAATAATACTACAAACAAATGCAATAAACAGATGTGCATGTCTCCATTCCCCATCTAAAAGGAAATCTTTTATTAAGAAAGGCCAAATTGCACCACACAAATGCTGACCACTAGCTACCAAAGAAACTGCCAGACCTTTCCGTTTATAAAAAAACTTAGAAATGTCAGCCATCATAGGCCCAAAAAAAGCTGCAGCTGAAAACCCTAAAAAAAATTGAATAATAGAAAGCCACAAAACATTAGTCGCCAATGTTGAAAGTAAGTATGAAAGAATTAATAACGTCAAAGCAAATATTATAGGTTTCTTTATACCTATCTTATCTAACATTCGGCCTATAATAACGTTCCCAATTCCATATCCTAACATTGTCGTTACATAAGGATAGGTTGAGGCTGCTCTATCAAGTTGAAATTCACTTTGAATGGTAGGCATAATGATTACAACGGACCACATACCAGCAGTTCCAACAACACTCATTATAAAAATTATTATTAATCTAAACCAAGCCTCACGACTGTCTAAATCTATTAGATTATTATTCATTTATAGTTGCTCTTCATAGTTAATTGATTAACATATTAATATTTAGATTAATAGACAACATTATAAGTGCTTAATTTTTGTTTGGAGGATATTAATGGTATTATCTAATGATCAAATTGAATTTTATAATAATGAGGGATATTTATTAGTTGAGGATGTAATTACTGAAAATCAGCTTAACGAAATGCTTGGTATTGTAGATAATTTTTTTGAAAAATCTAAAGCTATAATTGAGAATAATAATATATTTGACTTAGAAGACGGTCACTCATCAAACAATCCAAGGCTAAAAAGAATTAAGCAACCACATCAACACACAAAGTTTTTTTGGGATATATTAAAAGAATCCAAAATACAAAATATCCTCGTTGACTTGCTTGGTAAAGACATATCTTTAAAGACAAGTAAATTGAATACTAAAGCTCCGGGTGGAGGCGCTGCTGTAGAATGGCATCAAGATTGGGCTTTTTACCCACATACTAATGATAATGTTTTAGCGTTAGGTCTTATGTTGAACGATGTTGATATAGATAATGGGCCTCTAATGGTTATCCCTAAAAGTCACAAAGGTCCTGTTTTAAGTCATAACAATAATGGTGTCTTTTGTGGAGCAATTAACCCAAATGACAAAGGTTTTGATATATCTAAAGCAGTTACTTTAACAGGTAAAGCTAGATCCATGACTATCCATCATGCAAGAACACTTCATGGTTCAGCCCCCAATAACAGTGAAAAGAATAGATTAATTCTTTTTTATGAATGTAATTCTGCAGATGCATGGCCATTGGTAGGAGTAGGAGCATATTTAAAAAATACAAATCCAATTGAGTTGTGCAAACAAATGGAAAACCAAATGCTTAGTGGTGAAGTTAGTTATCAACCAAGAATGGAAAGCGTACCAGTAGTACTACCTCTTCCACCTGCACCAGATTATGGGTCTATTTTTACAACTCAAAAAACTGGAGGAGCAAAATCAGCTTTCTAGTTTTTGTAGTCGGGTGATTGTCTGTCAAGTTTTCTTAATAGGGCAGGCCAAGCTAGTTTATCTCTCCCCAAATCAAACATCCCAATAGATTGTTCTTGAGTAGTTCTTATAGCTTCTTTAGATGGTAGATTTATGTTTCCAGCTGCTTGGGCTCTTATTTGTGTAGTACAAGCTCTCTCAAGAAAATATATTCCCATAAAAGCTATGCCGCAAGATTGACCAACTGATAATGTTCCATGGTTTCTAAGGATATATAGATTTTTGTCACCAATATCTGCTATCAATCTGTCTCGCTCACTATGATCTAGGGCAAGACCCTCATAATCATGATAGGCAATGTGAGGATGAATTAACATTGATGTTTGACTAATAGGTAATAATCCATCTTTTTGGATAGATACGGCTACTCCATCACTTGTATGCAAATGAAGCACACATTGTGCATCATCTCTAGCAGAATGAATTGCACTATGAATAGTAAAACCAGCTGGATTAACTTCATATGGTGTTTCAATTACAGCATTACCATTCAGATCAATTTTAACTAAACTTGATGCAGTTATCTCATCAAACATTAGCCCATATGGATTAATAAGAAAATGATGTTCTGGGCCCGGAATCCTTAAAGATACATGAGTATAAATTAAGTCATCCCAACCATAAAGAGCAATAAGTCTATAAGTTGCAGCTAAATCTAACCTCAATTTCCATTCTTCTTCAGTGATTTGACTCTTCAATTTCTTAGTGTCGATCATATGGTTCATAAATATGAGTCCTTATAGTAATGGTAATTGTTTATATGTTAAATAAATTTCCATTTAAAAGCTAATAATAATTTAACAAAAGCCTAATTCGATAAAACTATTTAATAAATAATCAGGTTTCTGTAATTTCAATATTTCTTTTTAATCTATTTTGTACCTTCTCTTTGAAGAGGTTTATTTTAAGCATTCCTTTACTTAATTCAGCGTCTTCAACTACTATATTTTGTTCTAATTGAAAGACTTGGTGGATAATGTTAGGACGTATGCCCTTATGTATGAAGTCATTTTGTATAGATTTCTTTTTTTCTTTAACATCTAAAATAAGAAGATCATTTGAAACATTAATGCAAACTTCATCTGGAGAAACACCCGCTAAAGCAACAGTTATTTGATATCTATTATAATCATATTTTAAAATATTAAAGGCTATATTTATTTGAGGGGTAACAGTTGATATTTTTTCAATATTATCAAAAATCTTATCATAACCTATATAATATTTCAGGAATTTATTTTGAATAAAAGTCAAATTATTGATCCACTCTTAAAACTCTTTCACCTTCAAGCAACTTAATTCTAGTATTTCCTTTAACTTCATTTAATTCTTCAGACATAATTTTCATTATCTTGTTTGCATCATTTTTATTTTTAAATGAAGAGATTACAAAACCAGTTGTTTCCGAAACTCTATATATCTCACAACTCAATTGACCGCTTTTAATATTTCTTGGAATCATTATATTTTGAATGAAAGCAATTAACATCTCACAGTTTATTTTAGAGCTTGATTGAAATTCAGCTATTCTAGCATACATTTTTTACCTCTTGTTTATTATATAGCTAACATGTACTTTTATAATATTAATTTAATTTAAAAGAAGTAACAATATGAAGATTTTTTATTTTTTATGTTTCATCCTTATCTCTCATAATAGCATGGCTCATGAATGTGTTTTGCAAGGAACTTCAGCAAAAGAAATTACAATATATAATTCGTGCAAAGCAGACCAAACTAAAAATAAACCTGTTAATAAAGATTTAAACAAAATGTTGTTACAAGAAAAAATTAAAATATTAAAAAAAGAGAATAAAAATTTAAAAAATCAATTACTAGATATTAAAATAAGGATAAATTCTATTTTGAATAGAGTTAATTCTTACATTAATTAGAAAGTTTATAAAAAAATGAAAAAAGCATTAGTAATTGGTGTTGGCCCACTGAATGGTCTTGGTGCTCAGTTATGTAAAAAAATTGCTAATAATAATTTTGAAGTTTTTGTGGCTGGCAGAACTAAAGCTTCTTTAGATATGGTTGTTGATAGTATTCTAAAAGATGGAAACAAAGCTAATCCAATAGTGGTAGACACTACTGATGAACTTCAAATTAAGTCTATGATCAAAGTAGTAGGAACTGGACTAGATTTTGCTGTTTATAATGTTGGTAATAATAGACCTGGAAAAATAATTGATATGGACGCTTCTTATTTTACAGAAAGTTGGCAGACTGGTTGTTTTGGTGGTTTTTTATTTGCGAAAGAAGTCATAAAAACTTTTTTAAAAGAAAAAACTGCCGGCACCCTCATTTTTACTGGAGCAAGTGCTTCTTTAAGGGGTAAACCTAATTTTGGTGCATTTAATTCTGCAAAGGGCGCATTAAGAAATTTAGCTCAAGCTATTGCAAAAGAATATGCTGAAAATTCTATTCATGTAAGTCATGTTATAGTTGATGGTGGGCTTGCTGGAGAAAGAATTAAACAAAAGATTTCTGATTTTAGTCAAAGGGTTGAAGAAGGTAGGTTAATAAATATAGAGAGTGTAACTGAAGCTTATATGTTTCTTTATAATCAAAATAAAAATGCCTGGACCTTTGAATTAGACGTGAGAACCTCTAAAGAAAATTGGTAAATAAGAAAGGATTTTAAAAAATGAAACTTTTTGATTTAACTGGAAGAGTTGCTCTTATCACTGGTGGAAATGGTGGTATTGGTTTTGCAATGGCAAAAGCATTAGGAGAAGCTGGTGCAAAGATTGTTATAGCTGGAAGAAACCAAGAAAAAAATAATCAATCTATAAAAAAACTACAGTTATTAAATATAGATGCTACTTCATTAATTGTTGATGTTGTTGATGAAGTATCTTGCAATAAATTAATTGACGATACTGTTGCTCATTTTGGTAAGTTAAATATTTTAGTTAATAATGCTGGAACGAATATAAGAAAAAGACCAGAGGAATATCAGTTAGACGAATGGAAATCAATTATAGATACTAACTTAGTAAGTATGTTTACCTGCTCTAAGGCTTGTTTCAAACATTTTAAAGCAGTTGATAGTGGTAAAATCATTAATATTGGCTCTATGCACTCTTTGTTTGGAGCTCCGTTAGGTAGCGCTTATTCAGCAAGTAAGGGTGGTGTCGTTCAATTAACTAAGAGCCTTGCAAATGCATGGGCTAAAGATAACATTCAAGTCAATGCAGTTTTACCTGGTTATATAGATACTACGCTAACACGTCAGGCAAGAATTGATATACCTGAATTACAAGCAAGAGTGGAAGAAAGAACTCCAGTTGGTCGATGGGGGCAACCTGATGATTTAGGTGGTATTGCGGTATTTTTATCTAGCGAAGCATCTAACTATGTTTCAGGAACAGCTATTCCTGTAGATGGTGGCTACTCAATTAATGGATAAAATTTAATAAATATAATTTAACGATATAAAGAAATTTCACGTCTTATTAAATAAAGAGGAATTTAAAAATGAATAATGTTTTTAAAGGTTGTATGCCTGCACTTATGACACCTTGTAATCAAGATTTCACCCCTAACTTCGACTTGCTTGTAAATAAAGCTAAAGAATTAATTGCTGAAGGGATGTCAGCTGTGGTTTATTGTGGTTCAATGGGAGATTGGCCGCTTCTTTCAGACGAAGAAAGACAAGAAGGGGTATATCGATTAGTTAGTGCTGGTATTCCAACTATAGTAGGTACAGGTGCTATAAATTCAAAAAAAGCAACAGCGCATGCTAAACATGCACAAGATGTTGGCGCGCTTGGTTTAATGGTAATACCAAGAGTTCTTTCACGTGGCCCTTCCTTAACAGCTCAAAGGTCACATTTTGCTTCTATTTTAAGTGCTGCTCCAGATCTTCCTGCTGTCATTTATAATAGTCATTATTACGGATTTTCAACCAGAGCAGAACTATTTTTTAATCTTAGAAATGAATTTTCTAATCTTGTAGGATTTAAAGAGTTTGGTGGGTCCTCTGATTTAACGTACGCTGCAGAAAATATTACATCTCAAGATGAAAATATATCATTAATGATTGGAGTTGATACAACTGTTTATCATGGATATGTTAATTGTGGTGCAGTTGGTGCTATAACTGGAGTTGGTAATGCTTTTCCAAAAGAAGTTTTGCATTTAATAAATCTTTGTGAAAAAGCAGCTGCTGGTAATTCAACTTCTAGATTAAAGGCCAAAGAACTTGAAGACGCATTGGCTGTTTTGTCATCTTTTGACGAAGGCCCTGACTTAGTTCTGTACTACAAATATTTAATGGTTTTAAATGGAGATGATGCTTATAATCTACATTTTAATCCAACAGATAAATTAAGTAAAAGTCAGATGATATATGCAAAAAAACAATATTTGTTATTCAAAGATTGGTATAAAAATTGGAATAAATAGAAGATTTAAAAATAGCAAATTATAATATTAGTTATTAGACAAATCTTCTTCAGAATTATTGTCATTGTCTAAATTTTGACTTAAATTTTTATTTTTTCTATTATTTATTTTTTTACAAGCTTCTTTAATAGCTAATCCGATTAATAATCCACCAGTTAAACCTAGAGCCGTACCTTTTATAAAACCTAATCCAAACATTAAATGTGTCCTAAAAATAATTTAAATGGTGAACGCGAGAGGATTCGAACCTCTGACCTACTGCTTAGAAGGCAGTTGCTCTATCCAGCTGAGCTACGCGTCCATACTTTAATAAGTTAATAACAATTTTCTATTACTAATAAATTATTAAGTCAAAACAAATGTATCAAAATTTAAAAATTAGGTTTTAATAATAAAATATTTTTTGCATGCATGTCATAGGTTTAGGGATTTTGTCTAAACTTTCTATTCCAAGACCTACACTTAAAACAACAGATGATAATTTTGAAGTTACTTTATCAAAAGTCCAGGCAAAATCTGTTGATTTAAAAAAATCTCTATCTTCCCATATGACGTATGCACCTTGTTTTTCAGATAAAATATTTCCAATAAACATAAATTTTTCATTTATTCTTCTGTAGACTTTAGGATTATCCATATCTTTTGATCTGTCAAAAAGAAATTCAAACTTATGATTTTCGTCACTACAAGAAAAACCTGCTGATGGAAGGTATATTTCACTTGCCATTAAATTGGACGGGTATAATAGGCATGTAAAAAGTATTAAGAGGGTATATTTTTTTATAAAACTCATAAAATTACTTTCATGCTAATTATTATTGCTATTGTTTAAACAAAATAACATCATAATGAAAAATACTGAAGGGAAAACTAATATGACAATCTCTATTGACCATGTTGTTATGACGGTAAAAGATATAAATAAATCAATATCTTTTTATTCAGGTGTATTAGATATGAAATTAGTTGAATTCATATCATCATCAGATTCTACAAGAAGAAAATCGTTGAAATTTGGTAATCAAAAAATTAATTTACATGAAGCTGTAAATCCTTTTAAGCCTCATGCAAACAATCCTATGCCAGGGTCATTAGATATTTGTTTTATTAGTAATAAAGCTCTTGATGAATGGATTTTAACTTTTACAAAATATAATATTGATATTGAAGATGGGCCCGTTCTAAAGACAGGAGCAAATGGACCTATTAAATCTATATACGTCAGAGATCCTGATCAAAATTTAATAGAAATTTCAAATATGGTTTAAGACTAACATATTAAAAGTCTTGAATAATATCTACTAATTCTCTTGTTCTACTAACTTTATTATTCCACTTATTATCAAACTTTTTTATTAATAAGTTTAGCTTTTTTGATTTCAATATTTTTTCAGCTATTTTAATGTTTTCAAATTCATAAATAGCTATGTGGTAATCACTATTTTTAACCCAGCCTCGTTTTGCACTAATAGCTCCAAAGTCTTTCTTAGCTTCTTTTAAGTGCTCATTATTGTACCAATCTTCAAAGTCCTGTTTATTTACCAAACTAGTTTCAGATTTAATAATTAAGTAAACAGACATTTTGACCTTACATAAAATATTAGTAAAAATTATAACAAAGTTTATATATTAATTTAATTTTTTATTTTTTATCAATAAAATTATTGACAAACATCTTCTATAGTCCTGTAATTAAAATATAATATTTGGAGGTCTTTTATGAATTTTAAAATATTTGGGAAGCAAGTTAAGGTAGGTGAAACTTTTTCCAGATATGTAGAGACAACCTTAAAACAAACTATTAGTAAATACTTTGAAAATCCCATTTCTTCAATTGTAAGTGTCTCAAAAAAAAACAAATTATTTTATATAATTGTGATAGTGCACATTAACAAAAAAATGGAGTTTACAGCTCAATCTAATGGACAGACTGCAAAGTTAGCTTTTAATGAAACAGTCGAAAAATTATCAAAACAATTAAGAAGATATAAAAGAAAAATAAAAAGTCATAAAAATAATGAAAATTTAGAAAAATTAAATTTATTAGAAGCTCAATTTCAGATTATTAACGAACCTTTATTAGTTACTCCAAATCAAGATAATTCAACAGACGATGAACCAATTATATTTGCAGAATTAAATACAGAAATTGAAGAACTCTCTGTTAATGATGCTTTAAATAAAATGAAATTTGGTAATATATCGGCATTAATGTTTCGTAACAAAAAACATAGTGGTTTAAACATGATTTATAAAAGAGATGACGGTTTAATTGGATGGGTTGATCCTAGGGGTCAAAGAAACACGGCTAAGATATAATCATTTAATCATTTAATTCTTCAATTCGTTTATCACGTCTGCATAAAAATCTATAATATTCATACTTATAAGTTTGTTTCTTGTAATAATCTTGATGTTCTAACCTAACAGGATAAAATTTACTTTCTTTTTCAATAGGTACTATTGAAGATTTAGGAGTTGCGGATAAAATAATTTGTTTTTCTTCATTGGTTTTGTAATAAATTGCTGGTGTATAAGATCTCCCTCTATCACAAAATTGACCTTCATTATCCTCGTAATCTATTGTTTTATAAACATGAATAATAAGGTCCTTGAAATTAATTTTTTGTGGATCATAAGTTACCAAAGCAGCTTCTCGATGATCCCCCCATTGACCTTGAATATATTTAGGGTTTTTTGTTGTTCCTGCCGTGAAACCACTCACAACCTCTGAAACACCTTTTAATTTTTCCATGTCAGCTTCTGTACACCAAAAACAGCCGCCAGAATACACAAAAGTATCAGCTAATGACGAGAAAGGTACAATTAAACATAGATACAAAAATGTAAATATTTGGATGATTAGCTTTTTCATATGTATAAGTATATAATATTTTAAAAATTACTTAAAATTAATTTTTATTTTTCTTTAATTAGGTCAATCAATTTTGTTATTTTCAAATAATACAAAAGGTATTGTGTTTATTGTTTCAGCAGTATTATGTTTTTCCATTATGAATGGTGTTACTAGATATTTATCAGAGACTTATAATGTTATTACTCTAAATATG
>TARA_B110000444_G_scaffold163257_1_pt1 | contig 15810 bp, 16 predicted proteins | sample TARA_B110000444 | Tara Oceans TARA_B110000444 (sample SAMEA4398370) | marine metagenome | biome: Polar Biome; feature: [SRF] surface water layer (ENVO:00010504); material: water (ENVO:00002006), including particulate matter (ENVO:01000060) such as... | depth 5 m | reverse complement strand
TGGTATCAGAATTCTGATGAAACTTGGACTAAGTGGAACGATTAATCTAGAAGATTGTCGATTACTTGAACGAATAGTTCTCTGTCATCTCCCTTGACATTATTGATTTTCATTCCATGGGCTTTGTCCATGGCTTTAGCAATTTCTTCCAGATTATTGAAGGATGCTGTCACGCCCAGATTTTCATCACTGCAAAGAATACCCATCGGTGTGTCACTATTTACTATACTTGGCCTTCCAAATGCTGCAGCATCAAGCATTTTAGTTGGTATTGCCCCTTCCATAATATTCCCCCGTTCAATTGAATACATGGCAAACATTACGCTTATTTCTCCAATCAAATCTGGTAACTGCTCTTCAGTAAACGGTCCTCTGTGATCTATTTCTGGATATTCGTCAATCATTCTTTCAACCGCTAACCCATCTCCTGCTGTTATTATTCGGAATCCTGCTATCTTAGATGCTTCAATCATAATTTTCATAGATTCAAAATCTCTGATGCGTCCAAAATAGCCAATCACTTTCTCATCAACTTGTTCTAAGCGTAAAGGGATTCTACGATTCATTATTACTTCCGAGTTATGTCCCTCTGTTCTAATCCAATCCTGAAACCCCGATGCGGAGGTGATTATCATGTTGGACTTATTCATTATTTTCTTCGCATCTTTCAGCATTTTTCTTGAAGCATATTTGTGAAGTATGGAATTGCCCCGCATAAGTGGCCATGTATGTGCCATATCATGAATATCTAACAATATTTTACCATTATAGTTCACATTCGCAGTATCTGTATCATTTAGAATTAACAAATCCGCCGTGATATTTAATTTTGAAATAAAACTGTTTTTATCTTGCCACGACCGAAAACTACCAACTGTTGGACGTTTGCCGATTCGAGTCCGTATGATTTTATAGCCGTTCAGTGTGGTACTTTCCGGGTTAGTGTGGCTTCTGTCCCATGCGTGTATTTCAACGGAGTGTCCTTCCTCAACTAACCATCTTGCATGTCTTTCGACTCTCGGATCTGGAGCGCATGCGTTGGTAACTACCATCGCAATACGCGCCATAAATTAGCCGATGAGGACTCCTTCAATGACCTTTGCTAGTAAACCAACATTCATGATGGGTCCGCGCTGGGAGTATAATGGAGGCCGATACGCATGGTCGATCAACTACCAAATCTCGGACGAGAAAAAGAGATGCTAGAAGCAATGGGGATGTCATCGATGGATGACCTGTTTGCAGATATTCCTGAAGCAGTAAGAATGAACGGAGAACTTCCTCTACGTGGGCCACAATCGGAAGAAGAAATAATTGCAGATGCTCGCAGAATACTAGGCGCCAATGTGGCATTAGGGGATAGAGTAAATTTCCTCGGAGCCGGATTAAATCGTAATTACGTACCTGCTAGTGTCTTTCAATTGATTACTCGTGGAGAGTTCTTGACCTCATACACCCCATATCAGCCTGAAGTAAGCCAAGGTATGCTACAGGCCATGTGGGAGTTCCAAACTCTAATCAGTGAACTAGTATCCCTTAAAGTGGCTAATTTGTCAGTTTATGATGGTTCAACCGCTGCTGCAGAAGCACTCACTTGTGCGGTTAGAGTCCACAACCGAAAAGCGACTCAAAAGGACACTATTTACATCAGCGAATTGCTGCCTCCTGCTCGGATTTCAGTAATTGAGAATTACACCCAAGGTGGAGGCGTTGTAATCAAGACGCTACGCCATAATTCTGATGGTACTCTAAATCTGGAATCTCTTTCTGAAGCAGCTGGTTCTTGCGGTATCTATGTCGAACAACCTAATCCATTAGGTATTCTTGATGGCGGTCTTACACGTGTCAAGGAGATAATCGGGGATGGAACTGCATTCATTGTAGGTGTATCTCCAGTAAGTCTCGGGCTGATCGAGGCTCCTGGGAATTATGGTGCAGATATTGTTGTCGGTGAAGGTCAAGCATTGGGCTCTCCAATTACCTATGGTGGTCCATTGTATGGTATATTTGCTTGCACAAATGCCTATCTAAGGCAAATGCCAGGTCGTATCGTTGGACGTTCAATTGACGTCGATGGCCAAGAAGCATTTTGTCTAACACTTTCAACTAGAGAACAACATATTCGACGTCATCGTGCTACCTCTAACATTTGTACGAATGAAACTTTGATTGCCTTGATGGGAGCAATGCACATGTCACTACTTGGTCCTGAAGGATTGCAAAAACTAGCACAGCGAAATATGGCGGCTTGCGAACTTGCAAAGAAGAAATTGTCTGAAATACCGACAATAGCAATTCCACATGTAATGAATTGTCATTACAATGAGTTTGTAGTTGAGTTGCCAGGTGCTGCATCGGATTGTATTGCATACTTGGACACCCAAGGGCTGATCGGAGGATATGATTTGTCCAATTGGTACCCGGAGAGGCGCAATTGGCTACTCGTGTCATTTAGTGACCAGACTAAGGCTGCTGAAATTGAATTACTAACGGCTCATCTTGCAGTTTGGTCTGCATCGGTTTCACCGGGGGTGAGCGCATGAGCCATTTATTCGAACACAAAGGAGCTGGTGGGAAAGGATACTCTCAACCTGAATCCATAATGCCTACAGATAATTTACAGATACCGTCTTCACTTGTACGCAAGGATTTACCAAAGTGGCCACGTTTGTCAGAACCAGAAATGGTAAGGCATTACACTTGGCTTTCGACCAGAAACTTCGGAATCGACACTGGATTTTATCCACTAGGTTCGTGTACAATGAAACACAATCCTCGTGTCAATGAAGTGATTGCACAATTACCTGGTATTGCAGACCTTCATCCACTACAGCCTGAACATCAGATTCAGGGTACATTGTCTATTTTCCATGAAATGCAAGAAATGCTGGGTATCTGTGCTGGTATGGATGCAGTTACTCTTCAGCCAGTCGCTGGAGCTCAAGGCGAATTCACGGCCATAAGGTGCTTCCAAGAATATTTCAGAAAGCGCGGCGAATCACAAAGAACGAAAGTAATCGTTCCAGATTCCGCACATGGTACCAATCCTGCAAGTGCTTCGATGGCTGGGTTTGAGATAATCGAGATTCCAAGCCAAGAAGATGGGCGTATCGATTTGAACGCACTGCGAGCAGTTGTTGGTGATGATACAGCTGCAATGATGATCACGAACCCTAGCACACTTGGAGTATTTGAACCGGAAATTGCAGAAGCCGCAGAAATCGTTCATGCCGCTGGCGGTCAGATGTACTATGATGGCGCTAACTTCAATGCCATCTTAGGTCTAACTTCACCTGGAATTATGGGCTTCGATGCAGTGCATTACAACCTTCACAAAACATTCAGTCAGCCCCACGGAGGAGGAGGCCCAGGTTCTGGCCCAATCGGCGTGAAATCTCATCTTGCAGAGTTCTTGCCAGGTCCTGTTGTAAAGCGACGACCTATATTGGCAGGTGACCGTATGACCTCGGTTAACAAAGAATGGTGGTACCATTGGCAAGAACCAGAAAATAGTATTGGTAAGGTTCAACAGTGGCACGGTAATAGTGGCGCAGTGATTCGCTCATGGGCATTTTACCGTAGGTATGGCAGGGACCTGAAAACCATGTCACAGCACGCCGTTCTCAATGCTAATTACCTTCGCCACAAAATCATGCAAGAAGCTGAGGCAAAAGGTGTTGGACATCGGTTCTGTGATGGTGCACCTGTTGATGTCGTGAAACACGAATTCACGTTATCTTTCGCTCCGATGAAAGAAGAGATTGGAATAGGGGCAATGGATATTGCAAAAGGACTGCTTGACAAAGGATACATGGCGCCTACAGTTTACTTCCCACTGATTGTACCTGAGTGCATGATGTTTGAGCCAACCGAAACTGAATCCAAAGAAGTATTAGATGAGTTTGCGATTAAGTTTGTCGAGGTCTTACAAGAAGACCCAGATGTTCTTCATGAAGCTCCAATTACCACCAAGGTAAGGCGTGTTGATGAAGTATATGCTGCTCGTAATTTGGTTTTGTCATATCCTTTTGATGAAGAATAGTCTTCACTTGAGGGTTATTTTGCAAATGCTTCAAGTCTAGTGCCCACCACCACCTAATGTGAATTGGGAGGAAGTGTCGATTCCCGGCCCAGGCCCGAGGATGCTGTGGCCTATGGCTTGGTCACTGCTACCATTGACTGGCGGGCTTCTTCTTATTCTTTTCAAAGGCGGTGGCTTGCTAGCGACTTCCTTCCTAGCATTGGGGCTGATGTTGTCACTTGCAGCGGTTTGGATTGGAACTACTGCCGTTCCGGGCCGAGTAGACATGCTTGTCTTGCTAATATCGCCCTTCACAGCCTTCTCTTTATTTTTCCAACCCCCTAACATAGTTCAAGCCCTTTTGGCCTTGATCGCTTGGACAATAAATTATCGAACAGCATCTTCACTTTCTGCACTTTCAGGTGTTGCTTATCGCTGTGAATGGGACCCAAGACTCCCTTTACCCGATGTTGAAGGCGCGACTTACATGCACAGGAAATGGGCTGCTAGACCATTGATTCGTATTGGCTCTAACATAGTGAGAGGTGTTAGGTTGAATGGCAAAATCATGCTGGAATCAGACTCACCTATTACTTTCACATTCAGTGAAGAGTGAGCAAAAAGATTGCTAATCAATTCAAGTCTGTCTTGATTTATGCGTGAATATCCGTTGGACATTAGAGGGCTAATACTCAGGAATATACTACCCGGTGAAGAGTATCGTTGGGTAGCTCCATTCTTGTGGAATGGGGCTCTCAATATTGACGAATATGTTCGAGATACAAAGGTCTTGAGAAGATATCAAGTTCTTTTGGAGGTTGACAGTTCTGGCATGGGTAGAATCATTCCAAGGGCTGCAGGAATTGCAGCAAGACAAGGAAGGATTACTCTGGCACAGAATTTGCTATCTGCTCACATACTTGATGTAAGACCTAGCCCTGCATTAGAAGCCCGGGCACTAAATTTACTGAACGATGAAAAAAGGAAGATAAGAAGGCTGCTGAATCGTAATAGGGAATGGCCGCAGGATATCTGGAATTTGCAAGATACTCCCGCATGGATAATTCCTGCATTCATTCGAAGGTTTAGGAAATTGGTAAACAGCCGCTCAGTCTCTATAATTTCTGGCGGTCACCTCTTGGCTTCTGGGTCTTGGATATGGGATTATGATGCGAAATCTCACAAACCTTCCCAAGTAAAAACATACTCAATTAGTGATATTTCAATGAATTTCGATTAGATTTCGTAGTTGGTTATTCGCGGTACGTTGATGAACCACCGTCCATGGCACAACATCATGGACGTTACAATCCTTCTCGGTTCAAAGTCGGATATGCCTGTTGCAGAAAAGTGTACTAAGATACTCGAACATTTCGGTGTCCCATACCAACTACGTGTTGCTAGTGCACACAGGTCGCCAGCATTTGTTGAGCAAATTATTCATGATGCTGAAGCAGATGGCTGTACCGTCTTCATCGCTATGGCTGGATTGGCAGCAGCACTTCCAGGTGCAGTAGCTGCACTCACAACCAAGCCAGTTATCGGAGTTCCATGTGGCGGTAGAGTTCCTTTCGATAGTTTACTTTCAATCGTTCAACTTCCTCCTGGTGTTCCAGCAGCGACTGTAGGCGTTGACCGTGGTGACAACGCAGGATATCTTGCAACTCAGATACTTGCGCTTGGTAATGACAAATATGCTGCTGCATTAAAGCAGAATAAGTTAGACCAAGTTGCTAAAGTTAAGCAAATGGATGCAGAGGTCAATGGAAGGGATGTCTGATGTTTGATACATCTTCATTCATTGAAGAGGCCGCTCAAAAAATGAAAGATGAAATCGATGAGATAGCGATCATCGCATGCAGCGGTGGCGTCGACTCGACTGTTGCTGCAGTTATTGCAAACCAAGCAATTGGTGGCAAATTACACTGTGTCTATGTCGATACAGGATTGATGCGAAAGAATGAGACTAAAGAAATTCAAGAAATGCTTGCAGCCCATGGTCTGAACCTGACTACTGTATTTGCCGAAGAACGTTATTTCCAAGCTTTAGCAGATGTTACTGAACCTGAACACAAGCGCAAAGTTATCGGTGAATTGTTCATCAGAATTTTCGAAGAAGAACAAGCGAAAGTAGGTGCCAAATATCTAGTGCAAGGAACGATTGCTCCTGATTGGATAGAATCCGGTGGCGGTGTCCGTGACACTATCAAGAGCCACCACAATGTTGGAGGACTTCCTGAAGATATGACACTAGAAATTGTAGAACCACTACGTGATTTGTACAAGGACGAAGTTAGAGATTTGGCACGCACTCTCAAAATCAGAGTGGCAGACCGCCAACCATTCCCAGGTCCAGGTTTAGCAGTTCGTTGTCTTGGTCCTCTTACCCTTGAGCGTGTGCATGTAGTTCGTGAAGCATGTGCGATTGTTGAAGAAGAATTTGAAAAAGCCGCTGAAGAAGGAAAGATGGAAATCCCGTGGCAATATTTCGCTGCACTTTTACCAGTTCGTTCAGTTGGTGTTCATGGAGATGTTCGAGCCTATGGTGAAACAGTAGTCGTTCGAGCAGTGCAATCCTTAGATGGTATGTCCGCTAGGTATTCCGAGATTCCGCATGAGATTCTTGCAAAGATTAGCACACGCATTACTAACACTGTCAAAGGTGCAGTAAATCGAGTAGTTTACGATATTACTCACAAACCACCCGGTACTATCGAGTGGGAATGATTTGTTCAGATTGGAGTTTTGAACCCCATTGCTCTGACGATGCACCAGCCAGCTCTAGCTTCAAAGATAGTAAATGCACCACCAAATGTTATTGCACCAAATAGGTACCACCAGTAAGTCGATGTTAATAATCCTCCCAGAATCAAGCCTCCCAATATTACAGCGCCTGCCATTGTCATAAGTCCCATTCGCATTCTAGCGGCTTTACCTTTAGCATCGATGTTACATTGCATATTCTCACCTGATTATCAAACTTTTTTTTAATTTGTAGTAATTTTCAGTCTTAATTTCATGTAGTTAATTTTGACCCAAAGTGACATTTTGGAGCGCCAAGTCAATTTTAGTGGGCTTGTAAATACATCACCTGATCTTCTGACGACAATTTCATGGAAGATTTTAGAATAAGCGTCAAGCATAATCTTTGGCTGAACTCTAGACCGTGAATCTAGATACTCGAATAGGTGCATTGCAGACTCACGGTGCCTGTGGACAACTTCAGAATATTCCTTGATAAAAGAGTGCCATGAAGGGTTTTGTGCAAGGTTAGGATTGGATAAATCTCCGACCCCAATGTTGTGAGCGGCTAAGACATCTTTGGGCAAGTACACGCGACCACGCTCGTAATCCTCTGCAACATCTCTCAACACGTTCACCAACTGCATTTGAATTCCTAAGTCGATTGCGTGGAGGCGTGCTGCATGGTCATCATAGCCATAGATTTCAATTAGAATCAATCCGACGGCTGATGCTACTTTGTAACAATAGGCACGCAAATCATCCCAGGTGTTGCTCAATACTGTAAACAAATCATCTTCCATGCCTTCGATGACAGTTTCAAACTCATGCAACCTTATCGGGTATCGTTTGAATACATCCTGTAGTGCAATGAATACTGGTTGGTCATCATTTGTGATTTTTCCTAAACTGGCCTTTTTGACATCATTACGAATAGATACGAGAGCCATCAGACGTTTCGTATGAACTTCAAGTGGATTTGCAGGTTCTATATCCGAATGTATTTCTCTCAGCAAAGCATCCCTTTCTGCGGTTTGTTGAATTAACTCATCAGTAGCATCTACTACTGGCTCTTCATCTCCATCTACAATATCATCAACTAGTCTGCAAAGCGCATACACAGCATGTACGGCACTGCGCTTTTCATTCTCGAGAGCTGTAAACGAACTAAAGAAGGTAGTCGAAGAGTTACGACATATCTGTTGACAATGCGCGTACGCACCTTCCAACGTGTTACCTCCCATCTGAATCCCTCAATTGTGATTTGGGCTGGTCATGGCAACTTCACTTGGCGAACTGTTGGTTGAATTACTTGGTTTGCTACGTCTCTTACGACTGCTGAACCATGTGTCGACCCCGTTCCAATCTGGCCTTATTCCCAAACTGTCAAGCAATAACTTCGAACTGATTCTTGCGGATTCATAAATTACAGGGAGTCCACTACCTGGGTGAGTTCCTCCTCCTACCAAATACAAGTTTTTTATCTCATCAAATTCGTTCTTCGGTCTCTTCCAAAGCATTTGATCGAGTCCGTGGGCTAGGTTGAATACAGCACCACGATAGCAATGCTCACCCCATCCGTCTGGAGTTATTACCAACTCTGATATTATGTGGTCGCTCAATCCTTCAAAACCTAATTTAGTTTCAATTTGCTCAATTATTCTGTTACGGAATGGTTCTTTCTCGTCATCCCAGTTGATGTTTTCATGAATATGAGATACAGGTACTAGAGCATAAACAGTTGAGCAGCCTTCAGGTGCCATTTGAGGGTCTGTTACACACACATTTTGGACATAGACCGATGGATCATCCCAAGTTAGTCTGTGATGCTTTTCGATGTCCTCAAGGTTTTCAACATAATTCTCTGAAGCATATATTTGGTGGTGCGGTAAATCATCGAATGTTTTGTCAACACCTAGGTAAAGCATGAAAGTTGAACAGGAATATTTCTTCTTATCGATTTTCTTGTTCGACCATTTCTTGCGAACTTTATCTGGGAATAACGAGGTCATTCCTTGAGCGAAGTCTGCGTTCATGACAACCTTGTCTGCATAGAAGGGTCCGTTCTTGGTAACAACACCCTTGATCGTCTTTTTCTCCATTATTACTTCGGTAACAGCTTCTTCCATTCGGAACTCTACGCCCAGGTCTTTAGCGATTTCACCCATTCTTGCAGATACGGTTCCTAGTCCACCCATTGGATGGAAAATCCCATACTCATACTCTAGGAATGCAAGCATTGTAAACAGGCTCGGACAATTAAATGGAGACATACCTAGATACTTTGTTTGGAAAGACATGGCAAGCATCAGTCTTTCATCATCGAATAATTTCATCAAATCTTTGGCGACTGACCTGTGTGGTCTGAGTACTTTGGATACGCGTAGAGCTCTTTCAGAAAACAAGTCGCTGAAACCAAACCATGGTTCCTGCAAGCACTGCTTTGATCTGTTGAGTTTGTTTCGGTTGTCTTCTAGGTATTTTCGGAATGCTAGTGCATTGGTAGGACCCGACAATTTTTCGATTCGCTCACACATCTGTTCAACGTTGCTTGTGCAATCCAATACACCGCCTTGTCCAAAGATTAGGCGGTAATTGATGTCGAGTCTCTTGAGTTTCAATTCTTCATGGGCATCGAGTCCAATCGCTTTGAAAATGTCCTCAATAACTTCTGGATAATGGAAAAATGTAGGTCCCAAGTCGAACTTGAATCCTTCTCTTTCGAATACTTTGTTACGACCACCAACCTCTTTTGAACGCTCAAAGACAGTAACTTTTACACCTGACTTGGCAAGCAGCAATGCTGATGCTAAGCCTCCGGGGCCTGCTCCGATAATAGCGACGGACGGTTGTAATGAATTGGACATAATATCACGCTGAGGTTTTAGGCTTTAAAGTACGGTTTGAGTCCACCACGTCCCATTGTTCGTTGGGGACTCGTTGAAGAAGCGTTTTTGGGTCGATTAAAGTAGCAAATTCATCGAGATATGGTCCCATTGAAGAGATAAGATCAACTTCTGGGTGTCCTTTCAAAACCATGCCATCCATGTACATCAGTGAACGAATGATTGGAAATGCATCTTCTCCAAAAGAACAGCCAGCCAAAACTGCAGCACGTACAGTCTTCATCATTTGTTCAGTCAGTGATACTTCACTAACGGATGTTCCAACAAATCCATCATAGAGTTCGTTCATAGAGTTGTAATAGGTTTCTAATGTGTCGCCACTAGGAGTTACATCCGCCATGGTAAGCATGGCATCAAAGGCATTCTTCAGCTCACCTTTTGCCAGATAATAGAAGAACCCGAATAATGCCTTACGTACATGGTTCGGAGCTTCACATATTGCCCCAGTGTCAATGAAAATGAAGTTTTGATTTTCATCCATCATAGCATTCCCTGGATGCAAATCACCATGGAATACTCCAAGGCCAAACATGAATGCACCATGAATTCTGAACAATTGTAGTAGGTCTTCCCATTCGAGGCTTTCTGCGTTAAGATGCGATTCTAAAGTCGGAGATGTTATCTCTTCAACAACAAGTACATGTTCATTTGACAAATCTTCCCAAATCTTGGGAAATTTCAGTTTAGGCATTGGGAACTTATCTTTGTACTCAAGAGCTAAATCTTGCAATCTCTCTTTGCCTTTGATCTCGTTTAAAAGGTTGAGTTCTCTAATGGTATAGTCTTCGATATGCGCAAGTAGTCCAACTGGATTACCAACTTTCTTCAAGCGGGGGTTGAAGAAAAGACCAAGTTTCATCCACCTTTTCATTCTACGAACATCTTTTCGGAATGATTTTTCAAAGTCGCCTTTGACTATTTTGATTATTACCTTAGTGCCATCCAAAAGTTCTGCTCGATGGATTTGTCCAATACTGGCTGCAGCAAATGGCTTTGATTCGATATGTTTGAAATTCGACCTAAAATCCAATGGCGTGAATTTAGTCAGGAGTTTTTCAAAATTCTCTTCAGGGATTGTAGGCGCCCTACTGTATAATTCCTGTAGAGCAATACATCGTTCAGGGTCTAGCAGATCTGGTCTCAACGCACAAATCTGGCCCAACTTTACTGCAAGCAGTCCCATGGATTGAATCCTATCGATATCCACTGGTCTCTTCCCCTTGAGTTCTCTAGCGAACCTCAAGAATGTCAGCAGACGCATGAATCTAGCATCAGGATTCAGTATATTAATACCCGTTTGGGTTCATTGTCGGTATGTTATACTGCATCACTGGCATGGTGGTGAATAATGTAGTGCCAAAGGTCATCCTTTTCTCCAGAACCCTCGACACGCTTGATGACAATTTGCGAATCTTTTGCAAAACGATTTGTTAATGCGCCTTCAATAATTCCATCATCCATTTCCCACATAGGCAGTGCATCTGGGTCATCTAGCGGGGGGTGGTGAAGACCAACTCTAACATGGAAAGAAGGGTCCACATCATATTCTAGGCTGCCTAAACCAGCATGCTCCCACCAGTCCATCATTTCATCGAGGAATTCTATATCGTGTTCGATACCTCTTAGTGAAAAAGCGATCTCTTGGCCGATTCGGTTGCCAATTTGCCTCAGCATCAAGGCAATATCGATTCCCAGTATTTTCAGATTTGATAACTTACCTTCAGTCAATTTTTGACGTGCTTCATTGACTTCATTACCGGCTGCAAAGAATGCTTCAGGGTCAAATGGCGTGTCCTCATCCGGAACATCTTCAGTGATTCCCAAAGCTGAAGTGATATTCTTCAAGAACGAACCTTCTCCAATTGTTAATCTCAATGGGTCGTTAATCCGGTTGTCGGTATATCTTGCAACTGCTGTATCAAACATAACTGCATTCTCCCAGATTGTGTCGATTAAGTTGAGATGGGACTCAGCGAATGCTTGTGATTCAATAATTAGAGCAGCATCGTCTTTTCCTCTTCCGACCGGATTATCTTCTATGTTGAGGTATTGAACAACTTCAGACATATCTCTTACGAAACCTAAAGATTCTAATTCATCAGAATGCCGAACCTCGATAGATTCGTGTAACTCATTGAAGAATCGAATTGTTCTGCTATCCAAATGCGTGATTATTTGGATTACTACTCCTCTAAGAGCTGCAGTGTTGACCGCTTCTAGAGCAGTTGGATTTCTACATAGGTGAAGAATTCCGTATTGACCGACTAACAATATCAATCTCTCTTCGGCATCTTCAGCCATTTTCTTCAGCCGACTGTAGATATGTGTGCGCTCTTTGAGTACTGCAAACCTAGGGTCGTCTAGGTTTTTGGTTCGTGAATCACCAGCAGTCGTATCTTCTTTGACATTTTTCGAGAGGTTGTCAAAGCCTTCCACTAAGTGTGATAATTGTTGTTTTCGCATATCGATTATGTGCTCGATTGCTTGGTGTAGGTTGAGGCTGGAAAACAGCATTGGGCGGTCAGCAGTTACTGTGACAATCCCCATCTCTTGAAGTCTTGAAAGACTATTATATGCATCAAGACGAGTAGTATTCAGTTCTTTAGCAAGTTCTGATGCTTTCATTCTAGGGTTTGAACCTAGAATCATTATCGAATTGACTTCTCGATCATTTAGCCCCGAATCTCGGAGTAACTCTTGCCACATTCATTCTCCCCCGGTAACGCTCGAAATGTCTGCTAAAATCTTAGCAACGTGTCGCCTTGGCCTGAATAGCCAATCATAGACGTAATGCACTTTGTTGTCTGGACCGATAACGAAAGAAGATTTGCTTGGAAATTGTCCTAGGTGTAATGGGATATTGTAAGATACTCCTACTGCTCTTTCGACATCGGCAAGGAGTGGGAAAGGTAGGTCTCCAATGGAGGATTTGAACTCTTTCAATTTTTCAAATGCGCCAGGTCCAACTCCAATGACGGAACAGCCAGATGATTTGAACAATTCATACTGTTCTTTGAACGTTAAGCAACCACGTTTGCAGGTCGGAGAATTGTGTTTCGAATAGAAGAAAATGATGCGCCATTCGCCGTGTAGCGAGCGACTGTCAAACATCTTTCCATCATCGGCTTGAAGTACGAAATCAGGGGCTATTTGCCCAATAATGCTGTTGCTCATATGAATCGCCGGGTCACACTCTTAGGATGTGGCCCATGCGAGAGGCCTTGGTCCTTAGATATGAACGGTTATGTTCACAAGTCCCCACAATGATGGGTACACGCGAGTTAATTGAGATTCCGTTTTCGATTAATTGTTGTCTCTTATCTGGATTATTAGTCATCAGGTCAATATCGTCAAACCCTATGGAGGATAGCATTTTAGCTGCAAAATCATAGGTTCTAGCATCACCAGGTAATCCTAATTCGAGATTCGCATCAAGTGTATCTAGCCCTTCATCTTGTAACGCATACGCTTGCATCTTTGCAAACAGTCCAATTCCCCTACCTTCTTGCCTGAGGTAAACGATGGCGCCACGGCCATGCGCTTGTATCTCTTTCATCGATTCTTCCAATTGTGGACCACAATCACAACGTAGACTTCCGAAAGCATCTCCTGTTAGGCATTCGGAATGTATTCTAACTAAGGGCGTTGAATCTAGTTCGCTACCCACGTACAAGAGTGCATGTTCTTTGTCCATTTTCGAATCGATAAATGCCCTGATCCTGAAGTCTCCGAACTTGGTTGGCAATGATGCATCAGATGGTACGATTTTAGAACCAGGCTTTGTGCTAAGCATGACGATAAGTTATCCTCTTCAGTTATAATAACTCGTTCAATAGCCTGACTAATATGAGGTAGGCGAAAAACGGTCCTATAAATACTAACTAATTCGATGGAGAGGTATGGACGGAACTGTATGTGATCTGGGAGTCGCTGCTAGAGCCATCCAAAATGACTCCATTCTTCTTGTGAAAGAAGCCAAAGGTAGGTATGTCAATCAATGGGGACTACCAAAGGGAAGCGTGGACCCTGGAGAGAATATTGAGTCTGCAGTTCTTAGAGAATTACACGAAGAAACTGGCGCTGCCGGCTCGATAATAGGGCTAGCTGCTGTACGCTCGACTCTATTCAAGGACAAACCAGCCGTATTCCTTTGTTTTGATGTGCAACTGGAATCTCCTACGGAAGATTTGGTTACTGATGAGATAAGCGACAGTGGCTGGTTTAAGTTAGAAGAATTAAAAGGGTTGGAATGGGTATCTGACACCATGCACAATCTGGCAATAGATGCGTTGAGTGGTTCCCGCATGTCTCTGCAACCTTCTTGTCCACTTTCCAAATCCGAGAACTCTTACTTCGTATACAGTGTTAACAAACATTCAGGGTACGTCTCATAGGTGGTATCATGATTCCAGATTCCAGACTCCGTATTTTCAACTCAGACGCACCTTCAGGTAGTTGCGTTGTTTACTGGATGATTTCTGCTCGCAGATCTGAATGGAATCACAGCCTTGAACATGCAATTGATTTGTCGATTGAAAGGGAGTTGCCGTTAGTGGTAATTGAGCCACTAGCCATTGCACATCGCTGGGCCAACGACCGCTCGCATACATTTGTGATTCAAGGTATGATGGATAACAAAAGAGCTTTCGAGGATTCTCCAATCACTTACATTCCTTATGTTGAGACAAAGCCCAGAGAAGCAAGAGGACTATTGGAAAAGTGGATGGAACATGCCGATGCTTTAGTGATAGATGATTTCCCTGTTTACCACCCACGCCGAGTCATGGAAATTGCGATTTCAATTGGCAAGTGCGAAGTACATTCGGTTGACTCAAATGGATTTATTTCTCTCCGAGGCCAGAACCGTTCATTCACAACAGCCTATTCACTGAGGCGCCACCTCCACAAAACTATCCTAAACCACATGGCTGAGTTCCCGCACCCAAAACCAATATCCCTCGGTACTGGTTTGAAGAAAATCGACGATTCTTTAGTGAACCAAATATTTGCTGAAAGCGACACTCCGATGACCCCTTACGAATTCATTTGGAGAATTTGTGAAGTCAGGGATATCGGAATTAATGCTTTGTCGAAGCTGATGATTGACCATACTGTTCCACCAGTTCAACATGTGCCCGGGGGCTCAGTTGAAGCCCAAAGTAAATGGAACAACTTTTTGGATTCTAGATTGAGCAATTATGCCGAAAATAGGAACCAGCCAGAAGCCAATGGCGCAAGCGGGCTGTCAGCATACCTTCACTTTGGACACATCAGTTCTCATCGAATACTGAATGATATCTTCTCCACCCATGACTGGGATATATCCCAGATTAACTTGCCACACAATGGACGACGTGCTGGATGGTGGGGATTGCCGTCTGATGTTGAGTCTTTCCTTGACCAAATAATCACCTGGAGAGACTTAGGCTTCATTCACTGTGCCAATGTTGAAAATCACGACCGATTCGAATCGATTCCTGAATGGGCACAAAAGACATTGAAAGAACATGAACACGACCCTCGACCTTATCTCTACACCTTCGAGCAATTTGAGAATGCAGATACACACGACGAGTTGTGGAATGCAGCTCAACGTCAGTTACGTTCAGATGGAATTATCCACAATTACCTGCGCATGCTCTGGGGCAAGAAGATTTTGGAATGGACTCCAAATGCAGAAACTGCTATGGAATACATGGTCGCTTTGAACGACAAATGGGCATTGGACGGGAGAGATCCTAACACCTACACTGGAATTGGTTGGGTGCTTGGTAAGTTTGACCGTGGGTGGACTGAGAGAGCCGTTTATGGCAAAATCAGGTGCATGACTACCGATTCAACCAAGCGTAAATTCAAGACTAAAGGCTATATTGAGGCCTATTCAGTTTCCCCATCAACTCAACAAAAACTATTCTCGGATGCTGCTGAGTCCACTAATTCGGATTACCAACGGAGAACTTGAGATGGCAAAATTTACTCATCAGGCAGACCATACTGCCAGTAAAGAAGAGATTTGGAATTGGTACAATAGCAAAGGCGCTTTTCGCCGAATAATGCCTGAGTGGGAAGGAATAATCCCGGTGAATGCAGGTGCACTTGTAGACGATGATGAAACCATTTTCAAAGTCAGCCTTGGACCAA
>TARA_B110000444_G_scaffold166027_1_pt1 | contig 15849 bp, 17 predicted proteins | sample TARA_B110000444 | Tara Oceans TARA_B110000444 (sample SAMEA4398370) | marine metagenome | biome: Polar Biome; feature: [SRF] surface water layer (ENVO:00010504); material: water (ENVO:00002006), including particulate matter (ENVO:01000060) such as... | depth 5 m | reverse complement strand
GGTGTTGTGTTTCAAGAGCCTTTTCTTTCACTAAACCCAAGAATGAAAATTAAAAATATACTTGCAGAACCTCTTGTTATACATAATCCAGATATTTCAAAAGATGAGCTTATTGAAAAAACAAAGATTTCAGTAGAAAATGTATTTTTGAATATAGATTATTTAGAGAAGTATCCTTCCCAACTAAGTGGTGGTGAGCAACAAAGAATTGGTATAGCTAGAGCCATTATTAACAGTCCAAAGTTAGTAATTCTAGATGAGCCAACCTCTTCATTAGACTTATCAGTGAGAAATGAAATTCTAAAATTATTAAAAAAATTACAAATGGAATTAGGACTTACTTATCTATTTATAAGCCATGATATTCATACTATTAAAAATATTTCAACTAGAACAGCAGTAATGTACTTGGGTTCGATTATGGAGCTTGGTGAGACAAAAGAAGTAATTGAAAATCCAGTTCACCCATATACTAAAGCTCTTTTATCTTCTGTTCTTTCTGCAAATCCAAAAATAAAAAAACCACAAATTAAATTGAGGGGTGAAATACCAAAAATAACGTCTCTACCTAAAGGTTGTTTATTTAGTTCACGTTGTCCAAATCCGACCGAAAATTGTAAGGATGGAATTATTGAGAGAGGACTAATTGAGGTTAGTGAGAGCCATTTTGGAGATAAGTGCTGTGTGAATTGTATCTGATAGATATAAGGTGATGAGAAGAGAGAAAAGTAGTAAGATATAAAAATGAATAAAACAGATTTTGGCTACATACCGTTAAATATAGCAAATGGGATTAGAGAATTCTCCATTGCCAACCCTGGAAAGATAGCAATTATTGATGGGAATAGGAGTATTTCATATAGAGAACTTGATATTCGCTCTAGTCAAGTTGCCAATTTTTTTATTTCTAAAGGATTTAAAAAAGGAGATAGAATAGCTGTAATTTCAGGAAATAGAATGGAGTATCCTGAAATAGTAGCAGGACTCTCAAAAGCTGGGTTAATTGCTGTTTTAGTGAATCCAAGGTCAGTTTCTAGAGAAGTTGAATACTTTATAAGACATAGTGGCTCTAAAGGAGCTGTGATCGAATCATCTCTTGTTCCTCTTGTAGAAAATTATATTTCTGAAACATACGTAGAACAGATTTTAACAATGGATAGTGATGATTTTGGGTTAAATTACGAAAAAACAATCACAAGTCAAGAAAAATATGATCCGTTTGTTTTTGTTGATGAGAGGGAGCCTTTTAAAATTTGCTACACATCAGGGACGACTGGTGAACCCAAAGGTATAACCATCAGTCATAGATCTAGATGTTTAGTTTTTATGGCCACAGCTTTAGAGTGGGGTTTGGGACCTGATAAAACAACAATAGCTGTTGCTCCAATGTATCATGGTGCAGGTTTTGCATTTAACTATGCTGCATTGTTTACTGGAGGGCAGCTTGTTATTCAAAGAAAATATGACCCTCTAGACCTCTTAGAAATGATTGATAAATATAAACCGGATTCAATCTTTCTTGTACCAGCACACGCCATACAGCTAAGAGAACTTGGACAATCAACAATAAAAAAATATGACTCATCATCATTAAATTGTTTGTATTTTAATGCTGCACCTTTACCACAAGAATTAAAACTATGGGTATTAGATACCTTTGATACTGCAGGTTTACACGAGTTATATGGCGCAACTGAAACAGCGATTGTGACAAACCTAAGACCGGAATTTCAAAGAAGCAAGGAAAGGTGTGTGGGGCCTCCGTGGTTTTTCAATCAAGTTGAGCTATTAAACGATGAAGGCCAAGAAGTGGGTGTCGGAGAACAAGGAGAACTTTATGCAAAATCACCATACATGATGAATGGCTACTGGAATGATGATGAAAATACAATAAAAAATACTAATCAAAGAGGGTTTTTTGGGGTTGGTGATATCGCAATAAAAGATGAAGACGGTTTTTATTACATTGTAGATAGAAAAAAGGACATAATAATTTCTGGAGCAACAAATATTTCCCCAAGAGAAATAGAAGAGATAATTCTTAAATTTCCTGGAATCATAGATGCAGCTGTTGTCGGTAAAAAATCTGAAAAATGGGGAGAAGAAGTATATGCTGTAATGGTTAAAAATACAAAAGTTGAAATTAAAGATCTTGAACAACATTGTAGAGATAATTTATCAGGTTATAAAGTTCCAAAGAATTTCAAATTTGTTGATTCGTTGCCACGCAATGCATCTGGAAAAATTTTAAAGAGAGTGATTAAAGAAAAGCTTGATAAGAATCAAATCAACGAATTATAAAAATTAATTATCTCTGAACTGTATATTTCTGGTTCTCTAATGTGAAGCTGTCCCGGGTGATCGGTATGTAAGGAAATTTTACTATTTTTTGTAATTTTAGCTGCCTTGATATCACTTTTGGTTAATAAATCTTTTTTAGTATTTAGAAAAAGAATTGGTATCTCCAAATCTTGTAAAAGACTATCCGGAACATACTCAAATGCAGCATTATAAGCCCAATTATACTTTTCTAAGCACCCCAATATTCCAACTGCCCCAAAATTGATCATTTCTTTTGAAGCTTCTTCTCCATAGATTCTTTTATATCTTTTCCAAGCCCAAATTAGATGATCTCCATTTTCACTTATTTCTACATTAGGAGACCAGTTGTCCATATATTCTTTTCTTTCTTCAATAGAAAAATATGGAACGCCGTTTAAAACACAGAAAATAGCATCGTTTATACCCTTTAGATTGATAACTTCAAGAGCCAAAGAGGCTCCGGTATGACAACCTCCCACAGCATATTTGTTAATATTTAAATTATTTATTCCTTCTACTAAAAGTTGGGCATATTCTTCTATTTTTAATGGGCCGTCAGGTGGAGTAGACATTCCATATCCGGGTGTATCAAATGCATAGACTGAAAATTTATCAGAAAGGTAAGGGATTACTTTTTCATAAACTTTACACGATTGGGGTGATTCATGAAATAATAGTAATGAAACTTCACCTTCTCCCATTTGGGTGTAATGTATCTGTCCCTGAGATGTAGTAGTGTAGCCTTTTTGAATATTTCCTTTTTTCAAATTATCTCAAACCCTTCAACTAGATCTTTGACTATATTTTTTGCTGACTTTACTTCTTTAACCATACCGCTTATTTGTCCTGCAGGGTTATTCATTAGCTCATACTTTTTTGATGACTCTGCAGACCAAACGAAATCATCAAATAATACAAACTGGAGTGGCATGGGAAGAGTTGTCAGGTTTGCATTTTTCCATTTATCTAGTATTTCAGTTCTATATATCCTGGATGGTTTTCCAGTATAGGTTCTACTAATTACAAAGTCTTCGGTAGAACCCTCTAGTAATTGTCTTTGATGTTCTGGATAAATATCTGTTTCCGTGGCAAATAAAAATGCTGTTCCCACCCATACTCCAATGCATCCTAGTGAAACAGCAGCTGCAATTCCCCTACCATCAGCAATCCCGCCAGCTCCTAAAACTGGAACTGTTACAGCGTCAACTACTTGAGGAAGAAGTGCAAAGTTAGCGATATTGCCTGTATGTCCACCAGCTTCATAACCCTGGGCGACTATTATATCAACTCCTGCATCATTGTGAATTTTTGCAGTGTTGACATTTCCAACTAGCCCTAAAGTTTTAGTATCTGTATTCTTTACTTTTGACACTAAATATGAAATATCTCCTAGTCCCATAGAAATAAACGGAACCTCTAAGTCTACAATTAAATCAATCTGCTCTTCTGCTGCTCTCCTTGAAACAGTTTCTTTGGCGGGTAATTTAACTAAGCTAATTTCATAATCCTCACATAATTCTTTTATAAATTTTAAGTGTTCTGGATAATCATTTTTAATAACATTTCTAATTTCATCTCTAGTTTCAGATTCGGCGGCTACATCTCTTGGTAAAAGTGTTCCCACACCAAAAGGTTTATCTGTATTTTCTCTTATCTTCTTTACGGATTGATCTATTTCTTCAAGAGTTAAGCCTGTAGCTCCTAAAAATCCAACTCCTCCAGCATTAGATACTTCATAAACAAGTTCTGGTGTTGTTGGAGTCCCCATTGTTTTACCCATCCCAGCCTGAAAAATGGGATACTTTATATTAAATTGTTTGCAGAATTCTTGATTAAATAGCATTTTCTTAGTCTATTATGACTTCCCCTTTTACTAATCCTTTAGCTATTATCATCTTCATAATATCGTTCGTACCTTCACCAATTGCCATCAACGGTGCATCTCTATAAAGGCGCTCTATTGAATATTCAGTTGAGTAACCCATTCCTCCATGTATTCTCATTGCATCTAAACTGTTTGAAATTGCAACTTCTGAGGAAAAATATTTTGCCATTCCTGCTTCTGTATCTACTCTTTTTCCCTGGTCGGCCATTGAAGCTGCCCACCACGTTAGCAATCTTGAGGCTTGAGCATTAGTTGCTAATTCAGCAAGTTTTAGCTGTATTGCCTGAAATTCGTTAATTTCTTTACCAAAAGCTTTTCTCTCTTTTGAATAAATAAGAGCTTGGTCGTATGCCTCTTGAGCAATTCCTACAGCCCTTGCAGCAATGTTAATTCTCCCAATTTCAAGTGATGACAATACCTGTTGAAGACCTCTACCCTCAACTCCACCTAATAACATAGATTTATGTACTTTTACATCTGAAAACATTAATTGACAACTTTCAGGTCCTTTGTATCCCATTTTTCCAATGTCTTTACTAATTTCAAACCCATCTGCATCTTGATCCATTAACAATACGCTCATTCCCTTATGAGCCGGTTCTGCTGCTGTGTCTGTTTTTACTAGTACGGGTAGTGGATTAGCAAACCTACCATTAGTAATCCACATTTTGCTTCCATTTACTATGTAGTGATCACCATCTAAAACTGCTTTTGTAGTAATTCCTTGTAAATCAGTCCCTGCGTCAGGCTCTGTCAGCCCAACACCCGTTCTTAATTCACCAGTAGCTAATTTTGATAAAAATTCATTCTTTTGATCTTCTGTACCATGTTTGTTAATCATCCATGTTGAAAGTGAGTGACTGCCTATTATTCCTGCAATTCCCATCCAGCCTCGAGAGAGTTCTTCAAATAATATTGCCATCGATACAAAATCAATATCCTGACCCCCGTATTCTTCAGGAATTAGAATACCGAATAAACCCATTGCTTTCATTTTTTCTACGATTTCGGTTGGATATGTTCCAGATTTTTCTAGTTCACCTGCTACTGGTCTAATTTCTTTGTCTACAAAAGATCTTATTGTTTCTCTGAAAAATTCTTGGTCAGATGATAAGTTGAAATCCATTTTTTACTCCTTTATTTACCTATGCCTATTTTACATCTAACATTAAAGAATGGAAAATAACAATACATATAGTTATCACTATCTTTACGTGCCCGGTAATAAATTAGAATTTATTGACAAAGCTATTAAAAAAGAAGTGAAAAATATAATAATTGACTTTGAAGACTCTATACCTCTTAGTGAAAAAGATAGTGTTAGAAAAAACGTGTGCAGTTTTATTTCAAGTAATGAAATTAGTATCGATATACATATAAGAATAAACTCAAATGATGAAATTCAAAAAAAAGATATTGAATCTCTATTAAGTAATAATATTAAAAATATTTTTGTTCCAAAATTAGAAATTGATTCTTCCATAATAAAAGATAACCTAGGTGGTGAATTTGATAATGTTATAGGAATAATCGAAACAGCATCTGGTCTTAATCAGATAGAAAAAATTACTGATAAAATTAAATTAAATCAAACTGCTATTGGTGAAGTAGATTTTTCTGCTGATCTGGGAATTGAAGAAACAGCTGAATCACTTTTATTTTATAGATCTCAACTAGTTTTCATGTCAAAATCCTTAAATCTAAAAAAACCAATTGCAGGAGTCTACAAACATATAAATGACTTAGATGGTCTAAAAGATTTTGCTCTTTACATCAAGAGTCTTGGGTTTGGAGGTATGCAGGCTATACACCCAATTCAAGTTGAAATTATTGAAAAAGTTTTTAAACCAACTCCAAATGAGATAGCTGATGCTTTTAAACTACTAAAAGAAATAGAAGTAAATAATAAAAAAGGAATTGGTGTTTTTGTGGATAGTAGTGGGTCAATTGTTGATGCTGCAATGGTAAAAAAAGCTGAAGAGATTATCATTCAATCTGAGTAATAGATTATCCCCTCATTACTAATTTTATCGAAGAAAACTTTTTTACCAATTTCCGGAATGTTATCTTTAAATAAAACATTACAAATAATTTTAATGTTCTCTTCAATCTCTACTAAACAAATAAAATATGGCGTTTTAAAAATTTCTGGATTGGGGCTTCTGTGGACTTGTGTATAAGAATAAACTTGTCCGGAGCCATCTGTGTTTGAAAACTCTAAACTTTTGGATGAACACTCTAGGCAAAAATCTCGTGGATAAAATTGTCTATTCTTACAATCAATACAACGCTGAACATTAATTATCCCTTTTTGAGCTTCATCAATCCAATCTTGCCATATTTTCATAACTTAATAAGTTCTTTCTAAAATCATAGAAGCATGTGTTGAAAAAACCCCCCCCGTTCCGTGAACAAATGCAGTAGATGCGTTGGGTACCTGTCTATCTCCTAAGTTTCCACTTAATTGCTCAACGGCTTCAATGACTAGTAAGAGTCCGAGCATTCCTGGATGACAATATGAAAGACCACCTCCAGATGTGTTTAGTGGATACTGTCCTCCTTTAAGAAATTCTCCACCTCTAAACATTTCAATTATTTTCTTAGGCTTAGCTATACCGATAGAGGCTAGAGTAGAAAGTACTGTTATTGTGAACGAATCATAAACTTGCAAAGTATCAATGTCATCAAGTTTCATCTTTGAAATTTTAAAAGCCTCTTCGGAGGAAGCTTTAGCACCCGTAATTAAGTAATCGGGCATCTGGGAATAACTAATGTGAGTATCTCTTTGTCCAAATCCATTTACTTTAATTTTTGGTAAATCTAATTTATTTGCTATTTTATCATTAGTAATTAATACCGCTCCTCCTCCATCTGTTACTAAACAACAGTCGAGTTTATGCAAAGGTGATGATATTAAACCTGAGTTGATAACATCTTCAACAGTTAATTCTTCACTTAAGTAATGAAAAGCTTTTTTATTTAGCTTTGCCCATTTTCGTGAATTGATAGCAATTTCAGCTAAATCTTCAGAATTTATACCCCATTCATAGAATCCTCTTTGTGCAACTAAAGCATAGAGGGATAAAGGGGACAAAACTCCTTGAGAATACTCAAAAAGTTTCTGAGGAGTGTGATTTTCAATTACTCCACCAAGACTCCTAGATTTTGAAGATTTTTGATTAGAACCATATGAAACTACTGCAATATTGCACTGACCTGACTCTACTGCATCGACTGCCCTCTTTACAAAGGTTAAATAAGATGAACCACCTAAAAAAGAGCTTTCCGTCCAGCTTGGAGAAATTCCCAAGTATTCTGACATAGCAACTGTTGAGAATCTTTCAACTCCGTTCGTGGCGAGTCCGTCGACGTCTTTTATAGATAGTCCTGCAGTATTTAATAATCTATGAATCGCTTCAGATTGTATTTCATAAATACTTTTAGGATTATCAAAAGGTATAACATCTGTAGCTAAATTAATTGATGCTTCACTCAATTTTTTACTATCTCCACTACAGTTCTTGCATCCAAAACTATCACTCTGTCACCTACATATATTGTGGATGAAATTTCAAAAAAAACTTGCTCACCTTCTGTCCAGTTGGTAAGGCTAGTACTTTTAATTTCTATTTCTTCATCTTGAAATACCATATTCTTATAATTAAATTGCATTTTTCTAACTCTTGAGAAATTACTTATTGAATTTTGAATCTGTTTCACTATTAAAGCTCCGAATACTTGGCCATCTACAACTGGTTTTGGTATTGAGTTTTTTTCTAAATAATTTTGGTCATAATGTATTTTATGCCAATCCCAAGTAGATCCAGCATAGAGAATCATGTTTGGAAGACTAAAATGATGTTTTAAATTTTGAATTTCCACTATATCTCCTGAAAAATTACAGTCTCAAAATTTTCACATTTAAGATTTTTTTCTTGATCAAGATATTGAATTAAGTTTGTAAGAACAAGTAAAGCTTTATCTTTTGATGACTTTTTTTCCACTATATCATGGACTTTGTAAATTGCAGTAATGGTATCTCCTACATAAAAAGATTCATTAAATATGTACTCATTACCGCCTCGAATATATCTTGTACCAGGTATTTTTATTCCCCAATCATGTGCGATGGCTCCATCTTCTCCGGGAGGTCCAAACATAAAACTATTAGTTTCTGTAACAAATGTAAGTGGTACAGGAATTTTTTTGTATCCAGCGCTTTTAGCAGCTTCTTCATCAGAATATATTGGGTTTTTTTCATTTACTGCCAAACAGTAGTATCTAACCATAGAGAGGCTGATTTCATCGGGTGATGTGTATTCAAAATTTCTATTAGAAATATCACTAATTTCTTGAGTTAGTAATTTTTTAGACATTAAAAACTCTTTGCAAACGGATCTATTTCTATTAAAAACTCTGGTCTTAAAAGTGAATGACAGATAAGTCCAGTAGAGGCAGGATATGGCTCTTTTAATAATTCTAATCTAACAGAAGCTGTAGACCTATAGTCCTTTAGTCCAGCTGGGGTGACATATTCAATGGTTTTTACTAAATTACCGGGATTCATGTCAGCAGCCTCTAATACACTTATGATATTTGAGTAAGTATATTTAGTCTGCTCATAAATATTATCTTTAAAAATGGCTTGTTCAGATTCAGGATCTAGTGCTGCTTGTCCTGACATAAATAAATTATTTCCACACTTAACAGCTGGTGAATATGTTAATTTTTGATACCTCTCCCATCCCGGATTAACAGACTGTTTTTCACCTTTTGCAGCGGTTATGTTCACAGAAATTAGGGAATCATCTTCTGAGACTTTTGTCATAAGTATTCCTGTAGCACCTGGATAAATGGGTCCTAGTTTTTCTTTTCTAACCTTTCCTGTATATTTATAATCTTTGAGTCCTTCTGGGGTAATATGGTCAACAGTTTTAACAATGTCGGTAAGATCAAATCCTGTGCTTTTTAAAATTTGCTGAGCCTGTGCATATATATCCATAGTTTGTGCCACGACATCAGATCTATCAACATTTGAGGAGGGTGTAAGTGTTGGTAAAGTAATTACATTATTTGTAGTGTAATCAGAGTCTTTTTCCACTCTAATTTCTAATTCAATTAGCGCATCTCTTCTCAAAAGTGAATCAACAACTAATAATTGCCTGTTTATATTTTTAGGCAGTCTTTCTGTTCGTACTTTTTCATATTCACCGTAATAATCTAAACCCTTAGTTGTTACATTCTCTGTTATATGTGTTGAGTCGGATAAAGTCGCCCCTGCGGCTTTTAAGATGCATTCAATTTTATCAAGCGCAGTATTTACTTGTTCCTGCATTCCTCCCTTAACAATAATTTTTCTATCATCAGAATCAAACTCGGATGCGGAGTGTCCTGAAACATAAATAGATCCGTCTAGTGTCAAACCAAGAGAGAAGCTGTATCTTTCGTAATCAAACCATTTAAATTCTTTTGGATCAATACTTTTTAATTTGTTCATTTAATATCCTCCTTATTATCCCACCAATATCTTCCATTTCTTCTATTTTTAATAATTGTTGAACAAGTTCATCATCGAAATTTAAATGTGAATTCTCAAAAAATTTTTTTAATATTAAATCTGAATTTAATATTGAGTTATCTAAATTTTCTTCTTCATAAATATTTTTTTTACCATCAGTAAAATGTATTTCAAGCTTTCCAGGGATACTTGCTGCCGTTTCCGTGTGTTTAAAAGTTGTTACCTCTATTTTATTAGCTAGGTTCTCTATCAGTTTATTTTCTAAATATTTTTCATGAAAACTATCTATGGTTAATTCTTTAATCGTCAGAAATGTTGCAAGAGACCAGAAAATACTGAACTTAGCCTCATAAGGGCTAAACGGTCGAGATCTAAAAAATTTATCTTTAGCAACTATATCAAAACTGTCTTCTGGGAGATGTATTATTACTTTTTTGATATCATTAACTTCTAAATCATCAATTATCTCTGAAGCTAGTCTTATAGTTGATATGCTTAACTGACATATTGGGTAAGGCTTAAAGCTTACTCCATTAATTTTCCAGTCATTTTTAATAAATTCAAAATTTTTATCTTCCAAAGATAAATCTGAATATAAATTATAAATTCCATTTTTGTCTTCAAATATACTTTCAGATCCAGTAATTCCAAAATCTACAAGTTTTGCTGCACTACATCCACTTAGAGAAGCCCATCCGGGATGAACAATTTTGGTATTGTCACCATTTTCTAAAAAAGATAGATTCCCAGAACAAAAACTTCCTGCAATACCCAAAGAATTAACCATAGATTCTTTTGAAAATTTATTTAAATATCCATATATGAACGCTGAAGAGAAAACCCCAACAACAGAAGTTGCATGAAAACCTTTTTTATGAAATAAATGCTTTTCGATACTGGCAAGGTGAACTGCAAAGTCAACACCTAGAATAATAGATTTTATAAAGTCTTTACCTGAAATTTTTTTATTAAAAGAAGCATATATTGCCGATGGCACCGTAATCGAACCAGTATGGATGAGTGCTTCATAGTGTGTATCATCAAAATCAAGACTGTGGATTAACATTCCAAGATACAAAGGCGTCATGCTATTATTTTCATTTAAGCTTTGAGCTGTACTTTTATTTAATTTTTTATTATCGCCAGCCCTTAAGGTAGCGATTATGTTTCCTAATGAATCGATTAAGAGATTTCTGCCGGCTTCCAAAGTTTCAGAATCTAAATCTTTGTAATTTATTGAAGAATACTTTTCAATAAAATTATTTGAAATAGTCATTTTTAAGAAATTATACCATTATCTTTTAGTCGCTGGATTTCATCTTCTGAGTAGTTAAGTCTATTTCGAAGAATATCATCTGTATGTTCATTGTACAAAGGGGCTCTACTGAGATTATTCTTATTATTTTTTCCAACATTAACTGGACTTAATACTTGTTTTACTTTCCCAAGATTAGGATGTTCATATTCAAAAATCATTTCCCTTGATTTTGCATGTTCATCATCAAAAACATCTTTTAGACTGTTAATAGGTCCCGATGGAATTTGTTGTACTTTTAAAAGTTTCAGCCATTCGTCTGCATTTTTTTGAGAAAATATTTCATCAAGAATTTCAATTAATTCATTTTTATTTTCAAATCTTAAAGAAAAGTTACCAAATTTCTTATCTTTTAGTCTTATATCTCCCAATAAAGCTTTTAATCTATCCCAGAATTTTTCCTTTGCACATCCAACTACAAACCATTCATCCCTACCTTTAAAAAGCTGAAAGGGTACTAGGGATGGGTGTGCCGATCTAGAAGATCTTTCAACTTCATATTCTTTACTTAGCCACCATGTTGCTGGATAAGTTAGTAAGGATAGAGCGGTGTCATACAAACTTAGATCACAATCCATACCTTCACCTGTTCTTCTTGCAGAGTGCACTCCAGCAAGAATTGCTATTGAAGCGATTAGTCCTCCTGAGTAATCAACTAGAGAAAGTCCAGATTTTGTTGGAGGTCCATCAGGCTCACCCGTTAAATTCATCCAACCGGTTAAACCTTGCATTATATAATCATATCCAGGCTCGGAGCTCCTTGGACCAGTCATACCAAATCCAGTTAAAGAGACACATACGATTTTTTTATTTATTGATTTTAGATGATCATATGTTATTTTTAATTTCTCTGGTACATCGCCCCGAAAGTTAGAATAAACTACATCGCTTTTTTGGACTAATTCATTAAAAACTATTCTTCCCTCATCAGAATTAATATCAATTACTATGCTTTTTTTACCTCTATTGAATGTTTCATGAAATAATGAGTCAGTTCCAATATTGAAAGGAGGAACATATCTTCCAACATCACCCTGAAAGTTTGGATCTTCAATTTTTATAACCTCTGCACCAAGATCTGCAAGATGAAGTGATCCAAAGGGTCCAGCTCCATACTGTTCTAGGGATAAAATTTTTATGTCATCAAGTGGTTTCATAGTGCATCATTTAGTTTCTTATATTAAAATAGTATAAATAGTTTAAAAAAGTTAGGAGTGTTTTTGTGGTTAAAGAAATAGATGGTTGGAAAGGAAGATATTTTGAAGACTTTAGTATTGGCGATCATTACAAACACCCTTTTGGTAGAACGATAACTGATGCTGACAATACATGGTTTACTCTTCTTACGATGAACACAAACCAAAATCATTTCAATGCTGAATTTGCAAAAAATTCACCTTTTGGAAAAATACTTGTAAATTCTGGACTCACAGTAGCAATAGTTCTAGGACAGTCGGTAATAGACATAAGTCAAAATGTTTTTGCTAATCTGGGGTGGGATAAGATAACAATGCCTAATCCAGTATTTGTGGGAGACACGCTTTATGCTGAAAGTGTTGTCTTGGATAAAAGGGATTCTAACTCAAGACCGTATGGTGGTATTGTTACTGCTAAAACTAGAGGCATTAACCAACATGGGAAAACTGTAATACAGTGGAAAAGAACTTTCTTTGTTTATAAAGCAGATGCTCCACAAGATAAAGGTTGGTTCCCACAAGCTGAAATAGACATTGAGGATTTCGAAGTATGAAACTTTCTTTTGGTCCTTGGGGAGAAACATTAGATGAATTTATTGAAGCAGGTGTTGAGGCTGAGCAGCATGGATTTGCTACTTTATGGACCAGTGAACTTCATAGGACTCCTTTCGTTCCACTTACTGCCTTGGCAGCAAGAACTTCCGAAATAAAACTTGGATCCGGAGTGGCTTTAGCCTTTTTAAGATCTCCCTTAACTTTGGCTTTAACTACATTGGACCTAAATGAAATTTCAAATGGAAGATTTATTCTTGGACTAGGTTCAGGAGTGAAGAACTTAAATGAATACTGGCATGATGTCAGATTTGGTAGTCCTGTAAAGCATATTGAAGATGTAATAAATATTTGTAGAAAAGTTATGAAAGAGAGTCATCTAAATCCTATAAAATATGAAGGAAGTCAAAAAAGTATTTCTCTTGTAGGCTTTGATAGACCTTTTATCCCAAAGCAAGTAGATATACCAATTTATATGGGTTCAGTAGGTCCTTTAATGACAAAAAAATGTGGAGAAATAGCAAATGGCTGGATTTCACATGAACTGTGTTCTCCTCAGTATTTAAAATCAAATATTATTCCAAAATTAGAAGAAGGTTCTGTTGATGACAATATACCAGAAATAGTGGTTTCAGGATTAACAGTAGTTGATCAAGATGAAAATAGAGCAAAAAGAATTGCTGCTGGAACAGTAGCCTTTTATGCTTCGGTAAAAACTTATGATGAATTTTTCAGCAATCATGGATTTGGTACTGAAGCTAAAAAAATTAGAGAACAATTTAAGAGTGGTGATATCAAAGGAATGATTGAAAGTGTTCCAAATGAAATGGTTGATGTTTTTGCGATTGCTGGAAATAGAGACTTTGTATCAGATTCTATAAAGCGATATAGTGGAATTGTTGATGAAATTAAATTAACTCCCCCGACACATTATGTTACAAATGAAGAAACTAGGTTTGCTCAAAAATCAATATTAAACTTAGTTAAAGAAGGAGAAATAAATTAATACTCATACACTCACAATTAAAAATAATATAGCAACTATTGAATTCATCAGACCAAAGGAACTTAACTCAATTAATGAAGACTTCTTGGAAGAAATGCCAAAAACTATAAAGACTATTGAAGAAGATGAATCTATTAGAGTTGTTTTATTTCAATCTTCAGGAAGAGCATTTTGTGTAGGTTTAGATCTAGAACTATTAAAAAAAGCTTTTTCTGATGACTCGTATTTTACATCAGTTCTTGGTAGGTTACGAAAAATTTATCTAGACTTAGAAAATTTGCCAGTACCTACTGTTTGTAAAGTTGAAGGATTAGCAAGGGCTGGTGGTTTTGAGCTAATGCTTTCTTGTGACATGGTATATTTATCAGATAATGCAAAAATTGGAGATAATCATACACATTTTTCTGTTCCCCCAGGTGGAGGATCTACTTCTAGGCTACCAAAGCTTATCGGAAACAATCTTGCTAAGGAAATCATTATGACAGCAGATTGGCTAGATCCGTATTACGCAGAAAAAATTGGTTTGGTTAACAAGGTATACAAATCAAATGAAATTGATTCTGAGATAAAGAAATTATTGGAAAAATTAATAGATAAACCAAGATCAGTTCATAAAACCGTTAAAAAAATGATTAAATCCTCCCTCAATCTTACTACTGAGGACGGCACTTTAAATGAGATAGAAATTTTTAAAAATTATGCATATAAAGAGAAAGATGCGAAAGAAGGTTTTTTTGCCTTTATTGAGGGCAGAGATCCAAATTGGAAGGTTAAAAATTAATAAACTTCAAAAAGTATTCTGATTTTTTAAGATTCTTTGTAGTTTCACCGCTAACGAATTCATAACTCTTCAAATCTAGTCCAATAAATTCTTCATTTATAATTATTTCTTCTTTTTGATTATTTAGAGATACTGAATAAAATCCATCATCTTTATTTAACTCTATTAAATCTTCATTATGAGTGTTATTGTTTTTCTTTGAAAAAACTATATTGTCAGGCTTATCATGTTCTTCTCTACTCCAGGATGGTTTTGTACTCCACCATACAAGTGCTATGCATCCATCAGGGCAAGAAGTTTTTGTTCTTGTAAAATTTGGCGGAAATAGTACATAATCATTTGTGTTGAATTCCATCCCACTTATCTTGAGGCTACCATCTAGTATAAATAATTCTTCGTAGGCTGGATAGTGACCTTCTTGCTCTCTAATAAAGTTATTTGGAAACTTAACAAGCATAAGTCGGCTTCTGTGTTCATTGTCGTTGACAAAGTAAGTTATTAATTTTGTGCCAGGAGAACTATCTGGCATTGGGGCTTCAATCCAATTTAAATTATTTTTTGACATGTCTTAAAAAGTTTACTTTACAATCTATGAGAAGTATATTTTGGTCATTAAATATTTCCCACTTGTATATATATTTTTTTACTTCTTTTGTTAAGATCGCCATTTTTAAATATATTTCATCACCTATCAACCCCGGTCTGTAAAAATTAACATCAACAAAACTACTTAATGCAATAATATCTTTTGGAAGGTCTTCGGAACTCTCAGCTAGTCCCCCTGCTAAAAATAATAGATACTGACCCGGAAAAGGCTGTGATGTAAATTTTGCCGCTAATGGAGAATTTTCGAAATTCGTGAAAAGTTCGTGAGTATACTTTCCATTATTTATAACAATAGAAAAATCATTAGGTGTTAGTTCTACTTTTTTACTTATAAATTCCATAATCTAATTTTAGTTAATATAAATTAAATAGCTTGTGTCAGGCAAACAAGTTAAAATTATATTTGTGAGAAGAAATCTAAAATATTTTTTATTGTTACCCTTGGTTCTAATTATATCCTGTGGCGAAAGTGCTTCTTCTGATGATTTTTCACCTGTTATACGCATTGTAGATGATGAATTCTCACCAAAAATTATCAATGTACCTGTGGGTTCAACTGTTGTTTGGGAATCAGGCGGCTCCAACAATCATAATGTAATCGCCAGTGATGGTTCATGGCAAGCTATTTCCTCAGACTATTTTGAATACGGCATAATCACCAAGGGTGA
>TARA_B110000444_G_scaffold260500_1_pt1 | contig 15856 bp, 16 predicted proteins | sample TARA_B110000444 | Tara Oceans TARA_B110000444 (sample SAMEA4398370) | marine metagenome | biome: Polar Biome; feature: [SRF] surface water layer (ENVO:00010504); material: water (ENVO:00002006), including particulate matter (ENVO:01000060) such as... | depth 5 m | reverse complement strand
CTTTTTGGCCGACTTTGAAACTGTTCTTATACCTTACGCAAGCATCCTGTGACATCGTTTCGTAGAGGAGTAGAGGCATTATATCAAATCTGAAAAGCCTTGAACACCGGTTTGAGGCTCGGGTTGCACGATTTGTATCGATTGGATAGTCATAAAGACTCCGAAAGGTTGGCCCCAAACGAACCAAATGCCTGACGATGAATACTTCGGGTCGGATGACGCCGAGCAAGAAATTGAGCGATTGAACCGTGTCGCAAAGCAACTTTTCTGGACAACACCTCAAAATCGTAAAATTCACCTCACAATACCTCCAACCGTTTACCCTCCTAGGGAGGACACTGATGTTCTTGCACAGGTGGTTCAACAATACCCTCATCCAAGTGGAAAACAATTTCTTGAAATTGGCTGTGGATCTGGCGCAATTTCTCTTTTCGCTGCCCAACTTGGGTTTTCAGTCACTGCGTGCGACATCAACCCGTATGCCGTTGCCAGCAGTCAGAACTCCGCTCAGAGCAATAACCTCGAAATCGATGTTCGAGAAGGTGGACCTGGCCCCAAGACAGATGGAGAAGTTCGGCAATGGGCTGGAGATACTCCTCACGATGTCATCGTTTGGAATCTCCCCTACTTGATGCCTGAAAAAAATACTCAGCATCTTGGTCCTTTAGAAGAAGCCGCACTGCTCGACACAGATGACAAAGGTCTTGTTAATCGCCTCTTGCACCATATTCAATCTTCGAATATTCTCGCTGATGATGGAGTCGTGTACCTCCTTGTATCGCAGAACGAGAGAGGAAAGGCTGCACGAACACTTTGCCTACGGAATGGATTTGCAGTTCGAACAATCACAACACACACATTTGATGATGACGAATGTTTGGAAGTTCTTGGGGTTTGGAGACCGTTTCAACATCATTCAAAGTCTTACGAAGAAGAAATCAATTCAACCAACACTTCGTTGCTCAACTCCGATGAGAAAGAGGGGGGGTTTTTGCAAGCAGGCCGGCAAACAGCAGGTCATGGGAGACGAGGCCGTCCATGGTCGCATGAAGATGTGGCCTTTGCAGGTTCATGGGTCATTCATGAACGCTCAACGATGCCGAATCCTGGCCTACTTCAACTTCAAGGTGGTTTGGCTTTGTTTGAAGCAATAGCAGCCCTCACTGAATCAAATGATACTCAAATCTTGAAATGGCCAAATGATGTTCTTCTTTCGATCGATGGAGATTTACGTAAAGTTGGTGGCATCTTAGTCGAAGGAAAGAGCCAAGGAAAATACTCACGAGTCATTCTCGGCATCGGGTGCAACATCTCTTCACTTCAATTGGAAAAAGACGGATATTCCATTGCGACACTTCAAGAAGTTCGATCCGAAATCACACTTACTTCATTTCAAGCGGCGATTCAAGCAGCAGTTGCCTCATGGTTTGAACAAAAAAGTGGAGTCAAGAACTTGAACTCAAAGTCGATAATCGCCCAGTATGATTCTACCCTTTCCAGCGCCATGAACTCACTCGGAGAGCCAATCTATAGAAATAAATGCATGGTGTTTTTGAAGACCGAAAGTGAAGGGAGAATCATACTTCAAGATCATTTGAAAAACACGCATCTCATCCAAGACGGCGAGGACATTACTTGGACAAACTACGCCACAAATTAGTCGTTCGATACGAGTACTGCGTCGATGGATTCATCCATTTGTTCATCCTTTCTCTTGTAAAATCCAAAAATTACGCAAACAATACCGAGTGGATAGATGATGAAGTCGATGAGTAACTTGCGGTCTACGTCGACAACGACTTCCCCAGACCCTTCAGAAAAATCAACAGTGTAGGAATAGAATCCTTTACCATCGGCCTCAAAATCAATTGAAGTTGAATCACCACTTGGAAGTAAAAACGATTCTGATAAAACAACATCACCTTCTTCATTGGCAATTTCAACGATTACCGAAGACTCATTTTCTGCCGTAACTGTGAATTCAATCGTATCACCTTTTAACAACGAAGCTCCATTCGAATATGGTTCATCATCTGCATGAAGTGGGGTAGGTGAAACGAGGCCATGAACAAACAGACCGCCAATTAAAAATGTCACTCCAAGAAGCAGGAAGACATCACTCATCTTCATTGCAGGTGCTGCACCGCCTCCAGACATGGTCCAACGAGTAAGCGAAATCAAATGAAGGTGATGGTGTTAACGATTACGATTTGGCCGAGGCAGATGCAAACGTTCACGCACCAATCGTATCTTACCACTACTGGTTAGGCTACGAACAGCGTGGTCCAAAAGAGAATTCTCTGACTCAATCAAGAGGCGAACTTCTTGATATGCTGGATGAGGGATCTCAAGAATCCCAAAACCGCGGGGCTCGGAACCTTCGAGGGCCGAAACCGTAGCTTTGGCGACTTCCGAGTCCGCTGGATAGAACTCCATTAAACGGAAGGTGGTCGATTGCTCAATGGATTGAAACAAACTGGAAAGGTGGCCACCAAGAGAAGAACGAGACTCAAATTGGGAAGTACATTCGATACCCACCCATCTACGTTTCCCACGTAATGCCTTGGTCAAGCGCTTAGCCATCGTAGAGTCGAGATACTCCTCCTTCAAGACCTTTGACCGTAAAAACCGTGCATAAACTGAAAATAGAGACACGCGAGGATAGACCATGGAGGCAGAGGTTGAAGAGAACAGAGATTCAACGAAAGATGGCGACATATTGTTGCAATTGGCTGCAAATGAAACCTCATTGTTCGGATTAGCTCGAACTTTACTCTCGCCAAAAACGCTCCCTCATTTGGCATTAATCATCGTATTTTCCACTCTTCTCTACTGGATTGCCAACATCGATAATGCAGGGGAGTTCGCTGCTCTTGGATTCATTTCACTCTCGTGCGGCTATGGCATCACTGCAATGTTTTCAAACCATGAACGTGTTCTTGCGTGGATTACACTTAACGACCGAGTAGAACATGAAGAAAAAGCAAATCCCTTGGCACGATTACTCTCGAGTTTCAAGATTTGCATATTTCCATTGGCTGTGTCTGCCGCACTTGGTTTACTGATCATACTGATGTTTGGTCAGGAATCTATGGTAGATTTACCGACTGCATTCCCCTTGGGCCTCGGCTCACTGTTCGTATTTTGGGCTATTGCTCAAGGACGTTCATTTGGTTCATGGTCTTCTTCGATTGCAGCCAAAAGATTACCGGAATCAGAAAGTACCACTGGGAATATAAAGATAATGACAACGACACAAATCAGTGCCATTGTATTGATTTCTGTACTCGGAATTACCGGATTCCAATTTCTGTATGAGAAGAAATGGGATGTATCTGACGCCATTATGTCGAACATTGGATTCTTTATCTTGGCGATTTTAGCATATGGTTTGACCGTTGCTTGGACTTGGAAATATCGACAAATGGCACTTCGGGATAAGGCACTCAAAAAATTCACATCACGTTGGACAATGTTTGCGCATGTGTTTGCAACATGGCACTTGCTTACCGTATGGCGACAACTTGTGATGTCACCTGGCTCAATAGAAGTCTTCATCGAAGAAGTGTTGTTGATGATGTTCACTGTATTCATGGCCATCTGGACCATTACTTCGCAATCGGTAGGGGCGAAGTACAGATTCATTTCAAAGGAAAATGCTCTCCCATGGGGACTCGCATTTGGCTATGCTTATGCGGGAAGTGTTGCCATGTTAGCAACTGCTTTTAATGACATTACCTACGTAATGGTCACTGGACACATCATTGCATTCTTGACCATTACTTGGATGCAAAGGAACGTATTAGTACGCATTCTTGACCAACACGACTTCGCGATAAAAGTAGCTCGGACCACACACAAATCATCTACTGAATTGGAAACGCCTGCGCCGACGAACGATTCTGAGAACGACACGAAGCCAAGAGAAGATGCCGTGGCTTTAGCAGATGAAATTGAAGTTCAATGGGACGGTACAGTGGGACAAACGATCAGCGATGACGTAGACTGGACAGGCGTCATCGAATTAGACGACTAGGAACTCGGTTGAATTCCAGAAAGTAGAGTAACGACCCGAATTGTATCTTCAAGATCTTCGCTGACTCGAGCACCTAAGATGACTTGCGCATTTGGGTCCAAAGCCTGCGTGAACATGTTAGCGACTTCCTCGAGTTGTCCAATAGTCATCCCGATTCCGCCTTCAACTTGAATCAAACAGCCTTGAGCACCTCCAACATCGAGTTCAGCCAAAGGAGCCATCATTGCAGATTCGAGTATTCCTTCAGGGTCATCGGGTTTGCCGATGCCGACCAACATGGTTGCTTCGCCTTTCTTCTCGACAATCGCTCTCAAATCCATGAGGTCTAAATTAATGAGACCCATGCGCATCAAAGTACGTACTAAACCCTCTACCAAATCTTCAACCCATTCAGCGCCCATCTGCCAGGCAGTACCTCGCTCTCGTGCTTGCCTTGCAAGACGTTCCAGCGAAAGACGAACCGTCACATGCGCATTTTTCTCGAGCCTATGCAGGCCTTCTTCGGCAATGGTTGCTCGGGTTTCTTGAACATCAAAAGGCAATGCTGCTACTGCAACAACAATTGCACCTGATTGGCGTGCTTGACGTGCAAATTCATGTGCAGCACCCGTCCCGGTACCACCGCCAAGGCCGACCAGTAAGAGAACCAATTCGACAGGCTCCAGCACGGTCCGAGCGAGAGCAGAATACCCACGCATACGTTGCTCCGCCAAAGGCGGTAATGCCGCACAACCCAACGGGTCAAGTGCATGGCCTAGGCGTAGAAGATGTGCTGATTCGCTGTTTTCGAAACTTGAATCGTCAGCATCGACCAAACACATGTCGGCAAAGCCTTCACACCGTGCATGGGCACCTTTGGCCCAAGAACAACCGAGCCCCCCAACACCTGCGATGAGGATATGAGACGCTTCCATGGTGGGCCTTTGAACCGAACATCAATGAACTTTGGCTGTGTTTAAACTCGTCACACATAGCGTAAATATCGTCGACGAGCATCTCTGGCCCAAGCATTATCCGGCTCGAGGGCCAACACTTTGTCATAATATTCGATCGCCGTTTCAAATTCGGAAAGGTGCCGTCCGTACAAATGACCGAGATTTGAGAGTACTGGAATGCATTCGGCTTCCGCCTCAATCATCGAAAGAAGTAACCGTTCTGCAGCACCCAAGTCGTTACGCAACATCATTTCTTCCGCCTGGTCAAGTTGTTCAAGTTGCTCTGGAGTGAGTTCGTAGGTGTTTTCGAAATGGTTCGCCATAGTAAGTCTCCAATGAGTGGTCTAGGCAGTCATTGAATAAGTCTCCCTCTCAAACGCTTGGTTTTAGCCTAAATTCAATGGAATCCCATGATGAAATACAAGCATTGATAAGCCCATTTTGGTTTTTACAAACGACATACTGCGTCGGTATTTTTGATGGCTTTGGCTGGGAATGTTTAAGGGGCACATGTGAGTGGGTCCAATCAGTTGGTGAGGCTATGCGCGGGAGCACATTTTCCATACGTTCCGGAGTGGTACTCGTGCTTGCCATTTTACTTTTCGTTCCGGGTTTTGCTTCTTCGCTCCACGGAGGTGTTGGTGGAGCGCAAGATAATGCCGGAGAAACGATTGATGACGTCGCTAAAGAAGGATGTCTTTGCCACAATGGGGCCGCAGATAATTCAGTCCAAATCATTCTGGACGATGTTCCGTTCGGGTGGATTGGTGGCGAGACATACACACTTACTCTCCAAATCATCGGTGGACCGGCCGCAACTGGAACCTACACCGCAGGATTTGCAATACGAACTACAGATGGCGTTCTTTCCGGCGACGGTTTGCAAAATTGGGAAGACGATGTCACGACCCTCACTCACACCGAAGCGACCGCCGCTGTACCTGAACGAATGTGGACCTTCACATGGCAAGCACCCGAAGCAGGTTCAGACACCGTCAATTTCTGGATCACTGGAAATTCGGTCAACGGCGACCAATTGAATAATGCCGGTGCTGAAGAAGACCGCTGGAATCAATTGTTATTCACTCTCCAAGAAGGAAGCGATACGACGACTGCACTTGGAACGAGAACTCTGTTTGCAGGCGACGGAAACGTTAGCCCACCACAACCAGAGTCTTATGGCGTCGACCTCGAACACATGGGCGCTGAACTTCGAGCACACTGGCTAGGATTACTTGGGTTTGGAGCTGTTATTGTCGTCATTATTTTTGCAGGCCTTATGCTCAGATACAGTTTCTCTACATCCTATACAGGACGAACAAACCAATTGCGATTGCGCTACAAACTCATGCGACGAGGTGACCAGTGATGGACGACACAATTACAACGCTGTTGCGAAAGGTCGCAAGTGGGAAAGTCAGTGTAGAGGATGCACGTGTTGCCCTTGAAGATGCTTCAATGACCGAAGACCAAATGCAATCTGCCATCGACCATGGCGTGTTCAATCTCGCAGAATCCGGAACACTTGTCAGTGCATCTCTTGCCCCGTCAGGCGCTTCAAACCTCATTATGATTTTCTTCGCCTGGGGCCTTTTCTGGGCTTGTTACTGGGTGTTCTCAATGATTTATGGACTCGCAAAAGGCTGGGACCAACAGCAACTCGCCTATCATCTGGCCATGATGTTGATTACACTCTGTTTAATGGGCATGGCCTACCTTAAGTTCGTCTTGCCAAACGCAATTATTGTCAAGCATGGAATGAATAAGTTCATCCCAGAACATACAAAAGATTGGAAGGAATACAAGTGGTGATCATCTATGGCACGTGAATACGACCTCAAACCAGCTCCTTCAACCGGAGGCAGTTCCGGAGAGAGCACCACTTCCTCTGTGAACCGCCGTCAATTTTTACGCTACGGATTTAACACCGCAACAGGTGTCTTGGCCGCTTCGCTCGGCGTTCTTGGCTTCGCCTCAATCCTGCTCCCTCCAGGCGGCACAAACGAAGGTGAACTCGGCGTGAAGTTCTGGGCTAAGGGAAGAGAAGACAGTGCTTGGTACGGTGCAAAGCACGAACAAATGATGATGCGGCAAGATTTTGTCGATGAAGCTGCTAAGTCGAACACTGAAACTTCCGGTGCTGCAGGAATTTGGAATGGAGTCCCTGTCGTGGTCACCTATGTTACTCACTCTCAATACGCAAACACTCCTTTGTCAAACGGTAAGGCACGATTCCAATTCACTGAAGGTGTCGATGAAACCGGAAAGACGATCGGCCACTTTGAAGATTTGAGTGACGCTGACCCTCGACTCCTCCCCGCTGACAACTTGGTGATGATCTTTGCTCGTTGCACTCACTTGTGCTGTATACCTGGTTGGCAATTGGTTTCAAACTCCTTTACCGAAGATTCATGGACACCTGGCGGCGGAGACGATGGCGGTACCAAACTGTTCTGCATTTGTCACTCATCCCGATTCGACCCGACGGTTCTCGAGATGAATACCAATCGGAACCGTGGCGATGGTTCAACGTTCAAGTACGCAGGTATTCGACGTGCTGGAGGACCTGCTCCAGTCGGACTACCAATTATTCCAATTGTTCTGAATGGAGATGCAATCGAAGGCATCGTGGACTATCTTGATTGGTACACATATTGTGACTGAGGTGATTATGTATGACAACAATGTTTTGGATTCTTTGGTTTTTCATCGCCTTCGTGGTCGTATTAGTCGCACTGACTCTACGCCAAGAGAGCAGCGATATGCCTCGGCGTGAAATTCTTCGTGCGGTTGAATCAACTGGTAAGATGGGCTTCGCAGAGCGTTTGTTCTTGTGGGTATTCTCATGGCTTGATACTCGCTTCAGACTCCAAGACTACTGGAATATGTCCAAGGGTGCCTATTACAATATGCACCGACAGATGCCACTATCTCACGCTGAAAAGTACAAACTCAGAATCATTTGGTATTGGTATCCTTTGTATTGTCTTGGAGGTATTTCCTTCCTTTCGTTCATCATATTGGTCATCACCGGAACTGTCCTCGGCATTTACTACGTTCCTGGTGGAGAAGGAGACCCTTCACCTGCCTACGCAAGCATGCAATTCATCATGACCGAACTACCATTCGGCTATATCATCCGTGCAGTTCACCACTGGGCGACTCACTTCATGGTTGCCAGTGTGTTCCTTCACATGTGCCGTGTTTACTTCACCGGTGCTTACCGCAACCCTCGTGAACTCAACTGGCTGATTGGAGTGGCATTGATGGCATTAACCATCGTCTTTGGGTATTCTGGCTACCTTCTACCATGGGACTCATTGGCTTACGGTGCAGCTGTTATTGGAATCAATTTGGCCAACTCCAGCCCACTCATTGGGAAGTACATTGCCACCTTACTGTTTAGCGGCTCTTCATTGACTGCGAGAACCGTTACTCGAATGTATTTCATTCACGTCTTCATTCTCCCAGTTATCGTGACCACATTGATCATTATTCATTTATTCATTGTCTGGGTACAAGGCATTGCAGAACCACATTGATATTCGGGTGATAAAATATGGGACTAATAGAGAATTTTGGACGTGTAGCTTCTTCCTATATGGAAGAAAAAGAGCAATTGCAAGCAGTCGAGGGTAAGCGTACTCGTACTCGCACAGGTCATGGGTTCTGGCCACACGAAGTTCTTCGTGACGCCATACTGCTTTCTTTCATGACTGCGGTACTTCTGTTCTATGCATGGTTGATTCCACCACCACTTCACGGTGCTGCTGACCCCTATGCACAAGCTGGTTTCGTGTTCCCTGATTGGTATGTATTGTTCTCATATGGGTACTTACGTTGGGGAGAATATCTCCCGCAATTCACAGTCCCAACCGGATTTATTGGTGAAATAGTTGGCCAACCTGTTTTCCCATGGAACGCAGCATGGTGGGGAGCAGCACTCACTGGAATCCCAGTCAGTATCCTCGCTCTACCTCCTTTCCTTGGTGGACGTGAAAAGCGACCTGTAGAAGATCCTTGGTTTGCTACTGCTGGTGCAGTCTATCTGGCTCACATCTGGTTTATTTCCGTCTTTTCAATCAATATTTTCTTGGAGTTATATGCGAAAAACCGTTCGGACTTTTGTAAACTCGATAGTCACGGCGATTTGTTATGCGGTACAAGAGAACCTTGGGTTGCTGACGCATTCAATACCATCCCCTGGGTTATGACCGGTGTTCTTGCTTGGATCTGTATCTATTTCTTGGCACGTGGATTGATTGTCAAAGCATGGGGAGCTGGATTCAAACCAAGCCATGCAAAACAAATACTCATTGGAACACTCTTGATTTCAACTGCGGGAACTGTCGCTACGTGGGACACTTACGATGATGGGTTTTGGGACCAAGGAGGATTGCTTACAATCAAGGGACTGACCCACGATTACTATCCTGAACTCGAAGCCATGCGTACTCAACCAACCGACGTTCATGTCCATGCGACAAACGAATTCACAGATGACCGAGGCTGGAGTGAATCGGAAACGGTACCGACTACTGCTTGGATGGATTGGGTAATTTACCAACCTGCTCGATATATCCTTACTGACTTTAATGATGCGAATGGACATCAAGATGCTGCAAACGGAATCAACGCTGCATCTGATGCTACAACATTCAATGGTGGCGAAGGCTGGGTCACTACTGGCTCTTTCACCGTTACTGAAGATTTGGCATTATTCCCTGATGGCCACCACGAAAGCGTAGAAACACTCACCACCGACCTCATTTGTGAATACCGTTCTTCTGAGCGAAAAATCAACGATGTATCCACTGTATCTATGATTTCGAGCACTTTGACGGTAACCAACAGCAATGGAAAAGTTGTCTCTTCCTTCGACAATTGTCTCGGTGCTACGGTTGAATTGCCAGTTGGTACCTATGATTACACCTACTCGGTGATCGCCAGCGGTGCTCTTGCCCTCAACAACAGCATTCAAACTGAAACTTCTTTCGCCATCGCTTCTTTCCAGCCACTCTTGGTCTGGAACGAAGATGCACCTGCATCACTTGCAGGTATGACTGTTAACCTTTCAAATGCTGAAGAAATGGCAATCGGTGGAACACAATTTGCATCTGTTGAAAACCCAACATACCACACCAATCCAAAGGCACTCGATGCGAAACTCACCTATGCAATGTTCATTCCTTGTTTGACCTTTGGAGCCATGGTTTTTGTTCTCCTACGCTCAATGGGCCGTGGATATGAGTTCGAAATGAACAAGTGCTACGGCTGTGACTTGTGTGACGATGCTTGCCCTGTTCGTTTGTTCAACGGTGGAGATAAACTCAACATCATTTACAATTCGTGGAACAATGAGGACGATGGTGTACCTATGTATTCCTGTCTTACCTGTACAGCGTGTACCAATGCGTGCCCTCAACTGGTTGATTACGACTCATACGTTGACATTCGACGTTCCCTCATTGTTGGTGGACCACAAGCTGAAATCGCTCACACTGTACTTCAAGCAGTTCTGGCAGCAGAAGCAGAGGAAACTGCAAATGATGATTTCATTACTGTACAAGATTATCCACTAACTTCGAACATTGGCTATTATCCTGGATGTGTCGACTACCTCGACCAAGAGATGGTCTTCTCCCACGTCAACGAAGGTGACATGAATCTTGGTGATGCTACAACTTCAGCTTTCACCCTCTTCGATGAAATGGAAATGGATGTATCGTATCTTGGACGGGACTTCTTGAAGTGCTGTGGCCACGACCAAAAGTGGCAAGGACTCGATGAAGTGTTTGACAAACTCAAAGCCTACAACCAAAAGAAGATTGAACAATCTGGCATCGATACCCTTGTATCCTCATGTGCTGAATGTTTCCGAACCTTCGCTCGTGATTACGAACTTGAAGGAGTGAAAGTCATGCATACGACTGAATTCTTGATTGAAAATGGATTCGATATGAACCTCAAGGCAGAGGAAGAAACAACCGTTACCTATCACGACCCATGTCGGCTTGGACGTCAAATGGGAATCTATGAAGAACCTAGGCAACTTATTGCTGGTGTTGAAGGCGTAGAGATCGTCGAAATGGAACACAGTGGCGAAGATGCAATGTGCTGTGGAGTCTCGAGCATGATGTCATGTAACGAAAACGCTCGTTCACTCCGTGTCACTCGCATGGAAGAAATTCGTGCTACTGGTGCAGATACAATGCTGACCTCTTGTCCAAAGTGTGTCTCACACTTTGAATGTCTCAAGTTTGAAGGCGATGAGCGATACGAAGATATCGAGATTCTCGATGTTGTTTCTTTCCTTGCTCGCCAAGTTGAAGCGAAGAAGGCACGAGCTGTATCTGAATCAAGTACGGTACTCGAAGTCGAAGCCTAATTTTGACGGCTAAAACTTTATGTTTCCTACATGGTATCGACTGCTATGAACTACGACGGAATGACCGTATTGCAACTCAAAACGTTGTGTAAAGAACGAGGTCTCCGGATATCTGGTAACAAATCAGAAGTTGTCATCCGATTGATGGAAAACGATGAATCCTCAGTCCCACCACAACAACTTCAAACCCCTCAACAGTCCTTTCCACAGCACGTCCAAGGTGGCTATGCTCCTGCACAAACAATCTATGTCAAGAAGGAAGATGAACTCGCAATTGGAATTGGGACATGTATCATAATTTATGCAATCTTTCGATTGTTTTGGGCTGTTATATTTTCAACAGGAGGAGGAGGGGCTGAGGCTTGGTTACTCTCTCCAGTAGCCTTCTTGTTAGGTATCGGTTTTTTAATTGGAGGAGTTATTACCTATTCTGGTTATCGAAATGGAGTATATATCACACTTGCTATCCTCGCAGTCTCGGGCTTATTTAGTGTAGCATTTCACGGAGACGAACCAAACCCTGTATCCATCGCGTGGGGTGAGGCAATGATCATGACTTCACTCATGTGCTCATTTACTTGTATGATTATTGTAGCTTTGCCGTTAATGCTTTCGAAACTCAAAGGGGGATGGCCTATACCAATTGAAAATCTCTTGAATAGAAACCAGTCGACGGACGGTAAGAAAAATATCGAGTGCCAATCATGTAAAGCGGAATTACGAGTCCCAAGTGACTACTCAGGACAAATTGAGTGCCCGACCTGTAAATCTCAAATGAATGTTTAAGTCAATCTTCTTGCGCAGGTGATTGTCCATCATCCATTCCAACAATCTCATAGTTTGATGGAAACAAAGCAATGACGACGCCCAAAATCAAGGAACCAAGGCCCCAGCCGAACATCTGACGAACGAAAAGCATCTCAAGGGCAATGACGACCAAAATCATGCCACCTATATTCGAAGTCCAAACCAGCGTTTTGAATGTTGAGAGAGAAACGCCAGGCGTTCCTTCTTTACGATATGGCCCAAATTCTCCACCAAAACGTTGCGCAGTATCTTGTTTATCTTTCTTTGACATCGTGTTCACCTCATCGATCAATCATTGTGATTGCGTCGGTTGGACATGCTAAAACACACAATCGACAACCCGTGCAATCAGCACGTAGAATCTTAGCTTTTTGATTTGACTCCACTTGAATCAAAGGACTTGCCATAGCGACCTTGTACATCTCAATGGCATCGTCATCACAAACAATCGTACATTGGTCACAACCAATGCAGAGCCGTTCTTCAACAAAAGCAACGGCCGACTCACCACCTTTGAGGGCTGCACGTTGTTCACCCCGAAGTCTGTTGAGTGACGTTCGAATGCGAACAGCCTCTTGTTCTCGACGCTTTCGCAACTCGTCGGATGAGGTCATACATTCACCTCCACTCGGTCCTTCCCTTCAAACTTGACGACCGCCATGTTCACCAAGAGGTCTCCAAAACAATAGAAAGAACCGACCAACAATGGTGGATTCCAAGCAGTTAAGTTCGTCCAAGGGACATGGTTGGCCCATGTCCAGTTACCGAGTGAAGTCCCCCAAATTTCCATAGCCAATGCAGCCCAAGCCATTGCTGAGTACAACCGTGGTTGAGGACCCCACTTCGTGAAAATTAGAACAAGAGCCAAAAGGAAAACTGCCGAAGTGTCGCCACCAGTCCATGCACCATACGCAACCAACGGGACAAAGGGTGCAAGTAAGGGTAAAGCCCAAGATTCTTTCATCCTGTCAGCTGCCATACGACCGAGGTCAAACAGGAAGTAGTGTCCAGCAGGAACAAACAGGGGCATAAGACCACGTTGATATTCATAAATCAGCCAAATTTCGCTAAAGAACAACTCCATAGGTGTAGCAATAGCAATCACCGTGATCATTTCAATACGCTGCTTTCGGCTTCCACCCCGATAAAACCAAGCAAGAAGTCCCCAGCACCACAGGTTGACTGGCAATTCTGCATACTCATCTGGAATCAAACCATTACAGGCTGTTGCTGAAAACCAAAGTCCAAGAGCAATGGTGCCAATGTAGACCCACGCTCTGTTCATGTTCATACGAGGAGGTCCCCCACTTAGCAAGAGCGGATGTTATTGATGCCCATAGGAAAGTAATTCCTTACCCATTGCTAACATGGAAAGTTCTGCAACTAAGGCATGCCAACCGTGCGCATGTTCTCCATATTGACCACCGGATTGTGAAAAAGATTCAAATTGCGCACTTGGAGAATTCAAATTATCAATATCTGATTTTTTAGAATTGATTCTATAGAACCATGAGGCAGCCTGCCCATCCACCAAATAGACGACGGGTTCGACAGGTGCACCTTCGGAATCTTGCAAAATAGTAGGGACCCCTTCCTGTATCAGGAAGTTTTCAACATCAACACCACCTTTGGAATACATCAGTCGATTCATCTTACGATTTGAGAGTTGGAGCAATTCACTGCCGCTGCGAACGGTCATAATTCCAAGACCGTATGTACCTCGGTCATTTTTTATGAATACAACAGGTTCTCTTTTCACGCCGAGTCCCAGGTACTTTTGACGTAATTTTTCTAAGAACGTGTCGACTTCAGCAGCGAGTTGGATTCGGCATGCTTCTTTCTCTAAGCATTTATTTTCCGATACAAACCAATCTGCCATGAAGTGCCAAGGGTCGATGTCGAGCATTTGAGCGACTTCCTCAACATATTCCTGAAGGACTTCATAATGTTGAGATTTCCTTCTTCGATGCCAACCCATTGAGGGAGGTGGAGATACAATTTGACTACCAAGACCCGCAACAATTCCTTCCGTCAAGTCGTTATTGAGAAGAATGAGATCGGGTTTTTGACCGTCGATGAGTAAGATGTCTTCACCATCTTTCGATTTTGACTCAACTTGGTCGAGCTTTAATGCTCCAGAGAGCCCAATCAGGTGGCCCAATTCAACGAAATCCACGGAACCAACAGTGCATCGAAATCCTGCGATTTCCAGTAACTCTTTCAATGCGATAAGATTTTCAACATATCCTTTGTTCCGAGTATGTGATTCAGGGTAAAGATGGACCCATTCGCAGTCTGTGTATTCACGCAGGATATGAGTTTTGAGAAGTGCGGCAATGGACGGTTTATCTTCTGATGAAACATTGTTGAAACCTGCAGGAAAGTGATTTGCATCTACGACACTGATTTTCCAGCCAGCATCCCGAATGTCGACACTACCATAGATCGGAATAGGCACTTCGGTTCTTTTTTGGGACATCCATGCAGTGAGTTCTTCACGTTTGCTTTCAAGCACAGGTGCTAAATTATGAACAAATGTCAACCAATCACCTCGTTGAGTAAATCCATCGTCGAACCCGTAGGTTTCCTCGCCCCTCTATCTAAAATGTGAACTGCCTCAAACAATCCTAAACCCAGGGCTATATCATGCTGTGTCTTTAAAGCCCCAGAAAATGATGGATAACGCCGAAGAAGAGCATCGGTTTGGGGTTTGTATTCTGCAAGGAGATTATCAATTAAAGTGGGGGATGTCGCTCGACCTGCAGGTAATTTAGGACGGCGAACAATATGTTTTGGTAACGAGGTGAGCGATGCTGCGGCCCGTAAGGCTAGCTTTTCATCACCGTTCGGAGGAAGTCGCCATTCCATCGGCAATTGATGACTGGCTTGTCGATGAGACTTAGAAAGAAATGGAACTCGAACTTCTAATGAATGTGCCATTGAATGGCGGTCAACCAACCGTAATTGAAAATTTGAAAGTTGTCCGTGGTCAAGCTCGAATTGAAGGAATTCTTCCAGTGAACCCGTATGGCTACCGCCTGCATGACCCTTCGCATACCAGTGCTCACCAACAGGCAATGCTTCATTCTCCATTTGACGTGCAAAAGGATGTTCCATCGATGCCAAACGAGCATCAATAACCTCGCCATGTGCCTTGAGATCTCGGTAGCGGGGATAACCTGCATGCAACTCATCTGCCCCTTGTCCACATAATCCAACCGTCACATGCTGTGACATCTTTTGGAACAGTGGTTGGAAAAAGAGTACGGTGACATCAAGGTCTTCACCATGCCATGACAAATCTGGAAGGAGCGTGTCAAATGAGTCTGGTTCGAGAATATGTTGATGGTGGACCAAATCAAACGAGGAAGCAACTTCTTCAGCAGCAATCCAATCAGGGTTCTCTTCACTTTCTGCGACCGTCCAACAGGCCGGAACCGGCTGATGGGCACGTTCTGCAGCCTCATGGGCAACTGCTGCTACCAATGAAGAATCAAGTCCACCAGAAAGAACAATTCCAACTGGTACATCCGACATGAGGCGTTCTGAAACACCTTCGACGAAAGTTTCCAGCAGAAATTCAGCATCCGTTTCAGGACCCCATGTATTCAAAGGATTGACTTTTTGTTGTTCGATGGTAGCACGGTCAAACAGTTTGGCTTTACCTTCACGATCCAATGCCCAAACTTC
>TARA_B110000444_G_scaffold135194_4_pt1 | contig 15911 bp, 16 predicted proteins | sample TARA_B110000444 | Tara Oceans TARA_B110000444 (sample SAMEA4398370) | marine metagenome | biome: Polar Biome; feature: [SRF] surface water layer (ENVO:00010504); material: water (ENVO:00002006), including particulate matter (ENVO:01000060) such as... | depth 5 m | reverse complement strand
AAAATTATGCGAACCACATTTCAAAGCTCCTCATGCAGATACGAAATTCGTTGTTGATATGAACGCAGCGACAGAACAATTATATTAATAAATGAATAACAATAAATTTAAAATTAATTCGTAAATGTCCATTCATAATAATACCTAATCTGACCGGGTCTCTTGAGTTCATCAAACTTGAAAAACACATATGAATCATCGCACAACCGCCTGAGACTGTTTTCTAGATCTACCAGGCGTGTTTCTTCATTGATGAACTTCGGGTTTTCAACAATTAGCTTGGCATTCAAAACGCGTTTTTTAGGCTGGATTACAAACAGTGCTAAATACTTTGGTTCATAAGCCGCCTTACCACTGCACCCGTCTGGGAAAAATCCAAAATAAAGATATTCTTCCGATGTATATATATTTGAAGATTCTTTCATACTCAGGCATTCCATACAATAATGATCGTCATAAATTTCAGTATCTTCTCTCCCCATATATAAAAGCCAATTTTGAGCCCAAGCATTACCGTTTAGATGTGTCAAAAGCTTTAGTTCTCCACCCGAAGGAGGCGTTAATGATTCAATGAGACCCGAGCTATCCCTTTCATTGTTGTATACTAAGCCGGTCCTCCCCAATACATTAGATCTATAGATCGGGTACATAACTGGGTTAACAACATATGATGAGCACATAGTCAATATAGAAAACATTATAAGGTATATAATATAACCATGTTAAAATAATTAATATGTAATCAATTTTTTTAGATTTCAATCTATCAACTATTAAATTTTAATATTATTAAATTCAACAATAAATTTCAAATTTAATAATATAAAAAAAATAAAAAAATTATTTGCCCATAACAACCCAATATATTATTTTATAATATATATATATATATATATATAGTAATGATGAAAGTGCCAAAAACTTATATACCTGCGGTTTTAACTAAAAAAGACAATAAAACAATAAAGATAGAATTAAAAAAATCTATAAGGAATTACAAACGGGGGAAATACGTAGCTCGAAAGAAAGTTAAATCTTTTAAATCTAAAAAATCCAAACACATATTGAACGCGGAAAGAATATATAAAATTTCCAATTTAGCAGTAAACAAAGAGTTGGTAAATAAAACCGGTTGTTCTCGTGAATCTCTCAACGCAATAATTAAAAAGGGTCAGGGCGCATATTATTCTTCCGGTTCTAGACCTAATCAGACAGGACATTCGTGGGGATATGCTAGATTAGCAAGTTCTATTACAGGTGGGAAAGCGTCTGCTGTTGATTTTAATATATTAAAAACAGGGTGTTCAAAAAATTCTCTGGCGTTAAGATTAGCAAAAAACGCAAAAAAAAAATTAAGTAATGGAACAAGAAAAATCCCAAAGACAAAATTATAATTTTACCGACTATATAATAGGTCTGCGGTACCCGATTGAAATCTTAATATATTAAATCTCTCTTCCATTACAGTCAGATTATAATTATATTTATAAATACTGGTTGGTTCTTTTGAAGTAGCAATTACATCACCTGTCAATGGGTCACATGTAGTAGTGAAGTTTACATTCTCGAGATCTACTGGTGGATTTTGATGATTATTAAATTCAAATTCAATATTTTTAAATTTATTAGTATTAAATGCCCCCGTTGGTTGATATTTATATGGATCAGTTGTTAATGAAAAATTATAATGATACAGCCCTTCCTTAGAATTACCCCTGGTTTTAGAATATTTTTCTATTTTATCATAAATTCCTCCCGGGAAAGAGTTCTCTCTATATTTTCCATCAACAATAATACCAAATTCTTTCATTATTTCTTTTTTATTTGTCTGTTCATATACTGTAGGTTCATCGCCTGTAATAAAAATATTTTTAGATGTATCATGTATTTGATAACAATTATTTATGTTATAAAATATCAAATTATTTTGGTCAGTTAAGTCGGTTAATTTTGTAAGGTTATTTGGTAGTATATTTTCGTATGGCCAATTAGTGTAATTAGACCATTCATTTCTTTTATATACATCGTCCCGTTGATTATACCACATCCAATTAGAAACCAATCCATTTGATTCTAAATTTACTTTAGTAGATTTATTAACTCTCTCAAATTTATATTCATATATTTCTTTAATTAAATAATCTTGATTATTATTTGCAAATAATGTTCTTTCTTCATTGTCTAAAAAACATTGAGTAGTTATTAAATGAATATTGGTATTTATATTAGTTCTATTATCTGTATAAACTGTACCCAAAGATATATCTCTATACGGAGGTTCTTGTATAAATCTATGGAATCCGTAGCGTAAATCTTTATTTTGTTCTGCTCGAATTCTAGGAATTTCATTATAGCTATTAACTGTATTAACCGTGTTATCGTATAAAATATCTTTTATAGTAAATAAATCTTGAATGGGTCTTAAAGTGAAATTAATTTCTAATTCTGCATATTGTAAACATATTAAAGGTAATGCCATATTGGAAAGTAACATAAACCAAGTATTTAGTGGAATATATAAATTATGACTATGTATACTTGGTTCTATACCATCTATATCTGTGTCGTTTATTTTAAATGCATTTGGATAATTATTTGATCTATTAGAATAATTGGCTGGATCATTTAGTTCATTCACATTACCGGTCATAGTATTAAATAAATCTTTTTTATTATTATCAAAATCACGTTCAACTAAATTTTGTAAATAACTACCTGATAATTTTTGAACAATTCTTCCTCCTATTGTTAATGTAATCTCGTCTATTATTTGACTACCAATATTTTTTATCCATTGAAATTCATATGGTCTATATTCTGTATCGGAATACTTATATATTGGACTCCATATATTTGGTAATGTAATTGCTAAATATGTATCCATTAATAAATCTCCGTATCTAGGTATTTTAAAACTTATATTACTTTTTTGTGTCAAGTGTATATTACTTTGACCTTGTTGATCTACTCTATATTTTTGCAAACCAAAATTTGTATATTTTGAATATTTTGTTTTAAAAAAACTTTTGGTTGGATTTCCATTTAATATAATATTTTGATTCCCGACTGCTATTAAATTCAATAATCCGCCAGCCATTATATATTATTAATTTTATAATATTAATTATATTTATTATAAAATTTATTAAGTGTTTTTTATATAATAATAATATAATTAGAATGTCGGCGGAGGCGAGTAAAATACTTTCAGCTGCAGAAAATATAATTACATCTGGTAAAAATGCAATTGGTATTGGTGATAATTCAACTATATATTTTGTAATATCTTTGCTAATAATTGCATTTATTATTTTTTTACTGGTTACTTGGGTATTTTATACTTTAAATAAAAAGGGAGCGGCTTGTAAAAAATTAAATAATATCTATTTAGAAAGTAATAAATTCCAAACCAAACATTCCATTTTTACCCAACACGGGAACGTAACTTTCCCCGACGAGCCTAATAATTATTTCAATGATGAACATAAGTCATTGGTTAAAAATTATTATATTAAAACCGCATACAATTCTTGCTGTGGCGATGGTTATAAAAATAATTTTGTTAATATATGTGCTTTAGAAAAATGTATTAAACAAGGGGCAAGATGCCTGGATTTTGAAATTTACTCGTATAACGGCGAACCAATTGTTGCGGCATCTACCGCTAATAATAATTCAATAAAAGAAACATATAATTATATAAAAATCCCTGAATTATTTAATATAATAAAAGCCCAAAGTTTTGATATGGCTCTCAGTTGTCAGTATGATCCTATGTTTTTAAATTTTAGAATAATGAGTGAAAATAAAATAATATATGACAAAATGGGTGAATATATAAAAGAATACCTTAATGACGATATACTTGATACAACTAAATATAATTATTTACATAATAATAATGATAATGATAAATTTATAACAGAACATATTGGAAAAAAACATTTTGTAAGTAAATTTATTATTATGGTACATACTTTACATAATAACATTCTCGATACCAGTGACCTAGCGAAATATGTAAATCTTTCTACTGGATATAATTCTGTTTTTAGAATTATTAGATATAAAGATTTAGTTGCCGCTGGTAGTAATAACCCGATGTTAGTAGACGAGTCACATAGATCTTTACTTATGGTATTGCCTGATATAAATAATAGTATAGAAAATTACGACCCTATATTGGCTATAAATAACGGATGTCAATTTATAGGTATGAAATTTCAAAATATTGACAGCAATTTGATTTCATTTTTTAATTTGTTTACTGAATTCGGTTCCAGGTATTCGTTTGTTTTAAAACCGTCCCATTTACGTATGGATAATATACCAGCTGTTATACCTACAGATGGTGAAACAACGTCGACTACTCATAAGACTTTTGGCACAACTAGTTAGTTTTTACTATAGTGATTGCCATTTTATTATATATATATATATATATATATATAAATATAATGAAAGATATTTCTTTTCAAGAAAAAGAATTAACAATTTTACGAGAATCGGTTGATGAAGCTACTGCTATTTTAGGTAAAAAATTAGCAAGATCAGACGATATTAAAATATTAATTAATATTTTGGAAAATTTCATAATAGCTAAAAAATGTCTTTGTTATGGTGGAACCGCTATTAATAATATCTTGCCCCACCAAGATAGATTTTATAATAAAAATATTGAGATTCCGGATTATGATTTCTTCTCTTCAAACGCACTTGAAGATGCCAAAGAATTAGCTGATATATATTTTAAAGAAGGATATACGGAAGTGGAGGCCAAGGCGGGTATTCATACCGGAACATATAAGGTTTTTGTTAATTTTATTCCAATTGCCGACATTACATATTTAGACAAATCTATATTTAATAATTTAATGAAAAAGGCTATTAAGGTTAATTCAATTAATTATTGTCCACCCGACTTTTTAAGAATGTCTATGTATTTAGAATTATCAAGGCCTATGGGCGATGTAAGTAGATGGGAAAAAGTTCTAAAAAGACTTATTTTATTAAATAAACATTTTCCATTAAAAGGTCTAAATTGTAATAAAACAGATTTTATAAGAGAATACGTAGGTCCTAATTCAAGTACTGATAATATATATAATATTGTCCGAAAATCAATTATTAATCAAGGATTAGTTTTTTTTGGTGGTTATGCTACAAGTCTTTATGGTAAATATATGCCCAATAGAGAAAAAAAACAACTTTCTAAATATCCTGATTTTGATATATTATCTGAGGATGCTAAAAGAAGTGCAAATATTATTAGAGAACAATTGATATATGAGGGTTTTAGAAATATAGAAGTTATTAAAAAACAAAGTATAGACGATTTAATCACAGAACATTATGAAATTATTATAAAGCATAAAACGAAAATAGATGTATTATGTTATGTATATAATAGTAATTCATGTCATAGCTATAATATTATACATATTAACGGAGAAACACTCAGAGTTGCTACTATAGACACCATGTTGAGTTTTTATTTAATTTTTATTTATGTAAATAGGGGTTATTATGATATTAATAGATTATTATGTATGTCCGAATATTTATTTAAAGTACAATTAAAAAATAGATTGGAACAGAAAGGATTATTAAAAAGATTTAGTATTAATTGTTACGGTAAACATAGTACAATGGAGGATATAAGATCGAATAAATCTAAAAAATATAAAGAATTGCGTGCGAAAAACTTGCGGCATGGTAATAAAGAATATGACAAGTATTTTTTAAGATATATACCGGGTGATAATATCTCTTATAAATGTAAAAAACAAACTAATAACACAAAAAACAGTGTGACTTACGGGGTAACAAAAAAAATTAAAAATAAAAAAATAAAAAATAAAAAATAAAAAATAAAAAATAAAAATAATTTCTATATTAATATATATAATATAGAAAAATTATGCCGAGTGATTGTGTAATGGGTGATTTTATTTCAGAAAATTCTTTAATGATAGTGGGGATTTTTCTGGGGAGCGTGACAGCATGTTGTATGTGCGTATTAAAATCAAGATGTAGTAAAATAAAATGCTGTTGTATTTCATGCGAGAGAAATGTATTGAGCGAACAAGCATTAAATAATATGCAATCTAATCCCCCAATATCTTGGACGGCGGTATGAATTATAATATAGGAATGTATATTATTTGCTATTAACATTATAAACACAGCATGTAGTATTATTACTTTTTTTACATTTGATTTTTTTGCATTTTAACATTTTTTTTAACTTACGAGTTGTATTAGAGAGAGAACACCGTTTATTAGAGATAATACACCTATTATAAAATGATTTTTTAATATCTTGTATATATGGTATCAATAGTTCCGGGTTACTTCTCTCTGCATGTCCTTGAAATCCATAAAATGGATAATTCTTATGCTTTATAATTTCCACAAATTCTATTTGGTTTTTATCTTTACATGTCGCGTATAATGATATTTTTTTTGTTTTACTTATATGGTTAGGAGAGATACCTAATTTATTATTATGTATCAATTTGTTAGATTTATTAAATAACTTTCTTAATTTCTCTCCGTGCTTTGTAAATTTTGGAGACTTTTTATAATTATAATACGAATGAACGTTAATAAATAAATCGTCGATTGATTCATTTGATTCTATTAACATTGAGTTATGAAATCCATGACATATTGCCAGAATTGGTAGAAATCTCTCCGAATTATTTATTGACTTTGCTAATTTTAATAATAATTTCTGTTTTTTTAAATGTTTTATAAATTCCTTACTATAATAATAATTTCCGATTTGACTACCCGGGAATAACAACCCATCTAATTTGTTTACAATAGTTTTCATTTTTATGTTCGAGAGATTGTATGGAATTATTATGTAATTAAGATTGTTCCGTTTAAACAATTTTATAAAAAAATCTGATAAAAATACTTGTTCTCTCGATTCTTTGTTATTTATATAAGGCGTTGCTAATATTCCTACAATTGGTATTCTCATACTAATATAATAAAATATTTAATTTTATGAAAAATATGAATTATGGAAGTATTCAAATCAAATTTGGTACTTGTGTTCTAAATTTCACTCGCCATCTTATTGTAAAAATATCTTAACGCATTTTTTTATCAATTTAAGTAATATTTTAATGTTTATTGTTTTAATAAATATTAAAATTTTATTATGTATTATCATTATAAAAATAATTCAACTTAACCGAATTTTGGGAAACCAACAAGATTTGCACCGATACCGAATCCAGCACCTGATCGCGCGCTTGCGCCCATAGTAGGAACAAAGGTATCAAGGATACTAAATGTAGCAGCCGCCATTAATGCTATAATCGCGATTTCTTCAAATTTTAATGCGCGTTTTTCAGGTGGAATAACAAATGCAACAATTGCAACCATTAAACCTTCTACTAAATATTTGATAGCTCTTTTAACTAATTCTCCCATTCCTGGATTCATTTTTTGTTTATAATAATAACTAAGAAAAAAATTATATATTTTTATTTAATATAATTTAAATAAACAAATTAATTTGTATATAATTAATTTGTTTATAATTAATTTGTTTATAATTAATTTGTTTATAAAAAATAACTTAAAATTATAATCGAAATTATTTTATATAATAATGTCCGCGAAAAAAAGCGCTAAAGCAAGAGATCCCGAGGTTAAAAATGATATAGATTATAAAAACGTTGATTTATTAGACGAAGATAAACCTATAGCCGGTCAGAAATATGTATGTTTAAGTTTTGTTTCGCCTGAAGATATTTTAAAAGATAAAAATCTATTTTATTTCGAAAAATTTATAAAACACTTTGATTTTAAAAAATCAATGGATAAATACACACAATTTCTAAATTTTCTAAGTTATAAATATAGTTTAGATTTTCAAAAAATCTCTAAAGATCTAGAAGAGTTTATAATTGAAGAGAAAGAAAAGCTTATTGATACAACCATTGAAGATGATTATAAAAGTTATATTGATAATTCTGAAAAAAAATTACAACAAGAGTTCAGCGAGTTACATAATTACCAAACAAATACTCGTGGAATTAAAATTAGGGGAACGTTTGGTTCACAGGAAGAAGCAGAACAGAAATGTAAAATGTTAAGAGAATATGATCCTAATCATGATGTTTATGTTGGACAAGTAGGATTATGGATGCCATTTCACCCCGAAGCCTATAAAACAGGTAAAGTGGAATATCTTGAAAAAGAATTAAATGAATTAATGTATAAAAAGAAAGAAAACGATGAAGTAAATAAAGACGAGTTTAATAAACGAGTTAAAGATGCTAAACGAAAAGCAATCGAAGAAAATATAGCTAAAGCAACAAAGGAAGGTAATAAATTAATGCAATCCATAGATGAAGATGGAAATCTCATTAATGCCGACAGAATGGATGTTCCAGGTAAAAATTTATTATTTGGCGGTGGAGAGAACGATGATGTATCTACTGCTGATTTACGAAGGGAATTATTTAATGGTGAAAATATAATTTTAGATAAAGATAATGATCACGGAATTGGGGAAATATTAGAAAGAAAAAAAAATAAAGAAGTATCCGAAACAGACGTAGCTAAAACAGACGTAGCTAAAACAGACGTAGCCGAAACAGAAGCAGCTGAAACAGACGTAGCCGAAACAGAAGCAGCTGAAACAGACGTAGATGAAACAGACGTCGCTGAAACAGACGTACCTGAAACAAACGTAGATGAAACAGACGTAGATGAAACAGATGTAACTGAAACAGACGTAACTGAAACAGACGTACCTGAAACAGACGTAGATTAGGGGGATAAAAACATGTTAAATGGAATAAGAGATTATGAGATCCAGTAAAAAACTTGTCTATTCCAAGTATTGGATTACATTTTTTCATATGGGTTATTCCAGCCGTAACAATATAATAATTATTATTTTAAATAATAATTATTATTTAAAATAATAATTATTAATAAATATGAGCAAAAGTGAAAGTATTAATTATTGTGCTTATACAGATTGCGATCGTAAATTAAAATTAACATCTATGGCTTGTAAATGTAAAAAAACTTTTTGTAAATACCATAAACTACCTGAACAACATATTTGCGAATATGATTATAAAGAAACCAATTATAAAAAGCAAAAAATAATAGATATGAAATGTATTTCGGATAAATTAAATAAATTTTAATTTATATTATCCTTTTTTGTGTTTTATTTATGTGTCTTTGTTATCGTATGTATAGCTAATATGGTATATACAAACCGAATCATCGTAAATATTTATTGTATTAGCCATTTACCATTTACTTTTACGAACATTAATTTTAGGACCTTTCTTTTTATCTCTTGAATTAGGATCATACACTTCTTCTTCGTCGTCTGAATCAATAGATTTAGAAATCTCCCAAAATTCTTTAGATCCCAATTTAAAATTTTTATGAGTATCTGCCTTATACCAAAAAATTTGATCCCCTAATTTATTAGATTTTGCGTTATTATTAATAACTAAACATTCATAATTTTCGGTGCATTGATCCATTACTTGACAAAAAGATTCAAATGTAGGAAACATACCGGCATAGTTTTCGTATATTCTTTTTCTATTTGAAATATAAGGTTCTCTCAATAAAAATACATAATCTATATTTGTTCTTAAATTGGGCGGAATACCTAATGGATATTGCATAGTAATGATCAGCATCATTTTCCAATGACGACCATTCATAAATAATAATCGCATCATTTTATCCCGAGTCCAACCGGCATCAAATAAGCAATCGTCTAATATAACAAATGCTCTAGGATCAATTGTGGATTTTTTATAAATTTCTACCTCTTTTTTTATTTGTTTTAATACGGTTCTTTGCCTTTTTAATATATTTTCTATTATTGATGAATTATATTCTTCGTGTATGAATAATTTAGGAACGTGTTCACTATAAAATCCATTACCCGCTTCTGTACCACTAATAACTGTTCCTATCGGTATATCTTGATGATAATATAATAAATCTCTAACTAAATAAGACTTACCAGTATCTCGACGACCAATTAAAACAATAACAGGACCTTTATTTTCGTCTGGTTTAAAACTAATATGTTTCATTTCAAATTTTTTTAATTCTAAAGTCATGTTTAATAAATATAACTAAATATTTATTTATTATCAATACGCAAAAATTATTAAACAAAATCGTTAGAATTAAGAAATATATTTCTTATTATTTAAATATATGGAGGTTAATTATAAAAAAAATAAAAATGGAGAATTATTTAACGAATTATCTCATGAAAAACTATTAAATATTGATAACTTGCAAAATTATATTCCAATTTATAGTAAATTTTTTAATCTAAATGAAAAAAATCATAATTCTATAAATTTAAACAATGATTACAAATTAAATTCTATAGTTGAAAAAATAGGTTATTCAAAATTTAATGGAACAATAATTAATGATAATGATGATATAATTAGTAAGAAAATATTTTTCAAATACGGACCATTACTTGATCCAATAAAATATATGATTGGTAAATATGATAATAGTAATAATATTTTTGAATTGCCTAAAATTAATAGTAATGATAGCGTAAATAAAAAAATATTAGATGTAAATAATTCAGCATATACAGATGGATTCTTTTCTTATCTATCAAGCTTATTACTTAATAAATATAATTTTTTAAATGGTATTGATTATTACGGATCGTTTTTAGGTATAAAAAATGATTTTATAGTTGATATAGAAGACGACCTAGAATATTTAGATGATTCCGATTTTTTTCATAAAAATAATAATATATTATTTAATATTTTAGAAACTGAAAATTTTAAAAATTATTTTAGTAATACTAAAAAATGTAAACAAGCATTAGTAGTTCATGATATTAATATACCCGATGAAGATATAAAAATATATAATTTAAATGAAATTAATATTAATAATGAAAATAATGAAAATAATGAAAATAATGAAAATAATGAAAATAATATTAATAATAATATTAATAATGAAAATGAAAATGAAATAATTTTTAATAAAGATTTAGAAGTTGAATATACCAAAGAGTTGACTGAAAATAATATTAATAAAAAAAAAGCAAAAACAAATCAACAAAATGAAAGCGAAGCTTCTTGTTCATCTAGATATTCTAATACAAATACCAATTCGAGCAATGGTGATAATTCAGACGAAGAAGATAATGATTCAAGTGAAAGTGGGAGCGAGTCGTCTTTAGTTGAAGAAGATTTACATGCGAAAATATTAAAATTTCCAGTTCAAACTATTGCTTTAGAATGTTGCGACGATACGTTGGACGCATATGTAATTAATAATAAAATAAAAGATAATGAATGGGAATCGATTATTTCTCAAATAATATTTTCCTTAATTACTTATCAGAAAGTTTTTGATTTCACTCATAATGATTTACATACAAATAATATAGTATATAATAATACTGATAAGAAATTTTTATATTACATGTATAATAATAAACATTATAAAATTCCTACTTATGGTAAAATATATAAATTAATTGATTTTGGTAGAGCTATTTATAAATTTAAAGGTAACATAATATGTAGCGATAGTTATGCTAGCGATGGAGATGCACACACACAATATAATACAGAACCATATATAAATAAAGATAAACCGATATTAGAACCAAATAAGAGTTTTGATTTATCTAGATTGGGGTGTTCTCTATTCGATTATTTTATAGAAGACATTGATGACATAGAGAAAATTAAATCACCAATAAAAAAAATAATAATTGAATGGGTATTCGATGACAAAAATAAAAATATATTATATAAAAATAATGGTTGTGAAAGATATCCTGATTTCAAATTATATAAAATGATTGCCAGAACAGTCCATAATCATATGCCCGATAATGTAATAAAAAAACCTCTTTTTGATAAATATATAATTGCTAAAAAGAAAATTAAAAATCAATCTGTAATATTTAATATAGATACGTTACCGGATATGACATAGAATTATCAATTTTACACCTTTGAACATTTAAAACAACCCTGGTATAATGTTTCATTATTCGTTCGATAGTGCTGTCTATCGAACTGATGTAGGTTAGAAATATAGAACAATATATAAGATATTAACATTATTAATATCTTATATCTCACTGATTATTTTTTTTAAAAATCAGGACCACTTACGAATATAGGATGTGGTGCTTTGATATTTCCTATTATTTCATCAAAATTAAACTGATCTAAAATTATTAAACATAAACTAGCCGAAATAAAAACCAAAAGTGTATCTTTAAATAAATCTTTTAATGGTTTATTTTCTTTCAATATTAATCTCATTTCAGTAAATTTTAAGACAAAATAAATAACACTTATAACCGACGAAGTCAATAATTGATTCATTTATAATTTAGTATTATAAATGAATTATAGAGAAATTAACGAATTATTTTAATTCCATTATATCTAAATCAATTGATGCATCTAATGAGTTTATATCTAAAGCATTTAAATTTAATTCGTCGGGGTCATCCGTCAATGTTTTAATTTCTAAATCTATTTTTTCTTCTTGGTCCGGATTTAATTTTAAATTTTCTTTATAATCTGTCTCATTGTCACTTTCATACTCAAATTCGGGCGGTTTTTCTTGTTCGCCTATTTTGGGTAAAAATAATTGTGTGCTTTTATTATCATTATCATTATTAATATCATTATTAATATCATTATTAATATTTAATGATTTATTTGCGTTTTTAATTGCTTCACTCAAATTTTGTTTACTTTCTGCTTTTAATTTATCTTTTACTTCTTGTTTTGCTTTATCTAATTCTCTTTCTTTTTCTTCTTTATCTCTTTTTTTAATGGTATCTTCATCTGCGATTATTTCTCTGGTTTCTTCTATACTGACATCTGTTTCTAAAGTTTCATCTAAATAAATTCTCAATATATTTTCAACCGGAATATTATCTCTAATTGTATTTAAAATACATTCTTTTACTATTATTTCTAACTCTCTATTATTTTTTTGAATTTGTAAAGACATAATATTTTTTTCAAATAAATAAATATTAACATATATTTTTCTTGCAATATTGATGTATGTTTTATGAATAAAACTTTTCAAATCCGGTATATCTATATCTACTTTTTTTTGTTTTAATCCAACCCTGGAAGAGGTTAATGATTTTAATTGAGTAATATGAACACATGTAAGTAAATCTTCTAAATAATTACAACAACTGCTAGTTAGTATTCTTTCTTTTTCAACTCTAACTATTTCAGAACTCCATTTTGGAATATTATTTAATAGATTTTGAAATGTCATCAAGTATTTTTCTTCTTCGTCATTATCTATACACATTTTATAAGCCTCGTCAAAAACAGATTTGATGCCTTCTATTACACACGGGGTCAATATATTTACTAATCTAGCACACCACTCATTTTTAGATTCAGTAATAGTAGTTAAATTATAATCGTCCATTTATTTAAATAAAACCAATATTTTCTAAATTAACATTATTACGAAAATATATATAATTCAAACAAAACATAATTATCAATGATTCATTGCGTATTTCTTTCTTATGAATATCTAAAATAAAGAGAAATTTATATTTTTCTTTACAATCGGGTAATTTATTTTTTATATAATGAAGTAACATATTTCCAGTAAAACCATTATTATATAATTTATTTGTTAAATTTAATATATAAATAATTTTTTTTGAAGTAGGTAAATTATTTATTGAATTATCTATTATTATAAATTTATTCAAATAATATATTTTTTTTGAGAAAAAATCATTAGATTTTACTAAATCATTATTTACGGTTATCTTCTTATTACAATAAATATCACTAAACCTCGATAATATAGGCATTAATATTTTAAATTTATCATCCACAATTATAAAGAATCTAGTACTATGATTATATATTTCTATACACCGTCTTAATGCTGATTGTGCGTCTATGGTTAATTTATCAGCATTAAGTAAAATTATTGATTTAAATAAATAATTGTCATTTTTATTAATTATAGTATTAGCAAAATGTTTAAGATTCTCTCTTATAAATTTTATATTACCCTTACCATGTGAACAATTTATAATTAGTACATATTTACTAATATTCACATTGGTTTTATATATCATTTTTATTAAATATTCTAATAGAGTTTTCTTACCACTTAAATTACAACCGTGAAATATAATATTTGGAATATTTTTTGTTTCATATAATTTATTTAATTTTTGTATAATATTTTCATCCATATAAACATTATAAATACTTATTAATTAATTTTTAATTTATATTTTTATTAAATTATATTATTATAATACTATGCAAAGATCTCTGGTATCTACTAATGGAACTATTAAATCTACTATTAATAGTCGAATAAGTAATTTATTAATAAATGATAACACTATAATACCCGATGGATTAATACCTCAAGCCACTGATGGAAGTTTAACATTGGCCGAAATAATAAATGACATATTGTTTCAAAATAGAAATGCTTTATTTGATGATGTTCGCGTCGCCGGATTGTTAAAAACCGAATATTTATCAATTGATAATTCAATATCTATAGGTGATACAAGTGGTTCTACTTATCAAGTTTTACAATTTATAAGAAAAGACAATTTTAAAGAAAATGCAATTGACCAAGTTATTAATAACGAATCGTACGAGATTATAAATGATATATCTTTATCATTTAGAGCAAAAAATTCGAATAGTTATTATCAACTAGGCATTACATTTAACAATTTAACATCAACATACTATAATACATTCCTTAAAATTGGAGTTTTTTATTATACTACTATTACCGACTTAGGCATCGATTCAGATGAAAAATTAATAGGCGAATATGTTATTGGCAGTGAAAATACTAATTTTACCAGTGGGATATTTAGTAAAACGGTAACAGTAAATATATTACATGCAGCTAATGATACTGTTCATTTTTATCTAAAAGGTAAAATTCAGACAGATAAACATGGTAATGATTTTGATTATGCTGATCTTGACGACGAACTTAAACCTAAAATAATTCAAACTTTATCGGGTAATTTAATAACAGCTTCTGAATTCGCTTATTTTACTTAATTTTTTTAAAATATTTAGTAATTATATAAAATGGGATTATTTTCCACTACTAAAAAAAGAGGAAGATATATTACTATCTGAAAAAGATATATTACTATCTGAAAAATATAGTGAATTATCAACGTCCACTTGCGAGAGTACTGATTTAGGTGATAACTATTTAGTGTATAAAAAATCAATTATAGAGTCACTCATTAATGCGTTTGAACTTTATAATACACCTATAAATGATACAGGCGGTGATAGAGTTCTAACAGCCAATCTATTAATAGATTTTGATGATAGAGAGAAGTTATTAAACTATTTCAACTTTGAAGAAATGGGAAGAATATATAACCCAAATAAGGAAGACAAGGCGGAAGTCAAGAAAGTTATGGCCAGGAAGAAGCTCAAAAAGAGTCATGATAAGTTTATCGATGAGTTAAATGAATTAGAAAAAGGCGCATATAATATGGAATGCAAAAAACAATACAATCTTATACAAAAAGTAAAAAATTTTGGTCTAACACAATTCGAAACCTTATTACCAAACTTAAAAAAAGATTTACAGCAACGCGCCGCCGGCGTCATGACACATCATACAAGATTAATCGACATATATGCCAACATGGATGGTATTATAAATAAAAACGACTCCATTAATACTAATATTAATTTAATAGAACAGAGCATTAATAGTAGTATAAAGGATCTCGAATATGAGTACTTTAACGAAAATAACACGCTCGCTATGACGGGAGGTCGCAATTATATAGGTAAAACAACAAAATATATAAAGATAAAAAGAAC
>TARA_B110000444_G_scaffold261148_1_pt1 | contig 15936 bp, 35 predicted proteins | sample TARA_B110000444 | Tara Oceans TARA_B110000444 (sample SAMEA4398370) | marine metagenome | biome: Polar Biome; feature: [SRF] surface water layer (ENVO:00010504); material: water (ENVO:00002006), including particulate matter (ENVO:01000060) such as... | depth 5 m | reverse complement strand
AGCGGGACAATTTAAATGAATATATGAGTGATGAGGATTTGCTTGTAGTATTTGGAACAAAATGGTGTAAGGCATGCACTAAATTAAAACCGTTTTTATATGAATTACCAAAGGCATTAACCATTGTAATAGTTGATTGTGAAAAACACTTAAGATCTTTAAGATTTATGCCAGGTGGAGTTAACAATTACCCAACAATTGGATTTTTTAACAAAGGTTACTTTATTAAGGAAGTAGACCATAATTTAATATTAACTAAACAATTTAAGTAGATGGAAGTATTTTTATTTTTATTATCATTTATATCTGGCGGAGTCGTTCTCACCGTCGCATATATCTATCGCCTCACCACACAAACACATGGAAAACAAGATAGATTAACAAGTTATCAACAAAATTTACAAAGTATTCAAGGCGATCAGTTCACTAAGTTTAAATCTGAATTAGAATCTGTATATACTTTATTGGATGACATTAAAGGGGAGTTGAAAAATGATGGATATCGTAATTTAAGAGAACAGAGCAAATTACAAAAGACGGCAGAATTAAGGATTAAAACGTTAGAAGCCGAAAATTTAAAAAACCGAGGAGATATAGAGGCAAATATGAATAGGGTAATGGGTGATATTCAGAATATAAATACGTGGAAGGCGTCGGTGCAGAATGATCCAAATACCATTAATCGGTACTAAATGAACATAATAAACGATGAATACGCGGTGGTTTTTCCACCTAGGTGTGGAACGCGTTGGACAGGTGGAAGATTATATGATTTAGGTTTACTGGATAGTTTACCTCCACAACATTGGTGGGATAATGGACCTAAGGCTGGTAAGATAGGTGATAGAAAAGTATTATGTAACGTAAGAAACCCATATACTAGAGTTCCTTCTATATATAAATGGCATTTACAAATTGAAGAAAATGTTCCTACAAATATTGTTGATTATATTTTAAGTGATATTTTCCATCAAGTTAAACCATGTACAAAAACATATGGTGAGCATCAAGATAAGATATATAAGTATATCAAACTCGAAAATGTAAGGGCTGAGTATCAAGCTCTTTTACAAGTTGATCTGGGTGAATACTCGGGTGAATATATAGATACCAATTTTGATGATATGATTGGTGTTACCTGGTTAAGGAATGATGATTGTGTTAGACGAATAAATGAATGGTATAAATCTGATTTTGATATATTAGGATATGAAATGATCCAACTATAAGGATATACCTCTTCTATCTAATTCTCTTTTTATAACGTTTTTCTTTTTAGTCATAGTAGATGAAGTATAATATTTCTTTAAATCTTCTGTAGAAGTATTACTTACTGTGTAATGTTTCCATTGAAATCTATTAGTCATTCTACCATTGGCGTCTCTAATGTAATCTTTACTACTGGGTTTTAGTTTTACTGGCATATCAATACATATGTAGATAGATATCTAAACACACAAATATAAGTATATACAATCGATGGTGTAAGATCGTAGTCGATCTATAAAGTGCTCCCAACCTTTATCTCACATATACACGCATATATGGACATCAACGCGTATGGGATATATTGGTATTATGGCGTACGGTATGCCGCCGACGGTGAGCATTATTATATTATTCAGTACGTACATAAGGATGTCCACCGTGGTGAACCTAATGTACACGGTATGTTAAATGTATGTTGTAAGTGTATTGTAAGGTATATGTAGTACTTTACCCGGTGCTGGATTATCTATTATTACCGTAGCACTCCTCCATTACCCGGTGGGCATACCTTTATTTTCGTTCACCGTAAATATACGAACCCTCATTACGGTAACCACATTTATACGCATTATTTTAACTGAATTGTCATATATTCAATGTTATTAATGTGTCCATGTGAATAATTCAATTAAATCATTATGAATATTGGTGAACACCCATGAACATTGCGGTATTCACAAGTATATATTCGTCGAGTCGAAATTGGTTGGCTCGCGATGCATAAGGGTTAGCACCCGCTTCGCTTTATCCTAGATACCACACGCTCAAAGTGTCATATATAAGCATGTTTTTATATTACAATATGTTTATTATTAGATATTTGGACATACGTAGATTCAAATGTCCATACGTTGACGTTTTATTCGTTTAACACATATTAATATGCGTTTTAAACCGTTTATACCGTTATTTAATCGCGAAATTGAGCCAAGTCGTCGCTCACCATGTTAGTAATAATCCAGGGCTACTCCCACGTTACTCCCAGATTTTTAAATAAACCAATCCATTCATGTACACGCAAATCCCAATCTTGACGTTGAGCATATTGTTGTCCCAATTGTAACCTTGATTGCCATTTGTATGCAAACGCTTTATCCGTTTGGTCCAAGTGTAATGTAGATAAAATATCATTCACCGTACTTGTCTCCACACAATAATCACCCACTATATTCTGAATATTACCCGTACCATTCGTTATTATCTTCACTTTGCCTCTCAACATCTCAAGCGCTGTTATACAATACGTTTCCAAATACTCACTTGAATATATCCAATATTCGGCTTTGCCTATTTGTTTCCTCAAATCATAATGGTTAAGGCTACCAACCCAAGTCACACCATCTAAATTACTATAATCCCTTTCCGTCCAAGTCTCGGCATAAGGAGGACTACATACATCTAACGTTGCATTAGGCATTACTGCCTTAATTTTATCCCAATTATCTAATAGCAATTTTAAACCACGATCTGGTGAACTAGACCATATTATTTTACCTTTAATTTTATCATGCTTGTAATCCAACCAATCCGTATTATCTAAAGCATTATCTATGCCCTGTATATACGTATTAATATCATGATTTACATAGCCGAAAAGTTCAACTGCTTTTTCTCTAAGTATATTAGCGTGAAATTGAGATACACCAACAACACAATCAATATCATTAAAATATTGTTTCCAATTATCCATTGTTTCACCCCTATACCAATTATAATATTCATCATTGTGCATCCAAAATATCTTTTTGGTAGCCGTTATGTTCTTATCTTGTAGTTCTTTAACGAAGCTTAGGTAATTAGCTCCAATTGCTATATCATAATCTGCTTGTGCTAGTTGATCATAATGAATGTATTTAACTCCATTACATACTTCATTTAATGTATAACCCGTTACTGTTACTTCGTGTCCTAATCTTTGTAATGCCTCACTTAACTTTATTATACAAAATTCTGTTCCACCCATTCCATACTCTAACCAAGTACGTTGTGAGAAATGATTATTTTGACCTTGATAACCTGCACTTATAATTACATTCATTCACTTACTATTATCTTCCAATTAAATGGATCTCTATTACGTTGATATTGTTCCATAGTCCATTCTATATTATCCGTATTGAATGTTACTTGAGTTGGTTTAACTGAACAATAAGTATGTTCTGATATATATTCTATTTCTATTAAGTATTCTTTCATTATTCAATATTCATTGAACCTTCTTGTGCTGCAACTGGAATATGATCCCATAAGTTAATTGCGATAGCATATCTTGTTCCTGATTCAACTGGTGTTACTCTATGTAAACAAGTACCTGCATCAAATATAATTAAACGATTGTATTTAGCTTGGATTCTTTCCATTACACCATCTGGGTGTTCTATTTCTAAATAACCACCTGTGAATGGAACATCTTTAGGATAATATACTGTTCCAATTTCTGGTCTTAATACTTCACCACCTTCACTACCACCTGTTCGTTCCCAATGTAATTCATCTTTATCAAAATGTGTACCTAATTCTTGTACACCTTCATTTGGTCCATATACACCTGTCCAATATTCAAACCCGTTTAATCCAATACTATACGACAGTGGACAATTGTCTTTCCATATGTACTGAATCAACTGTTTCTTAGTTGTATTCGCGGGTGAATTAAACCAACCATCCCACCAAGTATAATTACCATTTGGTCCGAAAAAGTCTTTATCATTTTCTATAGCTGCTAATAATACTTCGTCTTGTATAAAATTATCTATTACTATCATATTTAATATTGTTTTTGTTCAAACCCTTTATGGTCTGAGTTAGTTATAAAGCTTACTACTACATATCTTGTTCCATTTGTAGTTGGTCTTGCTCCGTGTTTATGAGTTATGTTTCCTGGGTGTAGTGTAGCTACTCCTATTTCTTTAGGATTAACTAAACATTTATATTTAGGAAAATATGTTCCACCACCTTCAAATTCCCCTGGGTTTAAATTTACTAATGTTGTTATATTACTAAAATCATGATGAACACCTAAATGTGATTGCTCATCAAATGGGTATTTAATAATAAATGATTCATCTGCTAAATGATCCCATGATTTACCTTCTAATTGAAATCTATCTATAGCATAAGGTTTAACAAAATCATTAATTACCCTATTATAAATATTTTTCATACCTAATACATTAAGTAAATTATCAGTTGTAGGATAAAATTCATGTCTACCATGAGTCCATTCTTTAGTTTCACCTAATGCAATTAATTCATCACAAAATGCTTTAGTAAATAATGGAAAAACATAAACATGAGGTGCAGGTTCATCTGTAATTAAATCAAATTCACCATTTCTTAATTGTGGATTAATGTATTTATCACTCCAAGCATCCCAATTACTATCATCTAATATACTATGTTGATCAATTTTAGGTTTATTTAATGTTGCTACATATTCAGGTGTAAATTCAGTTAATGAATCTCTATTTGGATTTGATTCTTGACCAAAATATTCTTTACGTGTAGCATAATATCTAAATTCTGGGTTGTGAAATTTATCAATCGCATCTTGTCTATCATGTGTTCCATGTAATGCAGGATAAAATTCATCATTTACTATAACATTATTTAAATAATCTGAATCGATTATTTCTTTCATACCTTTTCTAGATACTAAATATGCTTGATTGTTATATGAATATCCTACTCTAATTAAATCGTCACCTAATATTTCTTCTTCATTTTCACTCCACATTCCTCTTCTAGCAAAATTAAACATACTCCAATCATTAGGTATACTGTTTAATGTTTTTTCACTTGGCCATTCACCATTATATATCCAATCTTCTTCTAATATTAATATTGTTTCATGTCCTTCATCATAACCCATTTTAACACACTCGTAATGAGATAAACCACAGCCAATTTCACCTGGTGTTACTTCTCTATTATAAAAATTATGTTCATGATCTATTTTCCACCAGTCAGCTACTTTATAATTAAATTTAGGCTTTTCTTCACCCTTAACTAATTTCCATCCATTACAAGCATCCATAATAAAATACTCACCTTCAACAGGTAATTTATTTAATTTACTAATAATATCATTATTAGGTCTTGTTAAGTTTATAACATAAATTTTATCTATTTTCATAATTTTATTTTAAATCTTCTATATTAATTTCAAAATCATCATCTGGATTTATATTGTTATTATAATATTTTATCCATAATTTTTGATCATCCTTTAAACAAGGTGAGCATATTGTTTTTCTATTTACTGTTGATATCAAATTATCATATGTTAGTAATTCTGCTTCTAACACTTCAGGTATTTGTGGTATTGAATTCCAATCTGATTCAATTCCCCATAACTCTCTTCTATCAATATTTTTACTTTTACAATAAGCATCAATTTTCTCCTCAAACCATTCCAATAATGGTGTATCAGCAGCAAACACTTCAGGCATACTTGTTGGTTTATGACACCAAGCACACGTTTTTAAATTTCTTCCCATTCCGGTTCCTCAACTGTTCTACATATTAGAATTCTATCGTCTTGTCTTACTACTCTATCACAATCTAAATGATCAACCCACATCCCAATTAATCTTTGATTCATTTTATTACTATTTTTATCTGTAACAAAATATTGTGGGCTAAATGATTTTATTACTTGTAATAAAACATCATTAACTTGAACTAAATTCCAACTATAATTCATCATCATCAACTATTATTGTACCTGTGTTATGTGATGGAATATAATAAGAAAATTTGTGGTAGTCAAGTATTTCTTTAATTATTTTATCCTGTAGTTCAGGTGATTTACCTGTTATTATTTCCAATTGACCATATTTACATAACTGGTTCAATATTAAATTATTCTCTACTTTTAATATGGCTTGTTTATGTGTTAAGCCATGTAAATCAATTTTAAGCATTTAATTCTTGTTGTAACTTTTGGATTTTTAATTTAATTTTTTGAGTCTGTGGTTTAATTAATTTCAACCTTACAATCTCAGCACTAATTTCTTTTGTAGTCATCTTCTATTCTTATTATATCGTCTTCACCAAAGTAAGTTCCTGTTTGTACTTCTATAAATACGACTGGTTCGTGTGTTTCATTCCAAGCTCTATGTTTTGCTCCTAAAGGTATTTTAATTGACTCACCAGGTGATCTAAATACTCTTTCATCGTCTAAAATTACAGTTAATATACCACTAACTACTGTCCATTGTTCTCTTCGTTCTTCATGATACTGATAAGATAATCTACTATAAGGATTAACTGTTATTCGCTTTACTTTAACATTATCTGAGTCAAGTAATACTTCATACTTACCCCAAGGTCTAATGTCTATTTCCATTATTGATTATTATAAATTTCTTTAGCATCATCACCCCAACCATAATCATATATTACAGTTATAAATGCTATTCTAAATACATAACTTTCCCATGGTAAATCCTCTGTAGGATCATAATAATCTAAACTAAAGCCAAACACAAAACCTTCATGTGGCCACTTAAAATTAAACTTTACTCCAAACCATTTATTCATAATTTTTATTTTATATATTAGTAAAAAAGTGTATTGTCCATGCTACTAAACCATTTAATTGTAATACAACTAAATTCCATTGTCTTCGTACTGTAACTTGAAATAATACACAACAAAACCCTACCATAAACAAAACTGGTTCAACTGTCCATTGTCCAGCCATTAAAAATCCTGCTCCCATATAACCAATCCTGCTTGATATTCTTTCAATTGGTTTAAGTTTACGTTCTCTTACCATTGATCTTAATATCTTTACTCTCCAATTCTTATTAAATATCGTTTTTTCTCCCATTATATTGGTTTTACTTTCCAAAATACTTGTATACAAATTAATGCTAATGCTAATATTAAACTTGTAAGTGTTTTTGTGTTTATACCTTCATTAAAATGATAATTCAGCATTATAGCATAAATAACCATTCCAACTCCAAAACCAACAAAACGAGCAGGCCATAACATACCATCCATCCCTGAAACTGTATATTTAGTACCCCAAATATAGAAAAATGATAATATAATACCTGCTGCTGCAACCCAAAACTCATTATTTCTAAACCAATCAGTTTTTAAGAACTGACCATTTAATTGATAAAATGTTAAAACATGGGCTACAAAAAATGCTCCTACTCCAATTAATAAATCTTTGAATATAATCATCCTAACATTAATTTATTGTTTTCTAAAAACATCCAAAAACGCTCTAACCATAATTCTACTCTAACGTCTTCAATTAAATCTTTAGCACCCATTCCTTTCTCACGTTTACCAGCTACATAAGCTATTCCCATATCACAGTAATCTCTTGCTTTATTTTTATCACCATCTTTAATATGCTTTTTAGCACTAGCGAAGCAATGATGTAATACTGCTTTTTCTCTACGTTTATCCATTTATTATAATAAAAATTATTGTTATTATTAGTCCTACCACACTAACAAATGCACCTATATTGTTACTCCTTTGTTGACTAGGACTTCTACCTTGATTACTTCTATATTGTCTTGGCTTTTTACCCATTACATATATGAAGATGACTCTAGATTATTTTGAGCTTCATTCCAGTACTGTTGTGCTTGTTGAAATTTAAGTGTATCAACATCTTTTTCCTGGTTGTTAATTGCTTCCATTAGCCCGTTAAAATCTAAAATTTCTTGATGTAATTGTTCTGGATCTTTGTGATAGCCATCTTTAATATACTTTTCTAGTACAACAAAATTTTGTTTTAAGTCACTAGTGTTTGCAAGTTGTAAGAATTCATGTACGACTTGTTCGTAAGTCATTCCTTTGTTGATATAACGTCTAACTAAGTTAGCTTGTTTTACAACTAAATCGATTTCGTGTTGGATTTGTACTCCCATTATTTTTAATTTATTTGATTATATACGCCAATATACGAAAAAAAAACGCGGTAACCAAATAGTTCCGCGTAGTTCTTTTAAAATATGTGTTTGACTTTATTTAAATCTATTGAAGTGTTTTTTAAGATCTTCATCTATGTAATCATAATTTACTGATCTAAATTCTTCGAATTCATCTTTAATTTCACTATTAGTCATTCCTTTAATGTCTTCACTATGTGTTTTAACAAAATCCATAATAATATCCATTGGAATATCTTTTAATATTCTATCTTTTATCATTTTAGCAGCAGCACTCATCATTTTATCACTAGCTTCATCTAATTCATTAGTGTATTCATCTATGTCTCCATTTTCAGTATACATAGGTTTTGTTGTTTGAGTAATATCACTTGATTCTTGACTATCTTCACTACGTTCAGCTCCAATTGCTGAATCATAATCTTTAGCTTTAGCACCTGGGCTAGCTACTTTGTCAATATTATCAACATTATCTTCAGTTCCATCATCAGATTTTACACCTAATACTTCACCAATACCAGCTAATTTATCACCTTGTCTTTGATATCCAGCTAATTCAGCATGCATTTCATTATTTAAGTGATTAACTATATCTTCAGGGTAGAAATTATCTTCTTCTAATAAATCTTCATATATGTCCATAAAAGCATCTATAAATTTAGCTTTCATAGATATATCTAATAAACCTTCAATACGTTCAGCTACATCACGATCAATTCTTGCTTCAGCCATTTCACCTGGTAATTCATCTTCAATATTACCATCTTTATCTACAGCTGCTGATTTAGGATCAATTTTTTTGTTTTTTTCCTTAGCCATTAAAGCCATTATAGCTTTTATTTTATTACTTTCAGGGTGAGCTTCAAGTCTATCTGCTTCTTCAGCAGCTCTAAACTCATCATTAGTCATTTCTGATAGTAAATTGTGTAAATTGTATTTGCTCATTATTTTTTAGGTTTACGTCTACGTCCTTGTCTTTTTTTACCCTTAGCTGCTTTAGTAACATCACCTATTTGGTTACCTAATTCTTTAGCAGCGCTAACAACATCTTTTAATTCAGTTTTAACATTTTTTGCTCTACGCTTAACTTCTTTAGCTGTTGCTTTAACATCTTCAACTGCATCTTCGATTTCATCAGGAATATAATCACCATCTCTGTCATTAATTTTTCCTTTTTTATAAAAACCAAAATAATAAATTGCTGCTCCTATTACTACTAATAATACTATTAGTCCTATTATTTTTAACATTAAGTTTATTTTTTAACTATTAATACTAAGCTACTGCTGTTACTACTGAACCAGATATTCCAAATACTTGTGATGCAGCAAATGATTTATCAATTGTTACACTTTCGTTACTTGGGTTAAATAATCTAGCAGCTCCTGATACTACTATTGTACCTGATGAACCTGCTACATATCCAACTCTATCTCCAATAATTCTATTTGCTGGTACTATAAATGTTTGACCACTTGAATTAGCACCTAATTGTCCTGCTGCTACTGATATTACTTCTAATGGTTGGAATAATGTACCTTGAGTAGTACAAGTGGCTGCTGTTACAGCTCCACCTACTAAATCATCTCCTGCAATTGTAATTTGAAGATCTTGACCTCCACCACCAATTAATCCATTGGCAATTGTTATTACTGCATCTCCAACTACATATCCTGATCCTACAGCGTCAACTGTAATTGCTGTTACTGTTCCACCACCACCAACTGTGACAATAAATGTAGCTCCTGCTCCTGTTCCATTTGTTGAAGCAATTCCATTTCCACCTGAACCATAAGTTGCAGCTGAAGCACCTGTTGTTTGTTGTGTAATATTACCTAATACTTGGTTTGCTGTTGTATCAAGTGCTGAACCTGTAGCTACTGTTACATTAATTACTTGACCTGTACCATTTCCATCTGTTGTAGTAGTAACACCATTATAAATACCTCCATTCATTAATGCACCACCTGCACCACCAAATGCTATCATAGATCCAGTTCCAAATACATTAGCACCAACTTTTTTAGTTGCTGCACCTGCTGCTTCAGCAGTTTGATCATACTCAAATGAAACAATATTATCTATAGTTACATTTGAAGCGGTAAATGGTACTTTTGTTGCTTGACCATTACCTTGTTTTCCATTAGGTACTTCAATATGAACATATTCGGTTCCTACATTTGAAAAAGCGATGTCTGATTCAAATTCTAAGTTTATTCGAGCTGTAAACCCTGCACTGACATCCATGAATCCTTGGTCCCATTCCCAGCTGATGATATCTTCAAAAGCATCTGGGTTACCTGCTCCACCTTGAACTAACCTAGATTGTCTGTTCATTTCAAGTCGAGCTAACTGCATGTTGATAAAAGTTTCGAATTCTAATTGTTCTTTTAGAAATTTTCTTTTTGCTTCCATTAAAGGAAGATCTTTAATGTCTGTTCTTTTTAAGAATAAACTCCAGTTACCTGGATCTTGAGTATTACCGTACATAGTATATTTTGTTTATTGTAATTTTGTTTGATTATAAATATATAATTTCTTTTTAGGAACGCCAAGCAATTTTGTAGAGTCCTATAATTTTATTATAAATATATACCTCTATTTTAATTTATATTTTTCTTTATATTTTTTTATGAATGAATTACCAACACCTAAATCTAATATTATAGATGTTTCAGGAACACCAGGTAATTTTTTAGATGTTAATATATAATCAATATTTTTTCTGAATATCTTTATTTTAGTTTTAGCATTAGAACGATTTGATGTTTTAAATACCATTACTACAGGTGATTTACCATACATTCTTTGATTAATTTCAATTTTTTTAGTACTTTCTCCTGGAATAAATTTATGTTCTACTTTCCAACAACCATTTTCTGATTTATTTTTATCATAATACCAGGTTGAATCATTAGTCTCTAAAACCCACTTATCTAACTTTACAGCTGGTTGTTCGCTTGGTCTACCTCGTCTTTCTACCATTATATTTACCTCTTTTAGTTTTATATTCATTAATTGGCATGCTTGTTGTGGAATGTGATCCACGATTAGCCTGTTTTTCAGCCATTATTTGTCTAAAAATTGGGCTATCCCACTCACAACCTCTATGCTTCTTCATTTCCGTAATATTTGTTTAATAATTGCTGTCTTACTTCAGCAGTAATTTCGTTAATTTGATATAATTTTTCTATAAGTTCTTTCATAACTATTTATTTAAAATAAAACTAATATTAGGTCTGTATGATCTATCATTATCAAACTCTACCTCATAATCAGAAATGCCTTTGCTTTTAAATCCTTTACTTAATAAAGTATCTCTAATTAATTTTTTTTCTTTATTAGTATAGTTAGTTTTATTGTCTTTGGTAAAGTACCATCCTTCTATACCATTATAATTACCCGAACCTAATCTTGGTTGGTCTGTATGTTGAATTGAACCTCCAACAGATGCAGACCAATCAACTTGATAATCGATTCCAATACCTACTTTAGATAATGCTTTACCTAATGTTTTAAATCTATTCTTATTTAATGTTTTATTCATATTAGTTTATTTATAACCTTTTTTAAATTAATTACATCTCTTATATTAGCACACTTTTCATAATCCTCCTCAATTATAAAATATTCAAGTAAATCCTCTGCCATTTCTAATTCAGTTATTTCTGGGTCGGGAATGAATATCATGTCTTCTACTTCATCACTGTCGTTAGGTACAAATGGTGTTTCTTTACCTAATAACATATTATAACCTACGTTCATTGCTTTGTGTAATAATTCTGCTCCTTCCATATTAAAACGGTAATGGTTTATCAGATTCATCTTTAGGTATAAATGTAGGATCATCTAACTTACGATAATCAAAACTACCAAATGGTTGCTCACCTATTTCTTTAACAGTTACATCTTGAGAATGTCTTCTATTATCAATTGACAATCTTAAGTCATTAGCACGTTTTCTAGCCATATAATCATTATCAGCATAAACGTACATTTCCATTTGTACTACATATCTATTTTCCTTCTTGCTCATTTCTTAATTTTTTAATGTGTTTACAATTATTATTACTCATCCAAGTACCAGGGCAAGTACAACTATAATTACCTGTATCTGGGTAAAAACGTGTTTTGTACATTTTATCACCTTTTGAACTTAGTGTTTCTACTATTACCGTTTCTTTTGTTTTCTTAATTTTAGGTTTAATCCAATTAATATCTTCTAATCTAGTTTCAGGCAATACTTCCTGCCAAGATGGAACTATATATGTTTTACCACCTAATTTTAATATTGCAGGTGGTAAAATTCCTTTATAATCATATTTGAATAATCTATAATTAACAAATGGACCAAACCCATCTGGATTAAAGGATAGATTGGAGCTTTCTCTCCAAAATCTACGGGTTCTCATGTTTCCGTACTTGTTTAAATTTGTGAATTCTACTATGGGCATAACCTTTATTTTTCTTATTTACCCCGTAAATATACGAAAGATATCTCAGGTATCCAAGCCTTTACGCGGGTGTTTTTTACGTCTAGTGTATTTCTTTTTATTTTTAAATACATTAGGTCTAGTAGCCGCCCAAATTTCCTGTAATGTTACTTGTATTTCTTTTAAATTCTTCATTATAAAATCCAGATTGAAAATTACCAATTGGTTTGCTTGAATAAACACAAGCATACAATACTCTTATTCCATTTGTTTTATTATCTCCTGAGTAATGAACTGTGTTTCCATCTATTATAACTATGTCACCTACATCTGCTATAATTGGTTTATCATTTATAAATAAACAACCATTTGCTTCATTCATATTAGTTAATATCCAACTACAATTAATTGTTTTAAAATTACCTTTTAAAGCACCTTCAGGATCAGGTCCATATTGGTTATCAAAATGAGGTTCAAAATTAAATTCTGATTTTGGTAATTTAACTACAGATTGATCATTAAATAAATAAGGTGTAGGTATAATTGATTTAACAATATCAAACATAAAATTAGCAGTATAATATTTCCATAAATTAGGATCAAATGTACTAGCTAATTCTAAACCATCCCAAAATTTACCTGAGCCGTTATGTCTTGGTTCACCAACTTTATTTTGGTATTTATACTTTAAGTCAATTAACCTATGTCTAATTTCAGGTATTATATCCTTTGGTATTGCTTGCTTTAAATGTAAATAACCATTTTCCATTATTCTTCAGTATCAAAGAAAAATGTTTGAAATAATCTACCATCCTCTAAACCTTGACCAAAATAATCTAATGATGCATGAAACATAGTTCCTCTATATAATATCATTCTATTAAATACATTTCCAATTGTATCACATAAATCCCATTTAGTATAATCATTACATTCATCCCATATTATATCCATAGTCTTTTCATCATCGACCCACTCACGTAAACCTGTGCTTTTATGTCTATATAAACCAGTACCACCGCTTAAAGGCGCATTAGGTGTTAAATATACTACAGCAGCCCATTTAGTACCACTATCACTGTGAATCCAAGTTTTATCATGACAAGTAGTGTATTGATAAGCACCGTTATAATTATCTTCACCATTTGTTTCATTTTTTTCACCCATTGGAAAATTAGTAATTTTACCTGCTAACGGTTTAACTGCTGATTCAATAATATCTTTCATTTGTTGTGTAGCATGTGATACAGTTCTTTGTCCTGGGTAATTACCTCTAACCCCAAATTCTTGTTGTAACACATATTCCCTAGTTTCCATTGGGTTATTGTAAAAATTTTCTATTGTAATAATATTGTTTCTCATATGTTTAAATTATATCCACCAAATTTTTTTAAATATGAAGTAATTTTTACTCCATTTCCATCTTGCATTACTTTACCTGATCTAAAATATCTTCTAACACTTCCAGCGCCACCTAAATGTGCTGCAGCTAATATACCTGACTCGGTTACCAATATACCATCTATTTCTTGCCCTTCAAATTTATCTATATATTTTTGTAATCGTTTTTTATTATAAAGTAAATTTTGTTGCATAGCATATTCTTGTAAATCAGGACTATTTAAAAATGCATCTTTAGTTACTTTAATTTTAAGTGTCCTTAATGTTGATTTGCCAAATTGGTATTTACCCATATATCCAAACTTATTAACAATATTATACCTATTACCTGATTCTCTATGTCCTAAGTCATTAAGAAATAAATCCATATTTTTTAATATTACTTTTTCTTTATTAACTTTAGGTTCTGGTTGTTTAGTTGTAGTTGGTGCTACTAAAGTTGGTGCTGTTAATAACATAATAATTGATAATACTACTGTTCTCATATTAAAAGTTTTTTAGAAAATCACCCTTCATTGTTTTAGATTTTAATTGTTGGGCTTTTTCATCATTTTTAAGCATTCTATCAGCTAATTTTTCAACGTGTTTACTTTTTTGTTTTTCATAATCACGAGTAATTTTGTGATGTTTTTTATCTATTGACCTTGCTTTTTTCATATTTTAGAAATATATTGTTCAGGACTATCATCATCACCATCTAATCCTAATTCTTTTAAACGTTGTAAGTGATAGTCATCTACCTCCCACTCCACTTTTTCAGACGTTCCATAATGCTCTTGCTTACTTTCAATCTGCTTAATATCTTTAGAATTAAAAATGTCCCCAACTGTTAAAAAATAATGGTTATAGCATAATAACTCAACGTTATCTAAGCTGTAATTATTGGAATTATTATCTTTAAAATGTAACAAAAGTGGTACTTTATAATCTAATACCCTTCTTTCTTTAAATGTACATACAGAACATTCCTCCAATAAATATCCCTGTTCTATAAGAGCATACTTAAGTTTATTTGGATTAAATGAAGAAGCAGCTATTCTACCTTCAATTATTTCCTTCATATGAGGCATTTTTTTAGGACCTCTTAAATATTTAGGTATACCTTTACCAGCTTGATTTTTATGATCATCAAATAAGTTATACATTTTAGCATATTTCTTATAATGTTGATATGAGACATGCAAGTATCTAGCCGCAGCCATATTTGATAATGTTTTACCTTGGGCTGCAACTATTTGTTCTTTACTAAGAAATTTTTTCCTATTTGCCATTTTCGTCTTTGATTGTCAATGGACCTATTAGGTTTCTTTCACCTTTATCCATATCAATCATTTCTGCTTTGTTAGTTTTATCTAAATTAACTTCAGCCTGTTGTTGACGTTCATATTGTTTAAACTGTTCATCAGTCATAAGAACGGTTTCAACCCAAGTATGGTCACCTTCTCCCATCATTATATTTACACCTTGTTTTCTTTTAACACGGTCTCCATTTTCAGAGCATTCAATACAAAAATCATAGCCATATTGTGTTAACCTAAGCTCAGGCATTTGGTTATCACAATACTTACAATCGATCATCTTTAATTTCATAGTTTGTTTTTTAATAGTCTGTAACATAAATATATAAATTTTATTTTTTCGGTCTAACTAATACTTCTAGAACATCTTCATCATTAAATCTTAATCCTAGAATTTCATTATTACCATCTTCCATTTCCTTAAAAAAATCAATTAATCCTGGGGAGTTTAATTTAACCGCTTTACTGACTTGTCCTCCACCTTCATCTGTTAAGAATTTTTCTTCCCAGAATATTGTTTTTTTAAAATTATAATTCTCTTTTGCTTCCATGTATATGTTTTACTGTTGGGAATCTTAAACTAATTCCACCTTTATCGTTTTTAGTTTCTTC
>TARA_B110000444_G_scaffold244319_1_pt1 | contig 15966 bp, 20 predicted proteins | sample TARA_B110000444 | Tara Oceans TARA_B110000444 (sample SAMEA4398370) | marine metagenome | biome: Polar Biome; feature: [SRF] surface water layer (ENVO:00010504); material: water (ENVO:00002006), including particulate matter (ENVO:01000060) such as... | depth 5 m | reverse complement strand
GACGATGATGAAGGTGATGATGAAATTGACATTGGATCGCACATTGGCATGACCTTAGATGACGAAGAAGTGTTCGGAGTTATTGTTGAGTTTGATGATGAAGAGGAAACAGTCACTATCAAAGAAGACGGCTCTGGCGACCTCGTCACTGGATACCAAGAAGACATGTTCTTGGAGTGAAATTATGACATCTGTTGACCCATTGGGTAAACTGAAGAGTATGTCATCATGCCCTGTTTGCGGTTGTATCGAAGTATCCGGAAGTGTCCGATGCTCTGAGTGCGGAACCTTTCATTCAGGAATTCATCTTGAAGAACGCGCAGCCCCCCCTCCGACTCAAAAAATAGAGCGTGAAGTAATCGATCCATCGATTTATTCGTTATCAGACCAACATGCTATACCTGAGGAAGATTTTGAAGAAAGTGAAGAAATTTCAACCTGGTCCGGCGGTTCAACCGATTTCACGATGAATGATGAAGATGAATTGCCAATCCAAAAAACGGATTCCAAAAAATTGAAATTACCCGAGCCTGAAGATTTATCAGGATGATTTACCGCTTTGTCGCATATGTAAAGACTTTAAATTAATTGTCTTTTAAATCGCAAGTAATGATAAATCATAATTTGAGTATTCACTGGTGGGCTCGGAGAGAATTGAACTCTCGATCTTCGCCATGTCAAGGCGACGTCATAACCCCTAGACCACGAGCCCTAGGTATCTTGCCCACTGAAACGGTGTATTAAATCACATCGGTGTGAGCAAGTCAATTCAACTGACGATCTTCGATATCTTTCCTGAACAACCAGCTTGTGAACAGCCGCCTGCCATTCGCGTTCTACCGTTTTTCATTTTTATGAGCTGACCACTTTTTATCGGCCCATAGGTTTTGCACTTGAGACAAAATCCTTCAACTACATCCATGTCAATCGTTTAGTCCAATCCGTTATTTGACTTAGATTCTTCGCACTCTTTCATGTTCGAATCTTGAACACGAAGATTAGGCCATTATGTACCAAAACCCCCCTACTTTGCGTGGAAAAAACGCAAATATTGCCTGTCAATCGAACTAAAAAACGGAAAAGGCATCACTGAGCGGCATAAGGGAGGTAGTCGTATGGACTGTAATCTAGACTTTTTGGGTCTATGTCGTATAACATACATTATGCGACACTATAGGGCGTGGTATTTTACTCCGATTTACCCTGTGACGGGATTTCAAGAGAAGAAAGTGGAAGTTCAAACATTCCAACGAGTGGAGGTCCCCCAATTACGCCTTCGAGACCCCCATCCTTCGTATCCAATCGATCAGCAATATGTTGCGATATCCGCTTCCATGATTTCTTATCTTCGAATACGGATTGAACAAGGAACAATCCTTGCGAGTCTGTAGAAAGTCCAATCCAAGCTGCGATGCATCCATCCTGTCGACGTTTGAATTCTTGACGAACTTCGAGCATTCTCTTGAATCGCGCTTCTTTACCAGGAGCGCCAGAACATACCACTGTTTCAACCAACACATTAATGAGTTCCATTTTAATATCTCCGAATATACTGTTAAATTAATTACTTTTTCATGGACGATAGATAGTAAATCAATGATGGATGAGTTTCCCAGATATGCACGTTGAAGAGAAGGGAGTGTGTGAAGGCTGCAAGCACCATGCTTCCCAATACTCACTATCAAGGATATTGAAATTGGCAATTGAGCCAACCTCCAATCTCCCATGGACTTTACCGGTAGGGTGAGGGGTGGTTTCCGACGGATTGCGTGTAGCGGCAACAAGTGCTGCCAGTGGATGGACTGAGCATCTTTGCGCCAAAAGTGAACCCATGAAAGGCATGCTGATTGTTTTACAGTTTGGATTGAAATCTGTTGCCACACTCCACGTAATTTCTTTTTCAATCACATCATTGAAATCAGGCCACCCTGTTCCAATCGCGTATGGCGTCCCTGGCAAAAACCCAGTATTCACATTGACTGATTCCATATTTTGACGAGTGTCTCCACTCGTGTGGAATGCGTGGTCTGCTGTATCGACTCGGAGTTCGGCAGCGAGTTCTCCGCCTCCACCATCCACAAATTCGTCTATATGCATTCGTAAATTTAGCCCACCATCCCGGGATGATTTGAGAATATCCTCGGACTGTTCAACACTAAACCATCCAGGTTCACAAAAGACATCTGCTGAACGTACGAGTCCTTGTTCCAAAACTTGGGGCAATTGTTCTGAGAGAATTTGTTCCGTGTACTGATCTGAACTCATACCCGATGGTATGTCATGAGCACCGAGCCATGTCAAGTCCAAGGAAGGTAAGTGGTCCATCGATTGGAGTTCTGATGCAATTTGAATTAACCTCAATTCGGAATCTGTTGTCAAACCGTAGCCACTTTTCGCTTCCATGTGTGTGGTTCCGCTGCGAAGGGCTGCTCGCATACGCATGTATCCAAGTTGCAATAATTCTTCACCAGATGCCATGGCTGTAGCTCGAACAGTATCCTGTATACCTCCACCCATATCCGAAATATCACGGTATGATTTCCCCTCGCGCCTCCACGATAGTTCTCGAGAACGATCACCTGCCCAAAGAAGGTGAGTGTGGCTGTCGACGAATCCCGGGATTATTGCTTTGCCATTGAGTTGGATTATCTTCAACTCGTGGTTCGAATGGTCTGAGGTGGAACCATATTCTGATTTCAATTCCTCAGAGGGAGAAATTGAGACAATAGTATCACGCTCTACGACAATACCCATTCCCGGAGGCATTACGAGCTTCGACGAATCAAGCATTTGCTGCCCTTGAAGTGGACCTTCTCCCGAGAGGTGCGCGATGGGGCCAGCATCAAGATAGACGGTGCGCATGTCCACCTCTGTATGCTGAGGGTTGAAGAACAATGGCTCTCTCGCATGTATGATTGCGATGAGTCTATGGACACTCGGTATTGAATCGACAGCACACACATTGTCGTTTGGTCTTGTTGATTCGAATGGAACCCCCTATCCGGCTTTTTCAGATACAGTACGCCCCGACAAGGGGGGCATTCACCCCCGTGAAGCAGCTGACCACCACAAAGATATTGCTAATTCTCTCTTTACCTCACTTCTTGAAAAATACGAGTTATCCCCTCATGACATCTCCGCAGTATCCTACTCTCAAGGCCCAGGTCTTGGACCTTGCCTTCGTGTTGGTGCGGCCATTGCACGTGGCATTTCAAGTCGGTTAGATGTCCCGCTTATTGGAGTCAATCATTGTGTAGCACACATTGAAATCGGGCGACAACAATGTGGCTGCAGTGATCCTGTTCTCCTCTATGTCTCCGGTGGCAATACTCAAGTGATTGCTCACCATGAAGGTCGATACAGAGTCCTGGGCGAAACACTGGACATAGGAATTGGAAACATGTTGGATAAATTTGCACGAGCACAAGGCATACCATTCCCGGGAGGTCCCGTCATTGAAAAGTTAGCAGCGGAATGGCTGGAGACTCAACATAATCCCTCACTGGAAGGTCTTGAATTACCATTTGCAGTTCGCGGCATGGACCTCGCCTTTTCCGGAGTCATGACTGCAGCACAAAGGCTAATTGACAACGGCGCCGACTTAGGCTCAGTATGTTGGTCTTTGCAAGAACATGCATTTGCTGCATGTGTAGAAATTGCTGAACGGGCACTTTCGCACACAGGTAAAAAAGAACTTCTTCTCGGAGGAGGAGTCGCATGCAATACACGACTTCGAACAATGTGTGAACAAATGGCAGAGGAGCGCGAATCAACATCGCATGCTCCACCACGAATGTATTGCATCGATAACGGAACAATGATTGCTTTACTCGGATTTATTGAACTTCAAGAAGGCCGGACTACCTCCTATCCTGAAAGTGGAATTGACCAATACCTACGCACGGACCAAACTCAGGTGACATGGGCCGTTTAGTCCTTCACATAACGCTAATTGTTTTTAAGGAGTCAATGGCGAGAAGTGTTTGGGGGAACTGAACATTAGCGGCGAACGGCGTAAAAAAGATGAACCATTCAACCCGTTTGCCCGTGACGCTAGTGCACAGCGGAACAAGCGGATGAGTGAACGCTCACAGAGTCAACGCCGCAATGCTCCCGCTACTCGTCCTACTCCTCGGCCACAGCAAGACAATCAAAATGCTCACAATGAACTTGCCAAAAAGCGTCAAGAGGCTTTGAATCGTTTAGGCAATCAAGATTCCAAACCTAAATCTGCAGCGGTCCAGCCTGTGGCTGAAAAAGTATCAGAGCCAACCTTTACGAATTCAGTTGAACAACAAGAAGTGGTAGCACCAAAGGTTTCTCGTGAGGACAGAATGGCAGAACTACGCCGTAAATCAGAGGAGTCTAGAAAAAATGCTAAGGCTCAGCGCAACGATGCTGTTGAAGTCAAGCCAGAGGTTCAAAAAGTGGAAAGTGAACCCGTAATCGAATTCATTTCCGCTGAACCATCTCAAACCCCTCTCTCGGATACACCGGAGACTACAGGGGCAAAGGCTGAGAAGTCACGGAACGATGTTTTCAAAACTATTCAAACTGAGGTCGCAAAACCCTCATCCGATCGTCGACGCAAAAGACGCCGTGGCGATAAGAAAGGTGGCGGACGTCAGAAACAAGAGAAAAAACTCAACCGGCAAAAATATCTCGAATACAAATATGCAGCTCGTGATCTCTTGGATGACGATGCAATAGGCGAGGAAAACCGCTCAAATGTATTAGGTCAGGTATGGGCCAAAGGTGAACGAATGGGTGTTACAGACGCTCTAGAATTCATCGAACTCAAGGTAGAAGAAGAAATTCTACCTCGCGAAGTCGCTGATAAACTAAGAGATTTAGTTTCTCGAATGACAACAAGAAGGTGATATTATGACAGAATTAACAGTAAGCGGAAACATGGTTGCAAGTGTTCATTATACAGGTACACTCCCCGATAATGGCGAAATATTTGACAGTAGTGAAGGTAGAGAACCGCTTTCATTCCTCGTAGGACACCAACAAATGATTCCTGGATTTGAAGAAGAAATAATGGGCGCTGCAGTTGGTGAGAAGAGAGAATTTACACTCACTTCTGAACGAGCGTATGGAGAACGTGATGAAGCAGCAGTATTGCAAATCCCTCGGGAACAATTCGCTCAACTCGAGGCAGAAGCTGCACTTGAACCAGGAATGCAACTCGTTGCACAGATGCCACATGGACCATCACCGTTTACAATTACTGAAGTGAGTGACGAAACAATTACCGCTGATTTTAATCACACCCTCGCAGGAAAAGCACTCACCTTTAATGTGGAGATCGTTGAACTTCGAGCAGCTTCAGATGATGAAGTTTCCCACGGGCATGCGCACGGTCCAGACGGACATCAAGACCACTGATACGTGGGAGTGTTGATGAAGCCCCATACGGTGGGATGTCTATGGTCGGTCAGCGTAAAGAAGACTGGAAGACTCTCAGTGGCTTAGATTTGGATTTGCAGAGCACCCCGGAGAGTCTCAATGAACTCGGTGCAGAGTCGGCAGATATTGGCGTGGCCGGTACTCCGCCATACACTCGCGGAATACACTCAACGATGTATAGGTCCAGATTATGGACAATGCGACAATATGCTGGCTTCTCGAGTGCGAAAGCGACAAATGAACGATTTAAATTACTTCTTGAACGCGGTCAAAAAGGGCTTTCTGTCGCATTCGATTTACCAACTCAACTCGGCCTGGATGCGGATGATGATATGTCACTGGGAGAGGTTGGAAAAGTGGGCGTTTCTATATCTACCGTTGATGACATGCGACAACTCCTTGAAGGAATTCCGCTGGATAAAGTTAGTACATCGATGACAATTAATGCCCCTGCCATGGTTTTGCTCGCAATGTATATCGCAGTTGCTGAAGAACAGGGAGTTGATTCCCACGAGGTTCTCGGGACAATTCAAAACGATATCCTAAAGGAATACATTGCTCGGGGGACATATGTATTTCCTCCTGAGCAAAGCATGCGCCTCATCACGGACACATTCGAATTTTGTGCTCTGCATGTCCCCAAATGGAATACAATCTCGATATCTGGATATCACATACGTGAGGCGGGTTCGACTGCTGTTCAAGAAGTTGCATTCACGTTAGCAAATGCCCTTGCTTATGTCGAGGCGGCAATAGACAAGGGGCTTGATATTGATTCCTTTGCACCACGATTATCTTTTTTCTTTAATTGCCATAATGACTTTTTTGAAGAAGCAGCGAAGTTTAGGGCTGCTCGATCTCTTTGGTATGAATTGGTGACCGAGCGATACTCTCCTAAAAATCCAAAATCATCTATGCTCCGATTCCATACACAAGTGGCAGGAGTAAGCCTAACTGCTCAACAGCCATTGAACAACATCGCACGAGTAACAATTCAGGCACTTGCTGCAGTTTGCGGAGGGACACAAAGCCTCCACACGAACTCCTATGACGAAGCACTCGGACTTCCTACAGAAAAGTCTGCAACTGTTGCTTTACGAACGCAGCAAATCATTGCTGAAGAAAGTGGTGCTGCAGATGTGGTCGACCCGCTAGGTGGTTCCTATCACGTTGAAGCACTGACCAAAAGAATCCACGACCTTGCGCATGAGCAAATTTTGAAAATCGAATCACTCGGAGGTTCAATGAAAGCAATTGAACAGGGTTGGCAACAACGTGAAATTCACAATGCTGCGTATCAACATCTCAATGATGTTGAATCAGAGAAAAGAAAAATCGTCGGCGTGAATCATGGGCTCATGGAGGACGACACAGTCACTGAAGCACTCAAACTTGACCCATCTGTCGGCAACGAACAGTGCTTACGCCTTGCTGAATTGAGAAGCAAACGTGATGATGCTTTAGTTGAAGAGTGTCTGGAATCCATACGTAAAGCAGCTGCTGGTTCTGATAATCTCTTCCCTCTCGTTCTCAAAGCCGTAAAAAGCGATTGTACACTCGGAGAAATAATATCTTCCATGAAGGACGTATTTGGTACTTGGATGGCTCCAAGTGGATTTTGAGGTGAGTATATGACTTTTGGACCGATACACGTAGACCATATTGGAATTGCAGTTAACGGGCTAGAAGAAGGTAGTTCTTTCTGGCGCCTGCTTGGGCTGATTGAAAATCCTGATGACGAATTGGTTGAAGACCAAGGCGTTACAACTCGATTCTTTTCCACTTCCAACAAAACCGATACCGACCATCCTACGCTCATTGAATTGTTAGAACCTACATCTGAAGACACTCCAATAGGGAGATTTATTTCCAAAAAAGGGACAGGGATACAACAATTGTGTTTTCGAGTTGGGGACTTAAACGGACTTATACAGCACCTGATTGAAAATAATATACATATGATAGACCAAGTTCCAAGGAAAGGGTCTGGTGGAAAGATGATTGCATTTGTGCACCCCAAATCTACTGGTGGTGTATTGGTTGAACTCACGCAAGCGTAAATCAGCCATTGAGTCAAAGGGTAAGCATCATATCATTCCATCTCTACAATTCAACTGATGCGAACCTGTGTCGATAACCTCATCGCACTCCCTCATATAGATGGTCCGCGAATTCGCAGCGAAGTAGAATTTCTTTCTAGTCGTCTGGAAGTGTTAAAGATGAAACGTCTAATTTCCAATGATGCTTTCCTCGATGCTGGGGCAATACAAGGTGCATTCAACATGATTGGAGATTTGGTGGAAATGGGTGTCTCGCAAATGGAAATTTTCTCGCAAATAAAGCAGCAATTGATTCGGGCTTGTAATATAGAAATTAAGCACCCTGGACTTAACAACGCTATTGAAAACGGACGTCGCATGTGAGGGTTTGGATGAAAAAATCACTTCTCTCAATACGTGACGTCACGAAGCATTTTGCTGAAGTCGAGGCTTTACAGGGGATAAGCCTCGAAATTTATTCGGGAGAAATTGTAGGGTTAGTCGGTAGTAATGGTGCTGGAAAAACGACTCTCTTACGGCTAATGGCTGGAGTCTACAAACCATCTTCTGGGTCTGTCTTACTGAGTAACGGTGAATCTGTAACCACAATGCGTCAAGAACTCGGTGTTGTTCCTGAATCGACTGGTCTCTATTCAAGATTGACAGCATGGGAAAACATTCGCTATCATAGCAGAATGCATGGAGTGTCGGACGAAATTTCATGGGCGAGAACCGAAAAATTCGCTGAGCATTTGGACATGAAAGAAAGTTTAGGCCGGCACACGAAAGGTTTCTCACGTGGTATGCGGCAAAAGACAGCATTGCTTCGAGCACTTGCACATGGGCCAAACATTCTCTTGCTTGACGAGCCAACTGCTGGCCTTGACATTACAAGTGCACGAACAGTTCGAGCCCTTGTCCGACAGTTACGCGATGAAGGTGGGACTGTCATCTATTCTACGCACCAGTTGGCTGAAGCTCAGCAAGTATGCGACAGAATTGTCATTATTCACAATGGAGAAATACGCGCAGATGGCCCTCCTAAGAAACTCTTAGAGGATACCAATACACATTCTCTGGAAGAGGCATACGTTTCACTTACACTTGATCAGGCCCGAACTCGAAAAGAAGATAATGACAAAGAGAGTGCATTTACTGGTTGGTGGCGACGATTATTCACGCCTAAAACTCCAACGACAACACGTGAGGTGATGGAAAGTGAGTGATGGCAGTTTTCGAAGGGTTCGCTCGATTGCCAAGAAAGAAGTCGTCGAATTTACGCGAGATTGGAGGACAATTATTGCCATTATTGTCATTCCACTGCTTATGTTCCCGCTCTTGTTCATATTATTCCCAATACTCTTAGAATCAGAAGCTGCCGAGTTGGATGCTATGGAATTGACAATCGTTATACAAACAGATGGTCTGCCTACCAACCTCGCTGAAAATATTACTCTAAGCGGGATAAACTACACGCTTGAAACTTTACCGAATACGACCAGCCTCTCAACACCAGGTCCTGACCTTGAACGTGTTCGAAACAGTTCCGCAGATGCAGTGCTAAGATTTGAATCAAATGAAGATGTATGGGGCTATGCCATACTTCACCTCTCCACTTCTGAACGTTCCAATGAAGCAAGGTATCGGGTACTAAATGTTCTTGCAGAATGGGAGGATTCAGAGGTTCGAGAACGTATAGAGCTTGGCGGCTTAGATGTCAATGAAACGCTCGATCCTTTACGATGGGATGGTGAAATATCGTCGGGTGATGTTGCGACTACTGGCGAGCAATCCGGAATGATTCTATCTTTGTTCATACCTCTCGTTCTAGCCATCTGGACGTATTCGAGTGCGATTCAACCATCGATTGATATGACTGCTGGTGAACGTGAACGGGGTACTCTGGAAGCACTGCTTTGCTTACCATGCACCAGGATGGAATTATTATTTGGCAAGTGGCTTGCTGTAGCGACTATTACTGGAGTGGGCGTTTTACTGCAGATATTCGGGCTCTTGTTTGCAATAGGCTATCTAGCATCATCGAGCTTTATCGGAGTGCCCCAACTTTCCATTGTATCTGTGCTACTCATCGTCTTATCGATTATGTTGTTTGCAATCATGGTCGTGGCATTTGAATTAGCACTTGCTATGCGTTCACACAGTGTCAAAGAAGCAGGCTCAATATTAGCGCCTGCTCTGATGCTCATCTTATTCCCTGCACTGTTCACCCAAGTGATAAATCTCGACGGAATTGAAGGGTTCTGGTTTGCAATTCCGGTTGTCAATATTTTGTTAGCATTACGTGAATTGTTGATGAATCGAGTGATTACCGAGCACGTTATCATTTGGGCGGTTTCCTCAATTATTTATGCCACATTAGCAGCCTACTATGCATCTCGACAATTCAGCCGAGAAGATATTGTAACATCACTGTCTTAATGTTGCGAGAATTGGTGGAATGATGCCCGGACTACGTCTATGATGAGGTCTATTTCTTCAGATGTAATCCCGAAGTGAGGAGTGAAGCGGAGAGCATTCGTGCCTCCATGAATCACACCGAGTCCATGCTTGCGGCACCACGTTTCAACAGCATCGAAACCGACCACTGGGAATTGGGACGGTTCAAGTTCAGCGCTCAATAGCAATCCGGTGCCTTGCACTTGTGTAATAATTCCAGGCATTTCGATGGCAAGAGCCTTCAGTTTGTCTACAAACTCAATTCCTCTTGAGCGAATGTTTTCTCGCAATTCAGGTGTGATAAGATCGAGAACTGCACATGCTGTTTCCAACGCTCGAGGATTTGTGGTCATTGTATTACCGTAAATACCAACTACATAATTTTCAGATGCCCTGTCGTTTAGACCCAAAACTGAAAGCGGGAATTGACCAGCATTCAATGCCTTGGACCATGTTTCCAGATCGGGGCATTCTGCGTCTTGGAATCCATCATAATCAATAATCGAAAGGCAACCTTGGCCGCGGATACCTGCTTGGATGGAATCAACCAATAGCATAGATCCATGTTCGAGGGTTAGCCGGCGAGCGGCATCATAGAATGAGCGTTCAACACACGAACCTGGGTTACCTTCACCCTGTACGGGTTCGATAGCCATAAGTTCGATGAATTGATTATTTTGTTCAGCTTTTGCGAAAGCCGCTTCGAGAGAAGAGACGTCATTTGCGGGAACCAAAATCAAGTTTTCACGGTCGCGGAATGTAGCCAAATTCTTGTCATAAGATGATTTACAGGAATGAGATATTTGCGCAGGACGGTCTGTTCGTCCATGGAAGGCTTTCTCAACAGCCATGAGCATGATTTCTTTTCCTTCATGCTTGCCTCCGGGGCCGGTCATTTTGCGAGCATTTACATCTGCAATTCTTAGACTAACGGTGACTGATTCTGAACCGCTGTTCATACAGATAAAACGAGTGAATGGGCAGGAACCACGGGTATATCCAAGTGCTTTTTGAAGACGAGTTGCAAGGCGTTTGTGACTGTATGAAGGCGTCATGACGTTCGCCATAACCCAATTGCCAGACATTGCTGAGATGACATCAGCAGGTCCATGTCCGCTACCGAGCATCCCATACCCCCCGTTGTCGTGAAGGACTGCACCGTGTGTCGTTACGATCCATGGTCCACGTGCAGTAAGTGCAACGTAAGGGTTAACAGTAGCTGGAGCGTAAAAATTAATGTAATCTGATTGAAGAATCTTGACAAGTTCGGATTCAGATAATGACAACATTTCATTACCAAATTCTTCAAGCAATGTTTCACGACGAAGAACTGCTTCATCGAGTGCGGAGGAGAGATGTGAGTCAAATTCCAGGAATTTTTGAATTACTGCATCAGGGAGCCCTACCGTATCTCGATGACCTGAATGGTCTCGCAGACTTTGAAGATTGGCAAAAGCATTCGCAGCAACAGGAGTCATCGACTATACGTTGTTGAAGGGGTTCTTTGAACGTTCGCTTTCGTTCTGCTGATTTTTGGCTAGAATTATAGCCACATTTCTAAAGCATAATACTAGAGTATTACTCAAGTAATACTTATATGTGTTTGCCAGGACCGTCAAACATGCCGAAAATTTCTCTTGACATGCCTGCAGAGTTAGTCGATGACCTTCGCAAGCATGTTGGTGATGAGCACAAATTTGTCAGCCTTGCTGATGCAGTGCGTACCGCCTGTAGGAAACTCTTAGACCAGTTGGATGAAATTGACGCAAGGCATGGGAGACAGTGATTGAAATGGTTACAAAGAATGATGCAGAAAATGCAGTAAAAACATTGCTTGAATATTTAGAAGGCGATGCGCAGCGTGAAGGTTTAATGAAAACCCCTCAGAGAGTCATTGAATCATGGGATGAAATATTCTCCGGTTACAAAGCAGACCCAGAAGAATTGCTGCAGTCAACTTTCAATGGCGAAGGATATGACGGGATAGTTCTCCTTCGGGATATTGAATTTCATTCGACATGCGAACATCACTTACAGCCATTCAGTGGAAGAGCACACATCGCATACATACCTGTAGACAGAATCGTCGGCATTAGTAAACTCGCTCGGATTGTGGATGCACATGCGCACCGTTTGCAGAACCAAGAACGAATTACAAAAGGTATCGCAGATGATCTGGAAACTCATTTGAACCCCTTGGGAGCTGCCGTAATCATAGAAGCATCTCACGGATGTATGCGTTGCAGAGGCGTAAGGAAACAAAATTCAGTGATGACTACTTCAGCAATGCGCGGTGTATTTTTCGACAAGGCCGAACCTCGCCAAGAACTCATGCAACTGATTCAAGCACGTCCACTTTGAGGAATGTTTCATGAGTTCTAATTCGACTGAAATGTCAATCGACCGCTCTGAAGACTCCTCAACAGATCTTGAGGCCGTCTACAAGATTGTCGAAATATTTCATTCCGTTCAAGGTGAGGGAGCCCATGCGGGAATACCTCACGTTTTCATAAGATTTGGTAAATGTAACCTCCAATGTGAATGGTGTGATACGGATTTCGAAACATTCGAAGAAATGACGGCTGCTACAATTCTTGCAGAGGTCATGAAGTATCCATCAAAGAGAATAATTTTTACGGGTGGCGAACCAATGCTCAATGATTTGTGGCCTCTCCATCGGTTGTTCAAGTCTCGTGGATACAATCTCTCTTGCGAATCAAATGGTACAATTGAGATTCCTGCAGACCTCCTCGACTGGATATGCATTTCTCCTAAGGACCAAATGTATCCGCAAGTGAAAATACGTCAACGCGTTGGTGATGAGTTAAAGTGCGTCTATCTCGGTCAGAAGCTGGAACTCTACGAGGAACTGATGAGTGGGTTTACACACCACTTCTTACAACCATGCTACATGGACCAAGAATCTGTTGAGTGGAATGGGAAAAATTTTGCTCTTACCGAAACAGTTGTGAAAGAAAACCCCCCGTGGAGATTAAGCCTTCAAACGCATAAATGGATGGGTGTTGACTAATGAAAAGGGCAGTGATGGCACTCTCGGGGGGCATGGATTCAACATCTTTACTCATGCGGCTTTTAGCAGATGGTTACCGTGTCGACTGCCTCTCATTTCGTTACGGGCAAAAACACAGCATAGAACTTGAACGCGCCCAACTGAACATTGAATACTTGAACTCAAAGGAAATCCTTGTAGAACACAAAATTATCGACTTAACAAGCGCTATGGGGGTTTTTGAAAGTTCACTTCTCGAAGGTGGCAATGAAATTCCGGAAGGACATTATGAGTCCGAACAGATGAAATCGACTGTTGTACCGAATAGAAATGCCATTTTCGCATCGATACTCTATGGTTATGCATTGTCTGTTTCTTCGAGAGAAGGGTGTCATGTCGAACTCGCACTTGGCGTACATTCAGGTGATCATGAAATTTATCCTGATTGCCGTCCCGAATTTTATAATGCAATTGAACACGCTTTTTCGATTGGAAATTGGGAGAGTGAAAAGATTTCATTTAAACTCCCCTATTTGGAGGGGGATAAAGTGACCATCCTGAAAGATGCCCTTCAAGCAATTGACGAACTTGGGCTCAACTTTGATTTGATTTTTGCAAATACCAACACATCCTATAATCCGGACAAAGATGGTCGTAGTTCAGGAGCCAGTGGAGCAGATATTGAGCGCATTCTCGCCTTCAACCAATTGGGGCTCTCAGACCCTGTTGAATACCAAACGTCCTGGGATGATGTGTTGGAAAAGGCTCTCAAAATTGAAAAACAACACAAGGATGATGAATACAAACAACGCCTCACAGATGAGCAATATTATGTTACTCGTCAAAGCGGAACTGAACGAGCTTTCACGGGTATTTATTGGGACGAAAAGAACAATGGAAACTATTACTGCATCTGTTGCAATCACTTGCTCTTCACCTCAGAGATGAAATTTGATTCTGGTTGCGGCTGGCCATCGTTCCATACAGAGCATCCTCGTGCAGGAATCCGGCATATCGTTGATAACAGTCATGGCATGCACAGAATCGAGGTGCAATGCAGTAAATGTGAGGCTCACTTAGGACACATCTTTGAAGATGGACCTCGGGCCTTCGGTGGACAGAGATATTGTATCAATTCAGCATCATTAGATTTCAAGGAGGGTGACGAATGACAACCAGAATACGAAGATATGTTGAGACTGACACCGGTCACAGAGTCCCTAACCACAAAAGTAAATGCCGTCACATGCACGGTCACCGATATAGGTTTGAAGCCGAAATTGAAGGCGATACCGTTCAAGAAACTGGGGTAAGTGAAGAGGGGATGTTGATGGATTTCTCCGATGTAAGTGAAATTCTTATGACATACGTTCACGATGTTGTCGATCATGCATTTGTCGTTTATGAAGGGGATGAACTGGCGCGTGAAGCATGTGAATTGATGGGAGATGGACATCGAACAGTCGTTGTTCCTTTCATTCCAACAGCAGAAAATCTTGCAAAGTGGGCTTTTGAGCAAGTAGAGCCCCACATTACAACAGCATATGGGAATCGGCTTAAACTCGTTGCCATGCATGTTCGCGAGACGCCAAAGAGCATTGCTTCATGGATACCCTGATTATTCCTCTTCAGAAGTGGTCATTTTTCGTCTGCGTTGACTTTTCCATTCCTGATTTCCTTCAACATATTGGAGTGCTGTTGTAGCATCCAAGATGCCACCGATAAGGCGTGTAGCTTCATCTTCAGTCGGCATTGAACGCATTATACCACGTCTTAAGTTGTGGGAGAAACTCTGTTTTCTTTCTTCATTACCTGGCAAAGCTTGCCCCATCTCAACAATTCCTTTCTTCAAAATGCTCTTGAGTGTAGGGTTCATGCTCCGTTCAAGAGGAACAATGTCGGGAAGACCAGGGTCATTACCCTGATTTGAAAGAACTGTTGAACGATGGAGTTCGTAGACACAGGTATTGACAGCATGTGAAAGATTTGCTATTGGGTATCCCTCCCACGTTGGTAAGGTGACAAGAAAGTCACACATTCCAAGTGCTTCGGTTGAAAGACCTTTACCTTCTTCTCCGAATACTAGTGCAACAGATTCAGAGAACTTTTCGAGTCGCTCACCAAATTCCCATGGGTAGATGAAATGTCGAAACGTAGTTTTCGCCCCTATTTCCCGCTTCCCAGATGTTCCAACAGTTAGGCTGCAATCAACTGTAGCCGCCTCAAGTGTATCGTAAACACTGCAATTATCGAGTATTCGCCCCGAATGCTTGGCTCTGTTACGTGCCTCAATATCATCCGGTGAACATGTTGGTTGAACAAGACGTAAGGAATCAAAACCATAATTCAGCATACTCCTGCATACCGCTCCAAGGTTTCCCGGATGTGATGCACCAACGAGGATGATGTGCAATGAGTATCCTCTTTTAGGCAGGGGGACGAATTGTCGATCACCCACAATCATTCCTCCTCTGGATTCGATTGGGTCGGATAATCGTGTTCGATAATCCAACGTGGATTACATGGTTGGTAAAGAAAGAATAGAAAGCCACCTTCTTCTCTGTCCTGCATAACTAATGAACGCTTTCGGAGACCGAATTTGTTACGTAGGTGGAGAATGAGGGATTCAAGTTCATCTTTCGATTCACTGTGAATAGAAACGGGGGTGCGGTCCCAATTGACACGCACTGGCATTTCATCGCCTCATTCAGTCGACTCTGCGTTGGCGGTATGTTGTGACATAGCCGGCAATCCAGTTGCGGAGTTTTTTCGATTCAACATCAGTAAGTTGTTGAACCATTTTCTTGTTGTGATCGAAATCATCAGTGAATTTCTCACCGTGATCTTCAACAAGATGAATAGCGCGTATTTTGATAAAACTTGGTCGGATATTTCCCATATTATTCACTCCTCAAACAATTTGACTTCGATTGGAATATCAGGTTCATCGTGGCGAGTAACCTGCAAGCGTATCTTGCGAGGAGGGTTCTCAATTCCACGAGCCCAGATATGTTCATTGACACTTGGGTCAATCCAAACTTCTTCATC
>TARA_B110000444_G_scaffold47_1_pt1 | contig 16015 bp, 10 predicted proteins | sample TARA_B110000444 | Tara Oceans TARA_B110000444 (sample SAMEA4398370) | marine metagenome | biome: Polar Biome; feature: [SRF] surface water layer (ENVO:00010504); material: water (ENVO:00002006), including particulate matter (ENVO:01000060) such as... | depth 5 m | reverse complement strand
AAAAAAAATCAAATGAATAAAGTTGTAACCTTTGGAGAGATTATGTTACGTTTATCTCCTCCTGAATTTTTGAGGTTTTCACAAACAAATTCCTTTGATGTTTTATATGGCGGTGGAGAATCTAACGTAGCTGTTTCTTTAGCCAATTTTGGCATCGATGTTGCTTTTGTTACCCGATTACCTCAAAACGATATAGGCGATTGTGCCTTAATGGAAATTCGTAAACACGGTGTAAGTACTAAAAACATCATTCGCGGGGGAGATCGTTTAGGCATCTACTTCATTGAAACAGGAGCCGTTAGCCGAGGAAGTAAGGTGGTTTATGATCGTGCTCATTCCTCCATTTCAGAAATACAACCAAATATGATAGATTGGAAAAAAGTATTTGAGGGTGTGAATTGGTTTCATTGGACAGGCATCACTCCTGCTATATCTCAAAGTGCTGCAGATACCTGCCTAGAAGCGGTTAAAATTGCAAGCTCGCTAGGAATTACGATTTCTACAGATTTGAATTATCGGTCTAAACTTTGGAAGTATAGAGGAGATCGCGAAGCTATAATGACAGAGCTCACCTCCTATTGTGATATTATTTTAGGAAATGAAGAAGATGCAGAAATGCATTTTGGAATCAAACCTGAGGGTTTGGATATTACAACACAAGGAGACCAAATTAAAGCAGATGCTTTTCTGTCTGTTTGTAAACAGATGATGAAAAAATTTCCAAAAGCAAATAGAGTAATTACTACTTTGAGAGGTTCTATTTCAGCTTCACACAATACATGGGCTGGTATTCTTTATGATGGTAAAACGTTGTTTGAAAGTCCGCAATTTCAAATCACACATATAGTAGATCGTGTTGGTGGTGGGGACTCTTTTATGGGAGGACTTATATACGGGCTTCTTACATATCCTGATGAAAATCAAAAAGCATTAAATTTTGCTGTTGCTGCCTCATGTTTAAAACATACAATAAAAGGAGATGCTAATCTGGTTAGTATTGCAGAAGTAGAAAAATTAATGGGTGGAGATGCCTCAGGGAGAGTTGCTCGATAAAAATTAATTATATGGCAAAATTTACAAGATTACAAGTCATTGGTCAGATGCAAAAAACAGGCCTAGTTCCGCTTTTTTATCATTCTGATGTAACTTTCGCAAAACAAGTTCTTCAAGCTTGTTATGAAGGAGGTGCGAGAGTTCTTGAATTTACACATCGAGGAGATTTTGCTCACGAAGTGTTTAGAGAGCTTGTACTTTTTGCTCAAAAAACTCTTCCTGAAATGATACTGGGAGTTGGCTCAGTAACGGATGCCGAAGCTGCAAGTCACTATATGAAAATAGGTGCTAATTTTGTCATTACCCCAGTTTTTAGAGAGGATATCGCTATTGTGTGTAATCGCAGAAAGATTTTATGGTTACCAGGTTGTGGAACTTTAACAGAAATTGCTATTGCTGAGGAGCGAGGTGCAGAAATTGTAAAGCTCTTTCCTGGAAGTGTTTATGGACCAGAATTTGTTAAAGCCATTAAAGGCCCTCAGCCATGGACGAGTATAATGCCTACCGGAGGGGTAAATACTTCAAGAGAAAATTTAAAAACCTGGTTTGATGCTGGTGTTACCTGTGTTGGCATGGGATCACAGTTAATTTCAAAAACCGTCATTGAACAAAAAGATTTTAAGGGATTAAAAGCTACTGTATCAGAAGTACTCCAAATCATCCAATCTCTAAAATTTAACAAATCTAATGAAGATGCAGGAGGATAAAAACTCATTTCGATTTCAAGAAGTAAATCAAGAAATTAGCGAACTACTGGATCAATACTTAATTAAAAGTAGGAAGAGAAAATCTCATGTATTAAAACAACAAAGCCCTGAAACCATAGCCAACAAATTATGTGCAGAGTATAATTTTACAAGAGGATTTGATTCCATAGAGGCAATTAAAAATTTTATTTCTACTTACCTTGAAAACACTAATCATTTATGGAATCCTAAATATATGGGGCATCAAGTAGCAGTCCCCCATGACTTATCTGGAATTCCAGACTGGATTCATGGTACAGTCAACAATCCAAGTTCATTATACGAAATGGGCCCTGCTGGAGCAACTTTAGAAGCCTTTATGATCAATTGGATGCTCAAGCAACTTAAATGGTTCAAAGGCGATAGTTTACAAGATTTCAAGCTTTACAAAGACAGCGGTAGTGGAGTTTTAACTCATGGAGGCTCTGTGGCTAATCTTACAGCATTATCTTCTGCTCGCGCCTTTATAGCACCTAACGCTTGGATTGAAGGTTCACCAAAAGATTTAGTTGTTATGGGACCCAGCACAGCCCACTACTCTATCTCTCGTTCCATCTCAATTATGGGTCTTGGAAAAAATGCCTTTATACCAGTTCCTGTTGATGAAAACGAAGTTCTTATCACAACAGCTTTAGAAGAGGTTTATCAAAACCAGCTTAAAAAAGGTAAAAGAGTAATGGCTGTAGTTGCAAATGCCTGTGCTACCTCAACAGGCTTGTTTGATGATTTAAATGCAGTGGCAGATTTTTGTGAGAAACACAACCTTTGGTATCATGTAGACGGAGCCCATGGTGCAGTCGCGCTTTTATCACAAAAAGATAAGGAAAAAGTTAATGGAATTGAACGTGCGGACTCTATAATATGGGATGCTCATAAAATGATGCGAGTGCCCGCTTTGTGCACTGCTGTGCTATATAAAAATTATAAATCTCAAATAAACACTTTTCAACAAAAGGGGAGTTATGTTTTTCACGAAGAAGATGTCATTGGAATGGATTCAATGCCTTATACAGTTGAATGTACAAAATCTGCCTTAGGAACAAAACTATACTGGAGCTTTGCATTAGAAGGTGAAAAAGCAATTTCTGATTTCGTCTCAAACAGTTTTAAGCAAGCAAAAGAATTGTATAACTATCTGAATATTGATCCTGATTTTTATTGTCCTTATGTTCCAGAATCTAATATTCTTTGTTTTCAATACCTCCCCAATTTACTTACAGACAAGCAACAAATGAACTTGAGGTATAAACTTATTGAAACAGGCACTTTCTATATTACCTCCTGTAAAATTCATGGAAAAAGATACTTAAGAACTGTTTTGATGAATCCTTTATCAAATAAAAAAGATTTCATAGCATTAGTAAAAAAAATAAAAACTATCGGTAATGAAATTATAAAGAATCCAAAAAAAATAGAGTTGTAAAAAACAAATTATTGAGGTAGGCTTTTTAATTGATTACTTTTGATTTTCAAAACATATCTAAATTATGACTAGAATTATTAATTTTTTTGTTTCGTTATTAATTGACCAAGGATCTTCCTCTTTTTGGGCTGAGCTTTTAAGTAGAATATTAATATTCTTTATCTTATTTGTTTTAAGTAGTTTAATATATTGGATTTCAAAAAAAGTAATTATCAGCTTATTATATAAAATCTCTGAAAATACTAAAACTCACTTTGATGATCTTCTAATTAAAAATAAAGCCGCAAAGCGACTCTCTTATTTATTTCCAATCTTATTCTTATATCAATTTTTGCCAGAAATTTTCTCAACCAATCAAACGGTTTATGCGCTTTTAAAAAATGTTCTAGAGGCATTATCTATTGTAATCTTAATCAATTTAATTCGAGCTTTACTTAAAACAATCAGTACCTATATTAAAATTTTTCCCTCTTTTAAGGATAAGCCAATAGATAGTTATATTCAGGTGGTTATGATTTTCCTTTGGTTTATTGGAGGGATTTTGATTTTATCTGTTTTAACAGGTAAAGATATTGGCACCTTCTTAACTACCCTAGGTGCATTATCTGCAGTATTACTGTTTGTTTTTAAAGATACCATACTGGGGTTTGTAGCAAGTGTTCAAATTACTGTTAATGATACTGTTCGAATTGGTGATTGGGTTACTATGCCTGGAAATAATGCAGATGGAGATGTGATTTCCATTAGCTTGTCAGCTGTTCAAATTCAAAATTTTGATAATACTATTACATCTATTCCTACTTATAAATTACTTTCAGATGCTTTTATCAATTGGCGAGGAATGAGTAATTCTGATGGAAGAAGAATAAAGCGTTCCCTCCTGATTAAAGTTAGTAGTGTCAGATTTTTTATGTCCGAGGAGATCCTTGAGATTGAAAAGATAGAACGCATCAGACCTTTCATACAAAAAAGAAAAAAGGAAATTGAAACCTCAAATAGGAAAGAAAAAAATAATAAAAACCTGTTAATTAATGGAAGAAACTTTACCAACATTGGGTTATTTCGGAATTATGCAGAAGCTTATTTAGGAGAACACCCAATGGTAAATTCAAACATGACTGTAATGTGCCGTCAACTTTCACCAACTTCACAAGGAATCCCTCTTGAAATCTATGTGTTTTGTATTGATAAAGACTGGAAAAAATACGAACATATCGCAGCAGATATATTTGATCATCTTTTAGCAGCAACAAAATATTTTAATTTGGAATGCTTTGAATTATCTCCCCAAATTATATCACAAGATTAATTAATTGAAATACTTAAAAAAAGACTATTTTTCAGTAAAATAGCCCTTTTGATTTTATAATTTTATTCTTTAATCTATTCCCTGCCCATTTATATAGGGAGCTCCAGCGGCCTTTAAGATCTTCTCTATTGGATTAATAGAGTCTTGAAGAGCTTCAATCTTATCCTTGATATTAATAAGCATCTCTTTAGCAATGGAAAAGCTCTTTTTATGAACTCCAGTAGGACCATAACTATTTTCCATCCCATTCATTGCATTGTACAAATAGTTTTGCATCCCAGCTGCATTACGTTCTCCTATTTCTCTTCTAGAAGGACTTCCAGAAAGCATTTTATTTATACTATTGATTTCATTATCTAAAGAAGCTAATTGAAGCTCAATTGAACCAGGCGCTATATTAGTTCTTGACAATGCTACTTTCATGGCCTTATGTTTATTAACACTTTGGTTAAACACATCTTGTACAGCATTAATTTCCTTAAGTAACTTTGCAAGACTAATTCGAAAGGAGTCATAATCTGAATAACTAACTCCTTTCAAAATACCCTTCCTTATGGGTTTGACCTCGAATAATACAGGCCCATCTAAAATAGTTACGACTCCTTCTTTTTCAATATGAATGAAGGCGCTGTAATTGCCGGGTATTGCCATTGCACCCCCGCTATAACGTCGCCTGGATGATCCGTCACTTGAAATGGCAAAAGGATTAAAGTGTGTTAAATCCCAGGCAATACGATGACTCCCTTTTGAAGCCTTTTTGGAAACTTTGTTAACAATATTTCCTGCTTCATCTTTAATGGTCAAAATTACTTGAGCAGCAGACTCTCTTCTTTCTGCATCTAGTGAATCCCATCCAGGAAAAGGAATATTTGAATTCGTTAATTTTTTTTCTTCAACTACTCTAAGCTGCTTTTTTGTTTTATAGTGATCTGCTAAATGATAAGTAAATACAGCACCAAATTCAGGGTTTTTTGAAAAATAATAATCTGCCCCTGTATTTCCCACATTACTCCTAGGCACAAACCATTTAGCAGGACGAGGTGAAAATAATTTGCCTTTTTGAGATAAATTACTATCTGTAAATTCACGAAGTGCCGAATAATCATCCAACACAAAAAATCCTCTCCCAAAAGAAGCAGCAACCAAATCATTTTCACGTTTTTGAATGGTTAAATCTCTGAATGAAATCGTAGGTGTTCCTGGAAGTTTATGCCATGAATTTCCTCCGTTCAACGAAGTATATACACCATATTCTGTGGCAGTAAAAAGTAAGTCTTTTTTTACAGGGTCTTGAACAATTCTCCAAATTAAAGTACGCTTTGGAATATTATTAGAAATAGATTTCCAAGTCATTCCTTTATCTGTACTCTTAAACAAATATGGATTAAAATCACCTTCTTTATGATTGTCTAAAGCAACATATACAGTATTTACATCAAATAAATCAGCCTTGATGTCATTAACAAATGATCGCCCTGGCAATCCTAAAATAGTGACAGGAATAGAGCGCCAAGATTTGCCTCCATTTTCAGAAACTTGGATAAATCCATCATCTGTTCCTGCATATAATAAGCCTTCTTGAATAGGAGATTCTGCCAAAGAAGTGATAGTGTTATAATTGGACATAGCTCCAACATCCCAAGAATTATCCCAGCTTTGTTTGCGACCCATTATGGATAGTGTAATTCTATCTTCATTTCTTGTTAAATCCTCAGAAATAGGTTCCCATTCATCTCCTCTACTCTCGGATTTCCATACTCGATAAGATGCAAAATATAAACGAGAAGGATTATGTGGGCTTACCAGAATGGGGGCATCCCAATTAAAGCGTTCGTGAGGCTCTCCTGCTCTTGCCTGTGGCTGAACAGAGACTTGTTCTCCAGTAGTTAAATCTACTCTGTGTAATCCTCCCTGTTGAGTTTCTGCATAAATAATATCATCATAAATAGGATCTGTAGCTGATTGGTGGCCATCTGCAAATAAGGTTTTATACCAATGTTTGTTAGCTATTCCTTCTCGTTCATCGGTAGCTGAGGGTCCACCTGCTGATCCATTGTCTTGAGTTCCTCCAAACATATGATAAAAAGGCTCAGCATTGTTTACAGCAACTTTATAAAACTGAGTTAAGGGAAGGTTTTTAATATATCTCCATGTTTTTGCAGAATCAAAACTCTCGTAAATTCCAGCATCAGTTCCCAACATAATATAATTAGGATCGTCTTTTTTAAAAATAATAGCATGATTGTCAGAATGCTTGTCACGCTCCGGTAATTGAGTAAAGGTTTTTCCCCCATTGTCTGAGGTTAAAACACGAACATTCATTAAATACAAACGATCAAATTCGTGTGGGCTCGCATAAAGTTCTTGATAGTAATGAGGTCCAGTACCTCCTGAGACGGTGTTAGACATTTTTGTCCAAGACTCCCCTCTATTTGAAGACCGATAAACCCCACCTTTTTTTCTCTCCAGTTCAATTGCTGCATATATCACATCCGGTTGTTGTGGTGAAATTGCTAATCCAATTTTTCCCATATTTATTCGAGGATTATCATCCTCATCTACAACACCATCATTATTTGAATCAGGATTGTTAGGCAATCCAACACTCAGTACCTTCCATGAGTCACCACCATCATCGGAGCGATAAATTGCAGTTCCTGGACCACCACCCATGAGTGCAGCAACGGTTCTATGCCTGTCCCAAGTAGCTGCATATAATATTTTCGGGTTTCTTGGGTCGATCATAATATCAGTTACACCAGTCCACTCATTATTACCTAAAACTTGATTCCAATTGATTCCACCATCGGTGGTCTTATACAAACCTCTTTCACCCCCTTTATTCCATAGCGGTCCTTGAACGGCTACCCACACAACATCGGAATTATTTGGATGAACGATGATTTCTGAAATATGTTCAGAATTCTTTAAGCCCATATTTTTCCATGTTTTTCCATCGTCAGTACTTTTAAAAATACCATCACCATAAGCAACATGCCTACCTCCAACATTTTCTCCAGAACCTACCCATACAGTAGAGGGGTTGCTTGGATCTAGAGTTATACATCCCGTAGAATAGGTTGATTGATCGTCAAAAATGGGAGACCAAGTGGTTCCTGCATTTTCAGTTTTCCAAACACCACCAGAACCTACTGCAACATACCAAATATTATCGTTTTCTGGATGGGTTGCAATATCAGCGATTCGTCCAGACAAAAAAGCAGGACCTACATTTCTAAATTTAAACGCATCTAAAGAAACCTTTTTGGTTTCTGCTTTTATATTTTTACGTTTACGTTGTGCCTCAATTCCTTGAAAAGGAAATAAAAATATGAAGCATAAAAATGATCCTAGCAATAAAAAGAATAGTTTATTTCTCATTTTAAATTAAGTTTAATTACAAAGAAGAATTGTTTATGGAAATTTATTAAATATAGTGAATTTTATAAAAAACCCATTTAACCTTTTATTTTGTTGATCTTTTTTTTAGATATTAGTATTTATGATTTGAAAAGCAAAAATGAAATACTTTAAAACATTATTATTATTTATATCATTCCTTCACCTTGGAACTTTTGTTTTAGCACAAAAGGTGAAAAATAAAAACGAACTAAAATCCATTGATTCTTTAACTCAAGAAATGGAAAAACAATCTGGATTAATCACTTCCTATTATGAGGATAATAAAGTGTATTTCGAAATATCAGACTCACTTTTGGAAAGAGATTTACTAATGGTAACTCGTTTTGTTCAACTTCCCTCTAATTATCAGGCATATGTTAATGCAGGTTCCAAAACGGGACAACAGTTAATTAATTTTAAGAAAAAAGGGAAACAAATTTTATTGATACAAGAAAGTTATGTAAATATTGCTAAGGAGGAAGATCCCATTTCTTTGAGTGTAAAATTAAATAACTTTCCACCAATTTTAGCAGCTTTTCCGATTAAGAACAGCGAAGAAAATCGTTATCTAATCGATGTGAGTTCATATTTTAACAAAGACTCGCCTGGATTTAATATTATTAGAAAAAGTTTAAAAAAAGAATACAGTATCGGAGGTGTTGATAAAAAAAGAAGTTTTATGGATTCCGTAAAGAGCTTTCCCAATAATATTGAAATTAGACATACACTTACCTATAATATCAGTAGTCCACCACGAGGAAATTTTACTAATACAATGAGTTTTCAAGTAAATCATTCGATCATTTCCTTACCCAAAAACCCAATGCCTATTCGCTATTCAGACGAAAGATTAGGTTGGTTTAGTTTAAAAAAATACAATTATAGTTCGGATGCTTTAAAATCTGATGAAATCAGCATAATTAAAAGATGGCGACTAGAGCCTTCTGATTTGGAGGCCTATAATCGAGGGGAATTGGTTAAACCTATTAAACCCATAGTATATTATTTGGACCCCGCAACACCTTTGAAATGGAGACCATATTTCAAACTAGGAATTGAAGATTGGGCAGCTGTATTTGAGAAAGCCGGTTTTAAAAACGCAATTATTGCAAAAGATCCTCCAACTAAAGAGGAAGATCCTAATTTTAGTCCAGAAGACATCCGTTATTCAACTGTTCGTTATGTTGCCAATACAACTCGTAACGCAACTGGTCCAAGTGTTTCTGATCCTAGAAGTGGTGAGATTATTGAAAGTGATATTATTTGGTATCACAACCATTTACGTTCTTATCGCAATCGTTATTTATTGGAAACAGGTGCTGCAAATCCAAAAGCAAGAAGTTTAGATACACCTGAAGAAGAAATTGGAGAAATGATGCGACGTGTTATTTCTCATGAAGTTGGACATGCATTAGGATTACCTCACAACATGAAAGCAAGTTCAGCTTATCCAGTAGATTCTCTTCGTTCAGGAAGTTTTACTAAAAAAATGGGAATCGCAACAACTATAATGGACTATGCAAGATTCAATTATATTGCACAGCCAGGTGATGAAAATATTCGTTTTGTTCGTCAATTAGGTCCTTATGATGATTATGCTATTGAATGGGGATATCGCTATTTTTCTAACCAAACTCCAGAAAGTGAAAAAGTAATATTGAATGAGATTGTTAATCAAAAAAGTATGAATTCCATGTATATGTTTGGCTCAGGAGGAAATGATCCTGACGCTCAAACTGAAAATATTGGAGATGATCCCATTAAAGCAAGTGAATACGGTTTGAAAAATTTGAAGATCGTTGCTAAAAATCTAGACACCTGGACTACAGCTGAAGGACAATCCTTTTATAATTTAAATGAACTTTACAATGAAATGATTGGGGTATATCGAAGATATATCTATCATGTTATCCGAATGATAGGGGGTGTAAATGAAACACTTATGAACAAAGGACAGAATAATATTCCTTATAAAAATTTAGATCAAGAAGATCAAAAACGTGCTTTTAGATTTTTAAATCTTTATTTATGGGATACACAAAATTGGCTTATGCAAAAGACTCTAATTTCGAAGATTAAAAAGAAAGGAGTTCTCAAACTTCTTCAAAACCTTCAGGTCAGCGCTTTAAATAGAATTTTGAGTGTGGAAAATTTAAACAGGATTCTTTCTTCACATAACACTCTTATAGGTCAGGGCTTACATCCTGATGAAATTTTAAATCAATTTTTTGTGTCTTTTTTTGATCAACCCAATAGATCAGATGATTCATATAAAGCACTTCAAATAAGGTTTGCAGAGAGAGTTCTTAAACTTTCAGAAGAAATAGAATTAAATCCAAGAATTAAAAGTACTCTAGAGGCTATTAAAAAAAAGATTCATCAAATTGCTAAAAAGAAAAGTAAATCAGGAAGTGATTCAGATAAAAACCACTACAAGTTCCTTAAAAAGTTAACTTCAGAATAATACATATAATTCTTCTAACTTTTTTTAAACTAAAATATCATTGAAACTTTTTAAGATAAATACATTTATCTACTCTATTTAAATAGCATACTTATTTACAATTTATGTAAGATCCCTTTCCAGTATAGGTTAAAACAATGCATTAATGACTTCGAAGGCAGTCTCAGCCATTCGATTGCCTTTTTGATCAAGCAAGGGGTTAATTTCGCAGACTTCCAATGCTACAACTTTTTGGCAAGACTGTATCCCCTTGATTATTTTAATAACCTCTTCAGGGTCAAAACCTTTTGAAACTGGTGTTCCAGTTCCACAAGAAATCAAGTCACAATCTAAAGCATCCACATCGAAAGTAATATAAATCATATCGACTTCTGATAGCTGAGCTAAAGTTTCGGTAATACAAACATCAAAACCACGATGGCGCATTTCATGAACTTTATAACTTTTAATTTCACAACGATCTATAATGTCATCTTCTTGAGTTTCGGTGTCCCGAACACCAAAATAAACCAAATGTTCCGGCTTTAAAATGGGAGAAACAGAGCCCATGATTTTCATTTGCTCCCAATCCGCTATGGTTTCTGGGCTTACATTATTAATTTTATGATCAGTATTATCATGTCCTAAAGCTGCAGCTAGCGGCATTCCGTGAACGTTCCCCGATGGAGAACTAAATGGACTATGTAAATCGGCATGGGCATCAATCCATATTACCCCTAGGGACTTCTCGGGGTATGTTGTCTTTATTCCAGCAAGCGAACCTAAAGCGGAAGAATGATCTCCTGATAAAATCAGTGGGAAGAAGCCCTCCTGGAGTGTTTGCTGAGTAAACTTTTTTAACTGTTCACATTGAGCTGCTACAAAACGAATACGCTTTGCTGTGGTGTTTTTTACTTTATTATAAACGGTTTCGTTATGGGTTGGGATATCTAAAAACGGATATCGATTAAAAAAATCATGTCCCATATTTATAGCTGCAATTTCTATAGCATCAACACCCATATCAGACCCACGAGTACCAGCACCAATATCGGATCTATTTTTTAAAATTTTTATTGGGTTCATAAAATTGGAATTCCTTTGAAAATACATTCAAATTTAAAACTTATTGCCAATTCCATTTTTTATATTTGGTAAAAATAATTTTACATGTCGTTTTCTGATTTATACACTCCCGGATTTAAATCTCGTAATCGAGATCATTTTGCAGCAATTGTTCGGATTGCTCTTGCTGATGGAGTTATTTCATCTGAAGAAGAAGCGTTTATCAATCGCACTGCGATAAATTTAGAAATAGAAGAAAGCGAGGTTGATGAAATAAAAGCGAATATTGATGATTACCCAATTAATCCTCCAGCAACAAAGCAGCGCAGATTAGAACGTTTATATGACTTAACTCGAATGGTTGTAGCTGACCATATTGCTGATAAAGGTGAAAAGAAACTCATGCACCGTCTAATCATAGGTCTGGGATTTCCTTCAGATAATGTAAATGAAATTATTGAAAAATCTATAATCGAGATCAACAAAGGAAGTGATGAAGAAGAGTTTGTGGCTGCTTTTATTTAATCTTTTATTTTAGAAATTTTCACTTTTAAAACTATAGCCCGCCCTACCAGGGCAATGCCACTATTGAATACTATCAGGGCTGCAGTGCCCCAATAAAACCATTTATAATCATTTTGTGACTTATAAATAATAGCTTCCCCCAGAAGGGAAAGACCAAATCCGAGGAGCAAAAGTCCCAATACAGAATATAGCCACCATTTCTTTTTCATTCGCTTAAAATTTGAAATAAGTCTTTATATAAACTAAAAAAAATAAGTAAAATTCTACTATTATAAAAATACAACTTTATTTATTTATGATGAAATTGGTAATAGTGTAACCAATTTCTTCATCAGCAATCATTTCGTTAATATCATAATATATGTAGTTTGGGAAACCGTATAAGGAATCAAATTTCAATCTCTCTATTACTGGATTCTCAATCTGACGATCCTTAATGTAGTCAAAAAACGCATCAAAAGTCATATAGTTTTCGTATTCTAAATCACCATAAGCTATACTGTTGACCGATTTAATTTGATTATTTTTTACGACTATAGATTTAGGAAGAGTATAATCAACATTACAGAAACATGAAATTTGTAATATAAACGAATAGTCTGTTATTCCTTGTTTTTTCCACTTTTGTTCTTGTTTATAAACTTCATTAATTGGAATTACTTCTGCCCTTTTTGAACAAGAAAATAACAATAAAAAAAAGAGTGAAAAAAACAAAAATTGGTGTTTCATAAATATTTATTCTAAGACAATAAAATGAAAACTAAACCTACTTTTTTCCATAGAGTGATTTAGATTTAAAATAAGAGGTTGTCCCCAAAATAAAAATTATTAAAACAGCATAATATATAAAGCTAGGCGTTATAATTTTATCTCCACTTGCATAGGAATGCAAGCCTACGAGATAAAAATTTACTCCAAAATAAGTCATTAATATACTGGCGAAAGCAACAATACTCATAAAATTAAAAATCCATGTGCCCCGTAAGCCAGGAATAAGACGCATATGTATCACAAAAGCATAAACCATAATACTGATTAAGGCCCAAGTTTCTTTGGGATCCCACCCCCAGTATCGTCCCCAGCTTTCGTTAGCCCACATACCACCTAAAAAGTTACCTATGGTAAGCATAATTAAACCGACAGTGATCGCTAATTCGTTAATAATGGTCAATTCTTTAATTTGAAGCTTTATCTTTTGCTTGTTATTCTTATTGGAAAATAACATTAATAATAGTGATACACCCCCAATAATCATCCCTAAAGCAAAGGGACCATAACTTCCAACAATTACCGCTACATGTATCATCAACCAATAACTATCCAAAACAGGCACTAAATTAGCGATAGCTGGATCCATCCAATTCCAATGCGCAATCATTAAAATCATTCCTGCAACAAAAGCAGTAGAGGCCATGGTTAGTGCTGATTTTCGTCCAAATGCCAGACCGAAAAACTGTGTTGCCCAAGCCACATAGATCATAGATTCATATGCATCACTCCAGGGAGCGTGACCTGATATATACCAACGGGCTATTAATCCCCCTGTATGTAAAATAAATAGCGAAACCATTATGGCTTTAAAACCACTAACCATAAAGGAAATTAATTTATTAGATTTAAAAATTTGAATTATTAAAATAATGAAAAAGAGGGTCCCAGCATAAATATACCAGCTATATAGCTTTTTAAAAATATCATATTTATTATATTTAATTTCAGCTTTTATTCGATCTTCTGAAGGCAACACAGTACCTCCAAATTTCTTTTGAAATCCGTAAATACTCTCTAACAAATTGGTAGCTTGATCATAATTTTTATCCTGTTGTGCCAATCGTAAAGATTGAAAATAAAGTGGTAAAATATTATGGACATAAAGAGAATCTTTGCCGATAAAATCGACTTCATTAAGCTCTGGAAAAGAAACCCATTTGTTGTTTTCATTATTAGGAATTGGAAAGATCCGCATCACTTTTCCTTCTAAAGCAGAGTACAAAAGATTTACACGACGATCTAACTCAATAAAGTCTTTTTGAAATTGATTAGGAACAGACGCGCGATAGGCATCCTCAAGAGGACCTGCTAATTTATAGTTACCCTGATTATCAAAAAAAGAAAGCAAAGGAGCGTATTCACCTTTTTTTTTGAAAATTGACTCTTTTAATTGAATACCAACAAGTTTTCGAATACTATCGTTTCCCCGCTTTAAATAAATCAAGGGAACATTATACCATACAGCAGGATTATTCATTATTGACAATAATACTTGATCAGAATTTAATCCTTTGTAAGTATCGCTTTTACTTACTTTTCGCAACAATTCAGAAGAAAAGGTGTTTGCTGGTTTCATTCGTCCACCAGCATCTTGAATAATTAACTCTCCAAATTTTTCGGCATGTTCTAATGAAAATGCATCAGCTTGAATAATAGAATCAAAGTCAATTGCACTTTTTTGTTCATGTACAAGACCTTGTGCTTTTACTGAAAATCCATTTAGTCCCAATAAGATTAAACCAACGGTAAGCGCTTTCTTTTTAAGATTAATTTTCTCTAAAGAATTTGATAAGTCTTTAAATCGAGTTTTTCCAATAAAGAAAATTCCAATCATACTTAAATAAAGCAAAATATAACCCGCATAAGTAATCCAAGTACCCCATTGGTCATGATTTACAGAAAGAATAGTTCCTTTTTCATCTGGATTAAAAGAAGCTTGAAAAAAACGATATCCTCTGTGATCTAAAACATGATTCATATATATATCGTAATCAAAAGCAGTTTGATCCTCTAAAGTAACCTTACTCATAAAAGAAGAATAGCTCTTTTCAGTACCAGGGTATTTTTCTGCAATAAAATCATTCAATTTAATTGCAAAAGGAAGTTCCCTAGACAAGGATCCAAATTTCAAATTAAAATCAAGCCCTCCAACAGTGATTTGTTTTGGATCATTTGAGATTCCTTTGCCACCTAAAAGAGTAATTAATTCTACCTCTCCATTTGAGGAAACCTCTAAACTTAGGGCATTTTGTATGGCATCACTTTGATCTTCAGCTTTGACTATATCAAATTTTCCGCGAAGCGCAGGCTCTGGAATAACAAATTGAAAATTAGGAAGAGTATAAAGAGACCGGAGTTGCAAAGGAGATTCGGAATCTGCTTCCAAAGTACCTTTAAATTGATCAGCCATTCTCATATAATCGCCTTCAAAAGGTGAAGTGATAAAATACAGTCCTTTGTCTAAACGTATATTAATTGCACCAGCTTGGAATTTATTAAGAGTAAATAAAATGTTATGGATGTTTGCTATCTCTCCCTCTTTTAAATAATGATCATGTCGGTTTCCGTCGCCTGCTTCAACTATTTTAAGATAACGTTCACCAGATTCGTCAATCACGAGTCCCTCTGTAGCATTTTCCATAAAATCTACATAAGAGATACTAAAATCTTGGCCGTTAAAATCATTATTCCAACTAAAGTAATTATTTACGTGCTCAGAGAGTAGCAGATCGTTTTCTAATTTTTTTCTTCTAGGTTCCTCATTAATTTTACCATCAACATAAACCGTTAAGTAAGTTTTTTCGGTCAAAAATTGATTTTCTGTAACTCCTTCTCTTATTGGCATCATCCCTTCATAACCGATGTAGCGTGTTATAAACGCTCCCAATAGGATTAATAAAAATGATAGGTGTATCATTAATGTTGCCCATTTTTCTTTTCGAAGCAAGCGATATTTAAAAATATTACCAAAAAAATTAATTGCCATAAAGACCATTATCAATTCAAACCATAGAGCGTTATATATCCATATTTTTGCGGTATCTGTGCTATACCAACTTTCTATGAAAGTTCCAAAAGCCATTGCAGTCGGGTAAAGTATAAAAAGCATTGCTGTTAAGCGTGTTGAAAAGAGATATTTAAATAGCTGTTTTTTCATCAAAATTAATTAACCTAGAGTACAAATATAAAGCATGTAAGGGGAACCTTTCAATGAATTTTAAATTTAAAAAAACATCCTTTTAATAAATATTAATTATTGATTTATCTTACCTAAAAAA
>TARA_B110000444_G_scaffold260811_1_pt1 | contig 16017 bp, 11 predicted proteins | sample TARA_B110000444 | Tara Oceans TARA_B110000444 (sample SAMEA4398370) | marine metagenome | biome: Polar Biome; feature: [SRF] surface water layer (ENVO:00010504); material: water (ENVO:00002006), including particulate matter (ENVO:01000060) such as... | depth 5 m | reverse complement strand
TCTTTAGTCAAGGTAAACGAATTTGGAGAGTAAGTAAGGCCTGAAGGTGCTGCATCATCGACCGCTATTGTAACGGTAGTTATTGCCGTACCGCCAGAGTTGACCGCTGTAATTGTGTAGACTGTAGAGCCTGTTATAGTGGTTGGAGTTCCCGATATTTCACCTGTGGAAGAATCGATACTCAACCCAGTGGGTAATGTTGGACTAATTGAAAATCCAAATTGCCCATCATCAGATAATGTAATTATTTTAGATGCTGGCGTTGAGGTGTCAGAGTATGAAATGTGAATATTATCATTGGAATCAATCGCCATGTAACTGTGTTCTCCAACTATTCCTTCAGAGTCCAAATTAGACTTTGTCCAAGAGGTGCTTTGAGCACAAGTACTTGTACAGGTTGAATAACGCAGGGCGCTATTTCCGTGATCGTAGTAAGATGCATGTAGCTTATCATTTGAATCGATGACAAGTGAAGATTGTTGGCCAACATTACCAGCGTTTTCAATTATTCCTAAAGCCCATGAACCACTTAGAGAACAACTGGTTGTACAAGTTGCATATCTTAGCCCAGTACTACTTACATCTCGATGAACAATGTGGATATTGCCGCTTGAGTCGAGAGCAATTGACGGTTGACCCCCGGTAGTGTAAGAGCCACTTCCAATATTATCGACAACTGTGAAAACCCAGGATCCAGACTGGTCTGTTCCGTACATTAATCCTTTGATTGAACTATCGTAAAAGGCTATGTGGACTGTTCCTAATGAGCCTATTATTATCTCTGACTGTAGGCCTGTATCCCCCGTTGTGTATATTGTTGAAGTCGTCCATGAACTACCCGTGGAACAACCGCTCGAGCACCAAGCATACTTGAGGTCTTGATTAGTATCGTCATGGTAAGAGATATGTATTTTATCACTCGAGTCAATAGCAATTGAAGTATATGTTCCAACAAACCCTAAACTATCAATAACGGTTACAACCCACGAGCCACTCTCATCGGTAGCATATTTCAAATCTTTATTGGAATCATCATAATATGAAATATGTACTTTATCGTTGGAATCAACTGCAATGTCGGTAAATCGACCAACTGTTAGAGTACTATCTACAAGTGTACTGACCCATGAACCACTCTTATCTGTGGCATAGTATAACTCAGTATTAGCATTATATGCCACATGTCTTTTACCGGTCGAATCGATGGCTAATGTGTTCCAAATCCCCTCATTAGCGACTATGTCACCTGGAACATCTCCCCCACTATTACTTGGAGTGACTGGAGACATAGCGGAATCTTTAGTCAATGCGAAAGTGTTTGGAGAATAGGTTATTGAAGCGGTGGCATCATTGACCACGACTGTAACGGTAGCGGTATCGCTACCGCCGGAATTAGTTGCTGTAATGGTAAAAACATTTGATGCCAAAAGTACAGTTGGCGTTCCTGAAATCACTCCTGTACTGGTATCAAAATTCAACCCTGTTGGCAGGTCTGGAGAAACCGTCCATGAAATTACCGCACCACCGCTTGAGGTAGGTGTGACGGTTGACATTGCTACATCCTTTGTCAAACTGAAAGAATTTGGAGAGTAAACCAAAGATGAAGGTGGTATATCGCTTACTGAGAGTGTTATTGTGGTAGTACCTGGGCCACCAGAGTTTCTAGCGGTGATGGTATAGGCAGTACTTACTGAAGCAATCGTTGGTGTCCCTGATATCTCACCTGTGAAAATATCAATATACATTCCTGTAGGTAAATTTGGACTAATTGAATAGCCATAGATTTGTGATAGTGAATCCATTTCGATGTATGCCAAATCATCTCCAGTGTCATCAAAGTATGAAATATGAATATCGTCATTGGTCAAATCAATTACCAGAGAAGAATACAAGCCAACGTCGTTTGAAGAGTCGAGTGCTTCTGGCGTACTCCAAGCAATTCCATTGTAAGTCAAGTACTCAAGATTAGTATTTGCAATATCGTAATAAGTGACGTGGAGGTGGTCGCTTGAATCAATACCTAAAGATGGATTAGACCCTACATTCCCTGTATCAATACTCGATGCAGGAGCCCAATCGCTAGTCTTTTTGGCATATTTAAGAGTATTACTTCCCCCAGTATCTGAAAATACAACGTGAATATTATCAGTTGAGTCGATTTTCAATGATGGATTTTGAGGCGCTCCAGGAGTATAGATTGGATCGGGCGAACTCCAAGTAACCCCATTATACAAGACATATTCCAAATGCGCATTTGAAGCGTCTACATACGCTATGTGCAAATTATTGCTAGAATCTATTGCCATAGAAGGTTGAATCCCTACATTACCGGTACTGGTAACTATATGTGGAGTACTCCATGCCGAACCATCATAAGTCATGTACATCAGATCTTGATTAGTGATGTCATAGTACGCAACGTGTAAATTATCACTCGTATCAATCGCCAAGGAAGTGTCTCTACCTACATCATCGACATTATCTAGAGAAGCCGTAGCACTCCATGTTGAGCCATCATAACTGATATACTCAAGATTACCGTGAGTTTGGTCGTAATAAGTAATATGGATATTGTCACTAGAATCAATGGCAATTGAAGAGTATTTTCCAACTATATCATTTAAGTCGAGTGTAGTAAAAACCCAAGAGCCACTCTTATCGGTAGCATACTTTAGGGCTGTATTTGTAGAATCATAGTATGAAATATGATTATCACCATTTGAATCGATAGCAATGGAGGTATAACTTCCAACATTCTGTGTTGAATCTATCACGCCTGATGGGAGTGCACCCCCTATATTGGTTGATGTTGCTGTTGGCGACATAGCAACATCTTTGGTGAGCGTGAACGAACTTGGAGAATAGGAAATTGAAGGTACAGCCTCATTGACTGCAATGATCACTGTTGCAGTGTCGCTACTGGCTGAGTTCGTTGCAGTAATTGTGTAGACTGTTGATGGCGAAAGTATTGTCGGGGTTCCTGAAATAACTCCTGTTTCCGTATTAAAATTAAGACCGGTTGGCACAGCTGGAGAAATACTCCATGAGGTAACTGCACCTCCACTTGATGTTGGAGTAGCCAACGGCATTGCGACATCTTTTATTAGAGTATAACTGGATAGTGAATAGGATATAATTGGGGCTTGTAAACTGAATAGTTCTAATGAAGATTGGATTTGAGCCGGGACCATTTCAAACTCATAGAATCTAAAAATCGCTATATCGCCATCGAAGAATGGTGAAGAAAAATCACCTTGTTCACTAGATGAGTAGGCCCCCACATTGTCATTGATTGAACCCAGTCCCGGTTTATTATTACCAGACCAATCAATGGAGCCCACGGCATAAGTCTGGCCAACTTCAACCCCATCATAGTATAGTGCAACATAACTAGATTCAGTATTTACTACGCCAACAACTTGGTGGAACTTGTTATCATCGGTTATTGTATGTGAAAGATTAGCAATAAGACTGCCTGTCTTCACCCTAAATGTCAATAGATCATCCCATAAGACCATAGAGGCGCCGTTACTTTCACCACCTATTTCCCATATTACCTTGTCATCAGTTAAGTCATCAGGGTTAATCCATACTTCAAAACTTGCTGATTCATCTGTAGGGTCCCCCGGCATGGATTGCAAATTATCGTTCAACTTAGCGGAGTCGTCAATTCCATCAAATCTGTAAGCATGTTGTAAATTGGGATAGCCGCTAATCGATTGACGAGTTGGGCCGGTCAAATCCCATTCAAAGCTTGAGCCATCGACTTCGGTCCAAGATGTTGAGCCGCCGGCAGATTGCGTTGCAGTATAATTTAAATTAGCGGCAGGTTGTAAATCTCCTAATATATTGGTAACCCAAAGTTGCCGGTCGCCTGAATCATCGATGGTGAAAAGAAGTTTTTCGCCTAATTGGGTAAAGTCAGTTGGCAAACCACTGCCGGTGCCGGATAAATCTTCTATACATCCAGTGAAAGTTTCTGTCGATGCTTGATACTTGCCGAATTCACTACCTTGGGCGCCACAAGAAAAACTTGCATAATACGTAGCTCCAACAATGTGTGATGACCCATCGATAGCAGGAACCGAACTAATTTTATTGGTGGTGGCTTGAGTTCCTCCGGTTTTCCATAGATGAGTTCCTGAACTATCGATTGCTTCAAAGTAAACCATTGAACCGATAGCGAGTAGACTATTTGGAGAACTGCCAGTTGAACCACTATAGATATTTTTGACTCGTTCGGTTCCTCCAGGAGTTCCATCAGTAATCCATAATTCGCGACCTTTCGAAGTATCGGTTGCAGAAAATAATACATTGGAGCCTAGTTGGGTAAAATACTGAGGTGCTCCACTATTTGATCCTGGATCGATGTCTGAAACTAAATTGGTTCCAGCACTGGTTCCATCACTAATCCAAAGTTCATCTCCAGTAGAACCTGAATTTGCTCTAAAATAAAGGTTCAACCCTATCGCCGTAATGTAAGACGGGTTTGGAACGCCGCTACCGGTGCCCGGATAGATATCTTTGACTATTGCAGTACCAAGGCCAGTCCCATCGGTTTCCCATAATTCTCGACCATGCGTTGCATCACTGGCAACGAAATATACTGTTGAGCCTATTGTAGAAAATTGACTAGGCGAAGACCCATAAATACCTGGATTGATGTCCTTGACCAAAACTGTCCCCGATTCTGTTCCATCGCTTTTCCATAATTCTTCACCTTGTGAAGAACCAAAATAACCTTGGAAATACAGAGTGTTGCCAAATACGTGGAAATTAGGTGTAATCACACCATTTCCGCTTGGATTTATGTCTTTGACCAAGACGGTGCCTGCTTCTGTGCCATCGCTTTTCCATAATTCATTGCCATTTGAACCATCATGTGCCCTAAAATAAATCTCAGAACCCATTACTGTTAGGTATAAAGGCCAACTATCTGAACCTCCAGTGCGAATATCTTTGACCAAGGTTGTACCCAAAGTGGTTCCATCACTGCGCCATAATTCTCTACCATGAACTCCATCGTCGGCAGAAAAGTAGACATAATCTCCAAATTTGACTAAACCCTGTACTTGATCGGCAGTAGAGCCACCAGGTGGGTCGATGTCTTTGACCAAGAAAGTGTTAGCAGTAGTGGCTGTTTTTTGGATAAATGATGTATCTTCTAAAAGGGTTGGAGCCTCTATCTCATCGAATATCTCTAAATCATTGGAAACCGCACTGCTCCAAGTCATAAGGATCATTATCGCTACTAGAAAAAGGGATTTAGAGGTATTATCCCGATTCTTAACATAGTTCATAAAATTCCTCCCCCTTTAGGGGGAGTGGTAAATCATATGTAAGTAGGTAACCAATTATGAACGGTCTATCCTTGCTCACTTGAAGTAGAATATTCGAACATATACTCACCGTCATCTAAAGGCCAAACCTTAGAATTAGTATTAAATCCAAGACTGGAAAATGCTCTTTTTGACCTACGCCAAACCGGCAATAGATAGCCTATCTTAGAACGTTCATAGAAAGTCCAATGCCAAGGGCATCGGGGTAAGTTGGCGACCCATGATTTTAATATCGAATTGATGGTTTCATCATTAATCCCCCCAGGTAAAATCCATGAACATATATTTATCGCGCCAGCCGAACCTTTTGTCTCAGCCCAACAGGTCATTTCTAATCCCTTGAGTGGGCCGTTAGTAACCTTCAGCCCGAGAGTCCTAGTAGTCTGAGTCATCGGCATAATAATTGCAAAACGATCAACCATTCTAGCGCCTTCATGGCGTTCAAGGGCCCAGCCCGTATCCTCTAATACTAATCTCAAAGCCCTGATACAGTGGACTGGTGAAACACTTAGTTCGAAATCGGTAGAAGCCCGACGCACCATGGTGGTGCGACTTACCACTTAACCATGAATCAATTGGTTCAGCCTTACGGCATAATAAGTTATTGCGAATCCCAAAAGAGATTGTTTCTAGCACGATTCTACTCAGGCCCGTCTTAGACGAGGCTCTTCCGTGAAGGACCGATGACCGCGCTCAATTTGCTCTCGCCTATCTAGACAAGCGTCAATAGTGCCGGGACTTCGTTCCTGATCAACCAAACAAAGAGCCAAGACCGTCAAATCCGCCTGCTTCTTCCTCTTCCGCTTCTTCTTCAGCGGCAGGGGCTTCATCAGCGGCAGCAGCGCCACCAGCAGCTGGCGCAGAAGCGGCAGCAGGGGCGGCAATAGCCTGGGTCATGGCCTCAGAGATATCGACACCGTCGAGTGAAGCAACAAGTGCTTTCACGCGGGCATCATCAGCTTTTACGCCAGCAGCCTTCAAAATGGCGCCAACAGCCTTCTCATCAATGTCTTTTTCAGCAGCGTGCAGTAACATAGCAGCGTATACATATTCCATATTTTTTCACCTCATATTGTGTTCAACCGAATAGGTCTCCAAGGCCGCCGAAACCAGCGCCCTCTTCCTCCTCCTCTTCTTCCTCGGCTTCGGTTGGTGCCTCGGAAGCGTCTTCAGCGACGTCAGCAGGCGCAGAGGCTGCAGCGGTTGCTGCAGCACCAAGCATGCTGGATAATTCGTCGTCGAGTGCTTCAGGAGATAACGAACCAGCAACTCCCATTGCCGACATGTTCGCTCTTCCAATTAGATGTGGTATGGTATCTGCAGTAGCGACTGCTGCTTCAAGAGCAACTGCTAATGCTTCACCACTAGCCTTAGCGATAAGCGCAGGCATTGTTTGAGAAGTAAACCATGTAATGTTACAAGCAAGGTTGTAAGCGCCTGCAGCATAACTTATCAAGTCGGATTCGAATTGTTCTAAGTCTAAGTCTAGCGTAGTTGGAGCAAATACAGTTCCACCTTCTAGAGTACCACAAAGTCGCAATCCTGTAACGATTGGATTAATTCCAATCTTAGAAAGCATCATACCCATTTCCCCTTCAAAGACATCTCCTTCTTTGAGAATTACTGTACGCTTCTGGATTTGTACAGAACCGCCCATAATCTTAGCAGGAATTCCTACAGAGTTTAGGTCTCCAACTATTGGGCCTGGCGGCATTCCAGTGTCCATCTTCTCAACGACTATTTCATGAGGGGCGATGTCACCTGGTTTTGCTGCACGACCTGCTTCCGTTTTCTTAAGTTCTGAAAATAGTTCAAAAGAATTCATTGAAGATGAGGAGACAAGTGCTGGTTGTATAACTCCTTGAAATAAAGTCTCAAGATTTTCTGAGTCATTTCCAGCTTGCTCCCATGCAAGCCTCATCAATTGCTTCTTAGCAACTTGAATTTTCATGTTGTCACGAAGAGTTGTCCTCATCCCAATCATTGCACCGGCAGGTACGCCGTGAATATCGATCACCGCGATGGTATCTCCGCTCTTTAGTAGAGCAACTAAATCGGATACTGTGTCTTTCTTCCAAGAAACAACCTTAGGAATCAATTTATCACCTCGATTTTTTGTGCTGGACCCATCGATGTCTTGATGTAAAGGGAACGAATGTTACCAATTCCACGCTCCAACTTGGAAATTACACGGTTGTAAACTTCCATTGCATTTGCGGACAATTCTTCTTGTGATTGCTTGGATGTGCCAATAGCGACGTGGAATGTCATCTTATCAGCTGACTTTACAACAACAGTCGATTGAAGGCCTGTTGCGATAATCGAAGGATCTAGGGTTGGCGGTACTGGTCTTGGCATTTTACCACGAGGACCTAGAACTACACCGAGGTACCTTCCGATAAGGCCCATGTGTGGAACTTCTGACAAAAAGAAATCAAATGAGTTTGCCATCTTCTTTGCTTTGCCTTTCTTGGAGCCGAAATCTTCGATTTCTTGTGGAGTGAATACTGTTATTCCTGCAGTTTTTGCCTTTGTTGCTGCTTCACCTGCTGCGAACATAGCGATTTTCATCTCTTTGCCTCTACCTGAAGGAAGCCTGACTTCCTCCTTGATACGATTGTTAGGGTTCTTCAAATCAACATCTCTGATTGTGAAGGTAATGTCGACTGACTCGACGAATTTTCTTTCAGGTGCACTAGCGATAGCGTCTTTGATTGCTTGATTTATTTTTTCTTCCATTTTATCTCACCTCTGCGGTCTACGAGGTTTTAGCCTCTTCCGCGGTTCGTGAATTCAGTTAAATCGCTCGTCCCATTCTCCTTTGCTAATGATGGCGAGCGCTTCATTCGCCCAATGACCGTCGACCTTGACACGCATCGAAACACAAGTTCCGATAACTTCGCGTGTTTGTGCTTTCAAGTCCGCGCCGGTCAAATGACCTTCACCGTGCTTCTTCCTGGCAACTTCCATTGCCTTTTCCAAAGGTAGGTCTTCAGTCGCAGCTTCCATACTGCCGTTACATTTCTTGACTCCGAGAGCATCTCTGATTAGATGCGATGTCCAAGGTTTAGGCATTATTTCAACTCCTTGCTCACTACGTGGGCATCTTGCCGACTAAACTCCCCTATATAATCGCGCCGCGCCAATTTAAGTCACGTTTCAAACGCTTATTTGATTAAACTCCCCTAATCTGTAGAATCATCGTCCTAGTGCATGTAACCCACTACCACAACAAGAATTACTGGCAGTAAAAATATTGGTATCATTTCGATCGATAGATTATAATCTTGAGAATTAACGAGCGGGAAGAAAATAATTGATTGTACAACCATTACCATACTTGCTGCTAAAGCCATTCTGGCTTATTGAGAGCCGGTCAAAACTAATCCTGCTGCAATAGCGAAAGCCCCATTGGTCACTGGACCAAAGTAAGCCCAGAAAATCATACGCTTTGTCGCGAGTTCTAATATTTGCTTTACACCATGCATCTTCAGCAAATTGTTCTGCGATGAATATATCCACTAATCCTATCAAAAGAGCAAATGCTCGTCCGCCAACCATCAATCGTTTAGGATTGATTATCTTATTCCAGTCCGTATTAAGAGTGCCCTAAAACACCAATACAAGGTTTACACATTACACATAGTAAATATGGCTAGTTTGAAAGGAAATCAACTTATTCGATTCTTTCAATAACTCTTACGTGGTCTCCACGCATGTTGACAGTCATTGGAATTAGTTGTTCATATAATTCCATACTGACTTCTTCCTTAGATTCTGCAACACTGGTAATTCTTGCTTTCTCGCCCTTGAATGCACCTGTTACGATCTCAACAATACATCCAACTTCGATTCCTGCAGTAACAGCCTTTGGTTCAAGATAAGGTAGAATATCTGCTAAAGGTGCTTCACCAGGTAAAACGGTCTTAGCATTCTTCAATGGGGTTTGGTTTAGACCTCTACGAGCGGCAGGGTCACGTCCTCCAGAACGACCAATCAACTTCTCAACATGATGAAGAGCACTGGATTCTACGAAAAGATATCCACGCATTCCTGTTGGGTGAAGTATGGACATAACATCGCCTTGAAGAGCCGTTAAAGAACCACTGCCGTGTAATCTTGCATACATCTCATCAGCAACTCTCTGTTCTGAGCCGATCGCTGTTTTTACGATGTATAGGAACGAACCTACAGAGCCATACATTTCTCCAAACAAGGAGTGTGCATTCTCCATATCGATGTTAGAGAATATGCAGTTATAATTTTGTAGTTCACCAGGGTCAATCCATTGATGCTCACCATATCTTCCTGTAACTTCAACTTCATCCGAAGACGAAACTACCAAAATTGGCATTACATCAACCAATGAACGGCCCATATCAATTCCACGCTCTGGTCCAGTACTATGGTAATGTAAGGATTCCAAAGGAAGTCCTGTAGATTCTGCAACTCTGGCTAATACTTCTTCAGGTGTATCTGCAATGCCCCAAACTCCATCCCATAGAGCAGGGAAATCTCCATCAGATTTATTTCTACGCATCAACAATAATTTTTCTTCATGGCGAACAAACGCAACAAATGCTTCAGTCATAATAATCACTCCTATCTAAATCAGTTACCTATACCGATAACATCGTGTATTAACCAAGGTAGGAAATTGTCCATAACGACCAATAATCCAAACCCAATAGCCCCTAGAACAAACAGACCAATTCCGCAAATGATACTGGTTTGTTTAAATTCTTGTGGCGAAGGTTTACGCGCCATACGAATGATACGCGCCCATGAACCCCTTGAGATTCTTCTAAATTGGGACTCTATCCAGTCTTGACGGTCCTGAACTTTGTCTTCAAAAGAACGCTTTTCGGATGTTTCATTCGACATGGTATAACCTCTGGCTTGTCACCCCAAATATCCACCCAATATAACCGCGTCGGCTAAAACTACTATCTGGTTTTCCTCATATATTGTCTTAATCCTCCCTGCGAGGGTTGATGTGGGAGAGGCATTGAACCCAACATAATGGCGGAAAAAGACCCGTACTCTGTTTTGGGCGTCAACAAGGGTGCCAGCGATGGAGAAATAAAGCGGTCTTTTCGTAAGAAGGCAAGGCAATTTCACCCTGACCGTAACCCCGAAGATAGCCTTGCTGAGGCTAAATTCAAAGAAGTACAATCCGCCTATGATAAAATCGGAGATGCTGAGTCTCGTAGAGAATTCGACCAGAAACAACAGATGGCGAATATGTTTGGCGGAGGCATGAGAGGTGGCTCTCCATTTGGAGGAATGGGCGGCGGGCAAGGATTTGACGATGCTCTTGGGCAAATGTTTGGCGGGGGTATGCGAGGAGGTCAGCAATTTGGCGGTGGCCAAAGACGTAGGCCTCAGTCAAGACCCAAGGGTAGTGATATCACAGTCGGCTTGGATATCTCTATGTCTGATGCAGAAAACGGAGGAACTTTTTCTTTTACTTTCAAAAGATTAAAACCAAATCAACTGGGAAGTCTAGAAGCCAAGACTGTGACTCTGAAAACCAACTTAGAATCTGGAGTTAAGCATGGCACTATCAAGCGATTAAAAGGCCAAGGACACGACCATCCCGAGGGTGATTCAGGAGATGTCCTACTAACTGTAAGAATCGATGCGGGGGAAAATCGAAGTTGGGATGGGGATGTTCTTATCCAAGAGGTACAAATCCCCTATAGTGCGATGTTACTGGGCGGTAAAGTCAAAGTCACTCTCCCCTCAGGCAAGGAAGGGCTTCTAAAAATAGCTCCAAACTCCCAGGTGGGTGACCGTAGAAGAATGAGTAAAGCCGGTTATTTGGGCGGAGATTTAGATTTAGAATTTTCATTAAAGGAATTTGATGAACTCAATCAAAAGCAAAAAGAGGCCCTTGAACAGTTGAAAGATTTAGGCCTCTGATGGTAGTGAAATTATGGCTAATAGGAAACGCTCAAAGAGCCATAATAAACGTAAAGGTCCACAATTATCCGATAGTGAAAGGTTATGGAAGCGACTAAATTCATTATTTGGGAATAATGAGGATTTGTGGTCCCGAGAATGGGACTTGCAAACCTTAGCAGATTTTATCATCGAGAAAGATAAACTCTCTATTCGGTTCTCAAGAGAACCTAAAGCGGAGCGGCAGTTTCGTGCTGAATTGAGTCATGCACTAACTGAAGCACGCAAGGATGGGCAATACTTTATCGTACAAGAAAACCGAAAACTGGTCGTTAGGTCAAAGGCTGTTATTGAAGAGATAAAAAGCAATGTAGAAGTCTGGCGGGCATTCTTTTCAAAGTACACCGGAACAGTTAGCGGAATCACAGCAGGTCCACCAATTTTAGACGCTGGGAAAGATGAAGAAACATACCAGGTTATAGAGGAAACATGGCTTGCATTTCTCAACGGCAATAAGCCTCCTGAAAGATTGTCTTTACTCGAAAATGAAGATCTTAAACAGTGGGGTAGTTTTGAACTAGTTAGAGAGATAAATAAATTCGCATCAAAAAGAACTGGTTTTAGATTTCAAGAAGACGAGCCAAGTATCGCACTTTTGTTATTACAAAGTAAAGCACTCTCTCCAGTCGAACTTTTGCAAACCAGATTGCTGAGACGGAGAAAAGACAATAGAAATCCTTTTCCAGAAACTTATGACCCTAAATTATGCGAATTAGCAGAACAATTACCTGAGGTAGATGGAGACAAAGAAGTTGCCAATGGCCGTACTGATTTGAGACATCTACCTTTAGTTACCATCGACCCTCATGATGCCAAGGATTTCGATGATGCTGTTTGTCTGATGCAAGAAGGCGATAAAACTGTACTATGGGTCGCAATTGCTGATGTTGCTAATTATGTTAACAACTCAACAAGGCTCGATTCTACTGCACGTGCTAGAGCGACTTCTGTTTACTTGCCGCATGCTGTACTGCCGATGCTACCGCCTCGACTAGCTGATGATCTATGTTCACTCAGAGCCGACTTAGACCGCTTGGCAATGGTTATTTCAATGAACATTGAAGATGGAGAAATCATTGAAACAAAAGCCTATGAAGCGGTGATAAGAGTAAAGCAAAACTTGGCTTATGAGGACGCTCTTGATAATCCTGAATTCAAAGATATGTTCGAATTGGCGTCGATTTGGCAGAAAAAAGAAATTCGTTTGAATATACACAACGCAGAAATACGGCCTAGGATTAATGAGGAAAACAGCATTACTGTAGAAGTCAAATGGCCTAATGAAGCAACTAAAATGATCGAGTCGTTTATGGTCGCCACCAATTCTGCAGTTGGACACTTACTTGGTAATGAGGGGGCTCCTCTTCCATGGCGTTGTCACACACCCCCTGATGCGGTTGAAGTCAATTCTCTAAATGCAAAACTTTCAGCGCTTGGAGTAAATATTGAATTGCCGATGCCTAGCACTAAAACCCATGGCCAAAGTGATTCTGAAGAATTATCAAACCTATTAGGGGCTTGGGCACAATCCACTGGAGGTGGAATTGAAATTGATGCGCCTGATAATTCAAATAACCAAGAAAGTGATACTCCACTGTATCTAAGCAGCGTACTAGACCCTGGTGCGCGTCAAGATATATTGGACGCTTTGATGATGGCTCAAAGTCAAGCTTCTGAACTTGACCCAACAATAAGAAGGATTGTCGACCAAGGTTTGTTTCAATTAATGCAAAGGGCCAATTATTCCAGTGAGAATTTGGGTCACTTCGGACTCAATCTTGACGCATATGTACATTTTACGAGTCCGATAAGAAGATACCCCGACTTAATTGTTCATCGCCAATTGAAGTCCTTCTTGAGAGGTGAAAAATGGCAGCATGATGAAGAAGAGGTGACAAAATTATCGCTTCATTGTGGTGACCAATCTTTGATGGCTAAATATTTGGAATGGGAGTTGGTTGCCAATGTATACCATATCCATCTTCTTCGCGGCGGCGATATTGGAACTCAAACAAATGAAGATTCTATCTCAATAGAGCAAAAGTCTTGGCCTGCACGGATTGTTGGGCTAAGAACTCCATGGGTATTTCTTGACTTACAAGATGATGGAGCAATTCAAGGAAGAATGCATCTACGGCAGTTGGGTCGGAAACGACAATTATCTGTTGATGAACATGGTTTGAATGTGGTTCTGTCTGAATCTGATGACTCGGAAAATGAAAAACCTATTGTTAAATTAGGCCAACATTATCCATGTCGCCTGCGTGGCATTGACATATGGAGCGGTTCCCTGGACTTAGCCCCTAAGTAATATCGAGATGATTTTCATGGCAATAGAAGAAGTCCGTCTTGACATTGCTGGTATGTCATGTGCATCTTGTGTGAGTTCGGTTGAAAGAATAATATCGAATCAACCGGGAGTTGAGTCTGTTTCAGTAAATTTAGCCCTTAACAAAGCATTAGTTAGCATAAATTCATCTAATAATGGAAATATAGAGGATATCGTCTCATCGATAAATCAAAGTAAATTTAGTGCCAGTATCCCACAAACATCTAATTCAGTCCCCGATTCTGCCAAAGAGGCTGTAAAGGTTCACGCTAAGAAAACGGTTATTGCAATCATTCTTGCAATACCAACTCTATGGCTGACTATGTTTTCTTCAAATCTTGGAGACATAGGGGCTTTTGACTTACGCTTAACACTAGCAATGTTCGCTACGGTTCCTGTCTACTTTTGGTCAGGGTGGTCTTTCCATTACAACGCCTGGGTTTCGCTTAGAGAGCGTTCTACAAATATGGATGTCTTGATTCATTTGAGCACATCAGTGGCTTTTGTATGGTCGATACTGGTCACTCTAGCAACAGGAATTGATGGTTTTCCTAGCATAATAGAAAATGCTGAACATGTATTTTTTGACGGTGTTGCATTCATTATAGGGTTCGTTTTAGTTGGAAATTATTTAGAGGCTACTGCCAAACTTAGAGCAACCAGTGCGATTCACTCTTTGATGGAGTTACAACCCAATGATGCACGGTTGGTTATCGATGGAAATATCAGAGATACTGAAGTTAGGCCCGTTGAATCAATCCCTACTAATTCATTGATTAAAGTTCTAGCAGGAGAAACTATTCCCCTGGATGGATTGCTTGAAAGTTCTAAAGCAAGTATCGATGAATCAACAATGACTGGTGAGGCTTATCCTGTCAGGAAGTCTGATGGCGAAGAAGTACTTGCTGGAACTATCGTATTAGACGGAACTGTAATAATTCGTACTTCAAAAGTTTTTGATAATTGCTTACTCAATAATGTAATTGAAATGGTGGAGTCAGCCCAAATGAATAAAGCACCAATCCAAAGGTTAGTAGATCGGATTGCTGAAATTTTTGTACCTGTAGTCATCGTTTTAGCAATCTTAGCAAGTTTATTTTGGGCCACTATAGGCGGAGATTTAATTGATAATCCGATGAATTCTAATATCGAGTTGGCAGTTATGGTATTAATTTCAACGTTGATCATTGCTTGTCCTTGTGCATTGGGTCTTGCCACCCCTACTGCATTGGTTGTTGGAACTGGAGCAGGGGCAAAAAATGGCTTACTAATCAAAGGTATTGAGGCATTAGAAATTGCTCATAAATGTGATACTTTAGTATTGGACAAAACTGGTACAATCACCTCAGGTAAGCCTCGAGTAAGCCATATCGAGATTATTGAAGGCGAGGTTAAAGAAATTCTTTCAATCGCTTCTTCTTTAGAATCTGAATCAAATCATCCGCTCGCTTCAGCGATACATAAATCATGGTCCAACGTTACAACACAAAGACCCGACATAGAAGATATACGTACAATTGCTGGAATGGGTTTGATTGGGAAATTAAACGACCAAGTAGTGGCTGTTGGAAATAAGGACTTAATGCTGGATATTGGAATTGAATTCTCTGATGAAATTATCGAAAGACTGGAAAAGGCCACTGCAAAGGGCATCTCATTAGTCTTGGTCAGCCAGGGTGAACGAATAACAGGTTGGATTGAACTAACTGATAGAGTCAGAGAGAGTTCTAAGACCGCTATCAAGAGAGCACATCAGATGGGTTTGGAAGTAATTATGTTAACTGGAGATAATCAAAAGTCTGCAGATATAATCGCTGAAAAAGTTGGTATCAAAAATATTGTCGCAAGCGTCAAACCTGACCAAAAAGCAGATTATATTTCTTCGCTACAAGAGAAAGGGCGAGTTGTTGCGATGCTTGGCGACGGAATAAATGATGCTGCTGCACTATCACAAGCAGATGTAGGATTAGCAATGGGTGCAGGCTCAGATATAGCAATGGATGCTGCTGATTTTGTTATCGTACGAAATGACCTAATCGATGCTGTTTCATCTATTGACCTAGGGAATGCAACTATGCGTAGAATAAAGACAAATCTTGGTTGGGCATTTATCTACAACTTGATTGGAATTCCTTTAGCTATGGGCGCTCTATTACCAATAACAGGGATGTTGTTACCTCCAGCATATGCTGCTGCTGCAATGTCTCTTTCTTCGGTTAGCGTAGTAAGTAATTCTTTGATTCTAAGATGGTGGAGTCCCATCCAAGAATAAGTCATCTTTGATTGATGGTATTTTGTTCAAGCGCTTAATTCAAATCTAAGAGACTTCGACCTCGGCTTGCGCGGGGGTCGCCCAGCTTGGTCAACGGCGGTGGGTTTAGGTCC
>TARA_B110000444_G_scaffold52434_1_pt1 | contig 16021 bp, 13 predicted proteins | sample TARA_B110000444 | Tara Oceans TARA_B110000444 (sample SAMEA4398370) | marine metagenome | biome: Polar Biome; feature: [SRF] surface water layer (ENVO:00010504); material: water (ENVO:00002006), including particulate matter (ENVO:01000060) such as... | depth 5 m | reverse complement strand
GCATTGAAAAATGGACGAATTCTTTCCGGCATTTTTGCTGGTCTAATGATAGATAGAATACGAGGCCCATCGGCTCCAGATTCTTTGTGAACATAGGTGTGAACATCCCGCTGATCTGTGGCTTTGGCGATTGATTTTGCTAAATCATCGCTACCTACCATTGCGATATTGAGTACGGTCATGGCCTTGCGAGTTGCCCTCTGTTCTTGAGCATACTGCAATCAAGAAGTGTTAGAGATAATTCTAAACTCTGAAAGACGGTTTTCATATTCTTCAATCGTTAAATTTCTTAATCTTTCAGTTCCAAAATTCTCGATTGTGAACGAAGCAGTAACTGTGGCATGAACTAATGATTCTGCTAATTCTTTGCGAGAAACTTCTCCTTTACCTTGGGCTAAAATCTGAGATAATGCTCCTGCAAATGAATCGCCGCAACCGGTGGGGTCTGTAAGATTTGAAGTTGGGAACGCGGGCATTGAAATTAGACCGTCTGGATGTAGTGCTAGTACGCCGTGCTCACCGCGTTTAACCACTAACATTCCACCATTTTTTAATTTAAGAACGCTCTTTGCAGCTGTTACTAAATTGTCATCTGAAGCCAGCATCCTAACCTCTGCATCATTGAGTACGACGAGATCAACATTTCGTATTACATCTAATAATTCATCGAGGGCTATATCAATCCATAAATTCATTGAATCCAATATTGAGATTCTCCTAGCTTTGGCTTGAGACAATACTGAAGATTGTAAAGAAGGATGTAAATTAGCACACATCAACACCTTCGGTGAAGTGTGACTGAGAGGAACTTTGGGCTGGAAGTTTTCGAATACATTGAGATGGGTTTCATGCGTTACAGCCTCGGACATGTCACCGTGATAGGAACCCTTCCAACGGAAGGTTTGACCTCCTGTTGACTCAATTCCATCTACATTCAACCCCGCTGAATTGTACCATTCTAGATGCTCAGGTTTGAAATCTTCACCGATTACACCCACTAAGCCAACGCCTTTACCCTCTAGTCTCCTATTGTGAAAGGCAGCAGAAAATCCACCATATGAAGCAGAACCTCCAAGTTCATCCTCTCTGGCTCCAAAAGGGGTTTCTAGAGAGTCGTAGGCTAGACTGCCAACGATTAGTACATCCATATTATCATCCCAAGAGATGGGCGTGTTCATCGATATATGAAATTGTGATATCTCCTGCCAAGAAATCCTCTTCATCCATTATTCTGCGGTGTAATGGAATAAGGTGGTCTACTCCAGTGATTATCGTTTCATCTAGAGCAGTACGCATTCTTTTAATCGCAGATTCACGATCTGGTCCCCAAGCTAGTAATTTCGCTAGCAAACTATCGAAGCAACCCGGCATTTCGTAACCAGGATGAGCATGAGTATCGCAACGTATTCCAAATCCAGAAGGGAAATGGCATTCCCAAAGGCGCCCAGGTGAAGGTATGAAATTCGTTGTGTCTTCTGCATTTAGGCGGCACTGAATGGCATGGCCTCTGATAACTACATCATCTTGAGTAAGAGGAAGTTCTTCCCCTTGGGCAACTCTAATTCCCAACTCAACTAAGTTGTAGCCAGTGATTAATTCTGTAACAGTATGTTCGACTTGAACTCGGGGGTTAACCTCTAGGAAGTAAAAGTCACCATTACTATCTCTCAAGAATTCAAATGTTGCAAGACCTTTGTAACCCACGGACTCGGCCCCTGAACAAACCAATGCACCAATCTCTGCACGTTTTTCATCACTAAGCCATGGTCCTTCCTCTACCAACTTTTGATGACGCCTCTGAATAGAACAAAATCGCTCTCCAAAGTGAATGGCTTTCTTGCCATCTCCTAAAACTTGGAATTCGACGTGTTGAGCTCCTTCGATGTATTTCTCAACGAAAACTCTGCTATCGCCAAATGCAGACTTAGCACGACTTTGACATAATTTGAGAGCACTCTCAAATTCATCGGCTTTGTTGACTATCTGCATTCCGATTCCTCCGCCACCAGCAGCGGCTTTGATAATTACAGGATAACCGATTTCATCGGCGAGTGAACTAGCGACATCAGCAGATGATATTGGCTCACTACTTCCTTTTGCAGTAGGCAGGCCAGCAGCCTCCATTGCAGCCCTTGCTTCAATTTTATCTCCCAGTAATGTGATTACATCCGCAGTGGGTCCAATGAAGGTTATTCCTTCTTCTTCCAGCCTCTTAACAAACTTGGCATTCTCTGCAAGAAATCCATATCCTGGGTGAACTGCATCACAATTCAAATCTTTAGCGGCCTTAACTACCGCCTCGATGTCCAGATAAGAATCCAGTGGATTGGAGCGCATTATAGGATAAGCGATATCTGCAAACCTCACTGGCAGAGATAATCGGTCTTCCCTGCCGTGAATTATTGCTACTTCAATACCCATGTCGCGAAGGGTTCTAAGAATTCTTAATGCGATTTCACCGCGGTTCGCAATTAGCACGCGCTTGAATGCCATGATTGAGGCGAACCGCATCTATTCTATGATGAAAGCGGTTGAAACATAGTTGAAAAGACCCTTTGATAACTCCGAATAACGGAAGCAAACTGCCCAATTATGTAACTATTAGTAATATTCTTGGGTTCGCCTTATAGCATACGCAAACAATTTGGAAACATGGCCGATGATACAAATACAGGTGCAGCCACGGTCCAGCGTCTTGCTGGACGTGACCTCAATCAAGATGGAAGAGTGGTAAATCTAGTTATTTGTGGCAACTCAAGGTTCTACGACTACGAGTGGTTAGAAGATCAACTAGAACAATGGATAAAATGGAATGCCTATCCTGATTTAATCATTATTGGTGGCGCAAGTGGAGTAGATTACCTCTCTGAAAGGTGGGCCAATAACCACGCTATACCAATGGCCATTTTCTCAGAAGCATGGAATGAGCCCAGAAAGGGACTACAAGATACAGGAAGGCCTGAAGCATCACCTAATCTAGGCGATAAAATGTTAGAACATGCCACACACGTTTTGGCATTCCCCGGACCGAAATCAAAGTGGACCACCATTATGATTAGAAGGGCGCGTGAGAAAGGACTCAATGCAGTTGAGATTCCAACTCCACCCGAAGGTGAAGCCTGATCAGTAGACGTCACGAAGGTAACGCTTCTCTTCTTTCATCATTGTTTTCTCAATGAAATAAGTAGCATCTTCATCTGACATCCCACCATGTTCCTTGGCTATGTCTATCAATGCACGATGGACATCTTTTGCCATGTAGGTCTTATCTCCACAGATGTAGAAATAGGCCCCTCTTTCAAACCATTCCCAGATTCTAGCACCATGCTCTTTGAGCCGATGCTGAACATAGATTTTCTCTTCTTGGTCCCGAGACCAAGCTGTTGTAAATTCGTAAAGGTGACCTTCATCTAACCAAGACTCAATCGATTCCTTGTAATAGAATTCGGTCTTCTCAGATTGATCGCCAAAGAACAACCAGTTCTTTCCATCTCCTCCATCATGTATACGCTGTTCCATGAAAGCCCTGAAAGGAGCAATTCCAGTACCAGGCCCAACCATGATGATGTCTGTAGATTTATCTGCAGGAAGAACGAATGATTTGGTAGGAGACATGAACACTCCAACATCTGTCTCATTGACTTCGACTTCGTCGGCCATGTAAACTGTGCAAAGCCCGCCTCTTTCGCGACCATGGTGAGAGTACCTGACTATTCCAACGGTTAGTTCTACAAATCCAGGGTGAGCATCATGGCTACTTGCGATTGAATAGAGACGAGGTTTTAATTTGTCAGCAATATCAAAGAACTCCTCTACTGAATAATTAACATCAAAATCCCTTAACACGTCAATGTAATCTCTTGACCAAATATAATCCTCCATCGCTTTAGCGTCAGAAGTAAGTGATTCGACTCTTCCAATAGGGTCGTCTCCTGGAATCGAAGACAATAATTCAGATTGGAGAGGGGCATCGCCTCCCATCCAATCAGAGCCTGTTCCTGCAACAGACTCCCTATATCTTTCAATAAGTTTGACCGTTATCCTCATGCCACTGGATGTTACTTTCTCCGAAAGCGAATTAACGAACTTCTTGTTAACACGATGGATTTCAAAGTCTTTCTTCAATGCCTCTTTGAGAGTAACGTCACCACTGCGAGTAGTTACCATTTGAGATTCATCCCAACCTGCAGCTTCAATGAGTAAATTAACAGTATCTTCAGGGTTTTCTGAAACAACACCCAAAGCATCTCCTACTTTGTAATCTAGCCCAGAATCTCCTAAATCGAAAACTATGTGCCTGGTCTCTTTTCTAGATCCTTCACCATTCAGAAGATAGCATTCAGTGATTTTAGACATGTATGGATTTTTAGCACTCCATGCAGATTTGCCAGTACTTACTGCTACTTCTTTTGGAGCCTCTTGCACTACCTCTGCGGCTTGAACTGGTTCTGAAACAGAGAGAGTAATTTCAATTGAAGCCATAGCAGGTATCACCTTGTCAACCCAAACCTTCCATTCCGGTTCAAAGTCCACATCACATAATTGTACATCAGAAACTCGGTTTGCGCCCAATTCTTTGAACTTGTTATCCCAATCTATGCCTGCTTGGCAATATTCATCATAAGATGTATCACCTATCGCACATACTGAGTAATTTACTCCCGCTAAAGATGGGGTTTTTGCACATACGTCATCCCACATTTCTGCGGCGTTATCAGGCATCTCACCTTCACCCCAAGTAGAAGTAATAATCAATATTCTCTTGTGATTTTGCAAATTATTGGCAGGATAATTATCCATATCAATAACTGTAGATTCCAGTCCCATCTTGTCTGCTATTTTCTTAGTTTGCATAGCTAAATCTTCAGCATTACCAGTTTGGGTACCGAAAAATATTGCAAGGGATTTATCTAGATTTTCAGACATTTGAGTAACATCCTGTAAGCACGAGCACTAATCAGCCCACCTTCGCTATGATTCGGGCGACCTGAACCGAATAGATGAATGTTAGGTGCGATGGTGTCTTAGAGTTGAAGTACTTCCACCGACTATGGTCCTCGTGGAGTTACTCGGAAGCGGTAACGCTTTCTTGCCATCAGGAAGACTACATTCCTTCTCAGTCATCGATAAACACATTATCGTAGATTGCCCCCCAACCGCATTAGCTAGTTTGAGAAAGGCGGGAATTAGCCCTGCTGATATTGACACCATTCTAATCACCCACGTACACGGAGACCACGTATTTGGTTTCCCATTCTTACTTCTGGAACGAAAATATATTTCTGACCGAGAGAGTTTGAAGAAACTAACCGTCGCAGGATCTAGTGGCGTCAGAGAAAGGTTGACCCATTTATGCAATTTAGCCTACCCTGGCTCTCTTGAAGAAATTATTGAAACAATTAATTGGGTGGATGTGCCAAATATCGAAGGATGGACTATGGAGAGGTTCGAAGTACTTCATGATCCAGAAGTTGACCCCCATGGATGGATGATGACTAATGATGAAGGGTGGTCGATGATTCATTCAGGAGATTCTGGACCTTACGAAGATTTGTGGAACCGGATAGGAAAGTGTAGTTTTGCAATAGTAGAGATGGGAGTGCCCGAATGGGTAAACACTGAACACCATCACAAGCCAAGTGATATTACAGAATTAGCCAAAAAATATCCTAATACAAAAATGGTTATTACTCACACATATATCGATTCAGATTACCAGATAATTACCAAAGAGGTTCCTGATTTTCCTGAAAATGTAATACACGGAGAAGACGGGATGAAGTTTGACATCAACTCTGAAGGGCAAATTTTGTAATAATATAGATTGTAAAAATAACGCACATAAGTGTGACATGTTTAGGGGGGCCTAAAAGTAAGCGGAGCAGTCCCTTATTTTAGAATCAACAAGATTAGGTAATTTGCAATTACGCCTAATCCTTTCGATTTGGTGTTTTGGAGACACAGATTCTAGATCGGAGTGAAGGAAAATTAAGTTCCGGCGTAATGAAAAAAAATCGGCTTCACAGTGGAGCCTTTTAATAGGTAATGAAATAAAATACGGCTTCCTTTTTATACCCCCAATTGAAATGCAATAAGTGAGTAAAACCTCACTATTGAATCTACTTCTTGGACTACCCTTATATGGTGGACTCGGACTCCCTTAAGGCATCACGCATGGCGTAGACCGGTTCAACAACGTGTATGACAAAAACGAGGAGGTGTTATTTTTTGAAGCGAAATATTTTCGATGGAATTCTTAATCAAAAAACCCTTTTCGTCCAGAAGGAAGTACTGCGTCACACTCACCAGCCGAAATCTCTACCACATCGTGACTACGAAAGAGACCAACTTTCATTCAATTTAGTAGAGGCCTTGAAGGGAGATATACCTTCCAATATGATACTGTATGGAGTCACTGGCGCAGGTAAGACTGCCGTCACAAAATATGTCTGTGACCAACTCCAAAGAAAGGGAGAATCGATTGGAAGGTTTGTTCACCCAGTTATGGTTAATTGCAGACAAATAGACACCCAGTATCGAGTATTATCTCACTTGGGAAATGCACTGCTTGAGGAACATGAAATTGACGACATCCCATTTACAGGATGGCCTACTGACAGAGTGTTCTCCGAATTGGTAAAGCGCATGAATGAAAGAGGCGGAGTTTACGTATTGGTTCTTGATGAAATAGACCATCTAGTAAAGAAAGCAGGAGATGACCTTCTTTACAACCTTACAAATCTTAACGCTGAACTCAATAATGCTAGGGCTTGTGTAATTGGGATTTCAAACGATTTGAAGTTTACAGATTTCCTAGACCCTAGAGTAAGAAGTAGATTGGGTCAGCAAGATATCGTATTCAACCCATATAACGCTGAACAATTGCAAGATATTCTTCGTTCACGCGCAAGTATTGGGATCGCTGAAGGAGCAATTGGGGCAGGCGTTATCGAATTGTGTGCCGCACTAGCTGCTCAAGAACATGGAGATGCTAGGTGTGCACTAGACCTTTTGCGAGTGTCTACGGAAAAGGCTGAGCAAGAAGGTCTGGAAGTCGTTGAACAAAATCACGTAAGAATTGCTCAAGCCCAAATAGAATCCGACCAGGTAACACCAGTGATTCGAACTTTACCAACTCAGCAAAAATTAGTTTTGGCTTCTGTGTTAATCAATGAGAAAAACGGACTCAGAAATATTCAGACTGGAGAAGTATACCATATCTACAAACAAGCATGTACACATATTGGTCAACAGTTCCTAACCGCACGACGTATTTCGGGAATTATTTCAAATCTGGATATGCTTGGTCTTGTCACCGCAAAAACAATTTCAAGAGGAAGATATGGACGCAGTAAGGAAATCAATTCATGCATTCCAACTAACATCGACCCATGTGATGTAATGGCAAAAGCCGAGACTATTCTAACCGAGGTTTTCTCTGCCAAGTACCGCCATCAGAGTCAACTCTGAGTTTGCTGCAAGCCCCTTCAGGGCTATGCCAACCCTCTTAACCGCGTCCAAGGTGGCACGGCGCATGAGCAAAGAAAGTGAGAATGCAGAGGACAGTTTGTTCCGAATTATAACAAACCCTTCGAAGACTCTTGCTAACTGGTATTTTTGGCTAGGTAGCCTTGGATTATTACTGGCTGGACTAAACTTGATTGGAGAAATTCATCCAAACTATCGAGTATCATGGGGCGGACTTCTAACTTTCGAATATTGGAATCAAACATTTGAGCACAAAGACACAGCAGCAGCATTCGTTGCTAGCGATGCAATATTCATCACTATATGCGGATTGATTACATTTACTGGAGCAAAATCCTTGATTGGAGAAGAAAGTGTTGGAGATTGGTTCACATCACTCATCACTAATGAATGGTACAAAGATCTAGTTGAACCTGGAGAAGGTGGATGGAGTCTGATTCTTGGAACATGGTCAATGCTTGCAAGTGTTCTAACATATTTCTATTGGGGAATTATGCACACATCTTGGATTGACCCAGGAATTTATTCTTGGTCAATTGTATTAATGGGCTCAGGATTAGTCATGCGTATGCTGTCTTCGATTGAAGATGAAGAGTGATTAGTGGCCATTTCGGCGCAGTAGGGCGTCTAAATAACCGAGCAAGATTCCTTGCCATAGCACTATTGACCATGAAGTGAGTACAAAAAAAGCACGTAAACTTCTCTTGGGCAAATCGCTTCGAATGTAGGACGAAAGCCAAAACAAAGGAATTAAGCAAATTAGCAAGACTTCGCGCGTCAATGCCAAGTAAATTGATTCTAAATCCAAGACATCATAATTGAGTATATTATTCACATATAGTGATACACCAAATGCGCCTAATGCAAGTAGAGGTATCATCCAAAGAACAATCCATGATGAACCAATGAAGTCATGTTTCACTCCTTTGTATCTACGATGTATTCGAACGTGAGCCCTAGCGTCTCTCTTACGCTTATTCAAGAAACGCCTTAGTCCGGTTTCTGGAATATGATTGACAACTGCATTTGGAGTGTAAACTATTATTCCTCCTTCTTGGATGAGTTTGAGTGATACTTCCATGTCTTCAGCGTGGTACCAAGATGGGTTGAACCCCCCAATGAGTAGTAGTCTTTCGCGATTAAACATTGAACATGGCCCGTTTGCCAATTTTGTGATTCTAGGCCTCGAACGATATTTCGATTCGATTTCGATTGACCTTATCTTGGAGATTGCATCTTTGGCTTGACCGAAAACTGTCCGCCCTGTTATCGCCACTACTTCTTCACCGTCTTGAGAGCCTGATGCTTCTAACATACGTTGTATCCAATCTGCCTCTGGCCTCACATCGATATCCGTAATTGCAAACCATTCGCCTTTCGCTACTTGCAGTGCAGCCATTCTTCCTGCTGAAATTCCCAATGGTTTTTGATTAATTACAGTAACCAGTTCATGGCTTTCCCATTCCTTGACTTTCTCTTGACCACCATCAGTAGAACCATCATCGACTAGAATTATTTCCAGTGGGCTGTGACTTTGCTGCACGAGTGACTCCATGCATCCATCTATCCAATCAACACCGTTTCGAACACACACAGCTACAGAAATTAAAGTCAATTCCTCACCTCAAAATATGATAGTAATCTTCTACAATGTTCTTTTGCAGCCATATCTGTAATTCTGAGGACTACGCCTTTACCCGGTTGCCCATAAACAACATTGGTACCAATAGGTGCTAAAAGATGAATAATCATAGGGGCCAAATCTTCTTCCCCGTCGACTTCAATACATGTTGTTTGGTCGTTACGTAATGCTGCACTGATGGAATCTATTAGTGAAGGAGTTATTTCCCCTGCAGGGTTTGAAGCATTTAGCAAAATATCAAATCCGGACAGATCTACTTTTTCAAGTAACTCTTGTCTCTTTGTCATACCGTCAACCAATGCAATGTCAGGTACAACTCCAATGTCCAGTAAAGTGGCGACGCTAACATCCCCAACTGCAACTAATCCACCCGGTGCTATGTTTTCCATGGCGGCAGACATAGCAACTTCAGGCGCATCCTCAGGTCCTTCGTAGAGTTCACCAGATGGCTTCTTCAATTCTGAATCTAATCCAGAATGAAAGAGATAAGTTTTGGATTTTTGAGATTCATTGAGCCAAAGTTTACCCTCAGTATCTATTATTCCAGCACGTATCCTCGTGCTTGAAATTATTCCACCCACCTCATCAAGAGCATGGGGTGCTTCAATTATTTCTAATGGCACCAAGCCATTTTTCAAACGTATTTCATTAATTAATTGACAATTACCTAATGTTTCAGGAGTGCAAATTATACTATCACAATCTTTGCGAAATGGAGCAGGTCCCATACTATCTTCTAATTCGTGAGTAGTTATTCTTTCACCAGCCCAAGATAAAATAGATTCTCTACGATCTTCAAATGATTCAAGAAATGGTGATTTATTAGCCGACATAACATCGTTAGTAATCCACACTTCTACTAATTCTGCAACATCTAAAGCAGTATTGAGTAATGCCTTATGCCCATTGTGGAATCTGTCAAAGGTGCCACCTACTAAGCAGCGCTCCAACTTCGCCATACAATCGACTGGTTTTGTATGGCTATTCAATGAATCGCAAAGAAAGCTGTGCCCCGACCCGTAACAGCCCCTGTCACTGTCTCCTCGGAGGCTTGACCCAGGGTCAGGGCGTATCTGTGCAGCCGGTTGGTTGTCTCACTCTCACTCTCTCGTCCAGCGAGGACCCATTACCGACCACATTGTCCATCGGTTTGCATCAGAGGTCATTCTCCGAGGAGTCACCCTGGTCTTCGTCGATGGCACGTGACCACATCATTGGTATCACAGTTCATCGGACAAATGCCCTCCCTGCGATGTTGCATGTGCGGTCAATTGAGTCTCAGAGCACTTCATTGTTGAAGCCGCCGGTGCAAAGCAAGATGAACATCGGGGTTGAAATCACTCGCTGCCGAAAGTGTAGGCACACGCTTTTGGAATAACCAACCAGCGAGAGGATGTGTGCGCCCATATGGAGGAGTACGCCCTTCTTCAGCAGCACTTATTCCTTCAAGCACATCCATAAGAGCACCAGTTCCAATTCCATCTGGCATGTGATGAACTAAGACTAAATCTTCTGATGTCAATCCTTGTTGATACAAAATGGCCGGCCATGGTAGATCTATCATCGCCAAAGCAGTTCTCCCGATTGATGATGCTAAACAAGTTGGTAGCCATGAAGATGAATTTTCAAGCCAGAGCGAATAATGAACGTCCTCCATTATTGCTAATATCTCTTCGCGATTCAGTTGTTTATTTTGTAGAAGTAGAAGGTGTTGGGGGCAGGCTGTTGCTAGAATACTAATGTCATTGCCATTCCAGTTTTTGCGAAGAACCTCGCTCAGTCTAAGAGGTTGTGAAAGCCACGCTGAAGCCACATCAATATCTTGTTCCATCCATTCTCTGCTAAGCAATATAGCAGTAGCTATTGCTGGGTGTGAAGTGTCAGAAGAAAGTATCTCCAAGGGATTCGACCTGAATCTTTTGATAAGTTTACTTAATGCGTCATCATTTACTAAAGCCATATCGCATAGTGTTTTGTTGTCAAACTGGTCTAAGTCTGCGAGTTCAGCCCATACGGGGTTCAACAAATCGCCAATTCTTCTCCAACGTGAAGCATGATAGGAATCTGGTGTCGCTATCCATGATGCCAGTGGGTACTTTTTTTCATGACGGTCCGCCCATTGCTCATCTCCAACTGCTAATTGTGTCGATTGCCAAATCGCCTCTAGATCTGTCGTTGCATCATTTACTCGTGTTAGGCTACCGCGATTTAATTCACTTGGAGACGCAGGAGGCATCCAATCATTGGGTGCTGAAATATCTCGATTAACCCTTATTGGCAATAACAGCCTTCGAGGCATTTCCAAATTGAATTTGCCATTACCTTCCACTGATGTTAAGATAAATGGCAATCCTAAATCCGCCGATTCACAAATCACAACTCTACACCGGCTATCACTAGTGAACTGCGATATCAAATCTTCTTGTAAAGGCCAACGCCAATCGAGAACTATCGGTTTCTCAACTTCTGCTAATGCATAACGAACTATGGCTTCACCACCTCTTTGAGATACAGAACGAGTATCGATAAAGTCCTCACAAGCATCTACCCACTTGCGCCCAGGGAAGTCGTTCAGGACCCTGCGGGTAAGAGCATTTGAAGAAAGAGATTCGATATCTGAAAGAAGACGCTTGTGCCTCTCATCTATCGATTCTTGCCCAAGGCGAGGATGGATTACTTTTAGCCAATATCTTAGTATTTCTTTAGGTAAAGGTGTTTGATTTTCGGATAATAAATCACCATCTGCAATTGTAAATGCATTTGCAGATGTTGTCCTAATTATTTGTGAACGGTCAACTCTCTTTCCAAGACGGGCGTGAACTCCCCCTCTGGGACGAACTTGAGGGCCAGAATTCCCTGCTCTGCCAATAACCAAATCTCCATCTCGCAATGCAGGAGGTAATTCTGGCCAGAGACCATCAGGCAATGAAGAAAACCAACTTCCAACTCCCAATGGCCATGATTTAGATTCATCTAGGATACGAGCCCGTACAATTCCCATAACTTTCGGTCTTTCCATCCATGCGGTCAGAGTCAGGGGACTCGGGTCGTTTGGAGCTTGTGCACGACGTTTGGATTCAAGTTCCCACCATACCGGACCTTCGCCTCTTTGAACAGCCCAACGCCAAGTGGTAGACTCCCCCTCATTTCCAGTGGAATAATCTACGACTCCACTTTCCTCATTCATTGGCCTTTCAGGTAGTCCAAGTAGGGGTCCTGCCGTCTTAGATGCGTAACCAAGTAGCAACATCGAGCCTTCTCTTGCTAATACAATCCCTGCTGCTCCAGGAGGCGGAGGCCACCTAACCAATTCACTCATTCTTGCAAGGCCATCGGATTCTAACCTAGCCAATCCTTGTGATGTTAAGCGGTATCTTGAACCGCGGAGGTTTTGATCATCTCTTACGACGTACCCCGAATCTCGTAACTTTTTCAATGCTGCAGAAGTATGGGGGACTCTAAGAGCTAATGCTTGTGAAACCTCAGTAACAGTGCCCCCTCCATCTGCCAACCAATCAAGAATCCGTCTCTGATATGTAGAACGGATTCGGTTGCCATGCACCATTGTCACCATTTTCGTCCAAAAGTCGCCCCCATATCATAATTTCCCTTTACTTTGAACTAAGTTGTTACATTTAGTTACACGTTTCCACTGGAGAATACTTTTATTAAACTCGGTTTAACAATAAAACCACTATTTAGTACCCTTTTCTCGTTAGTTAATGTAACTTCAAGCCGTTTGTTGGGAGAACGGTTATATGGGCTGCTTCGCTCCTTTGGTTTAACGGCCCACCCGACGCACAGGATTCGGCCGGATGACAAGGAGGAGATGACAATGAAGACAGTAAGAATACGCGAGAAAATCAAGAAATTCCTGGGCGACCGCCCACGCAACACTGCGGAAATTCTAGAACACATCAATAGTACCATGAGACACGGTACTACCAGTCAACAGCTTGGTAATGTTCTTTCTAAGGACAAAGACATCGTAAAGGTGGGTTACATCAAGAGATCTGGAATTCTATCTGGTGGATATGACATCTGCGAATGGGCAACCCGCATCTGGGTTTCCGATAATTGCCCAGGATGGGAAGAAGGACAACCTCTTATCATCGATTCTGAAGGCAATGTTCAAACTAACGACCTAATTAGGCGTAGTTGAATACTAAATGTCAATTATAACTTTCACTGACGCTGGAGTTTGCATGTTTTGTGGCGGCCTAGTAGTAGGCAGCGTGTGCTCTTCTTGCGGAATGGTTCAATAATTATTGACCACTGTAAATACTCAATGCTTCTTCTAGAGTAGCACCATCACAGATTACGGCTTTACATGCAGCAGTCATTCGAACTGCTTCATCTGTAGTCTTCTGATGAATATTCCTTCCAGTTGCTGCACCTCTGCAACCGGACACTTGCATTTGATCAACCAATCGACCCAAGAATTCAGCAGGCGGAAGAGTTCCTCCACCTGAACAAATTATTCCACAGCGGCCTGCAGCTTCTGCAGCGATGCCAAGACTTTCTGGCGCAGTCATTCCTTCGAATGCACGAGGATAATTTACTTTAGCAAAATCTGCACCTAAGCAACCAGCAACTCCTGCAGCCCCAGCAATCAATTGCGGATCCTTCTCATCTGTTACTGCCTTGCCACGAGGATACATCCAAACTACAGCTATCATCCCCAGCTCGTGTGCTTGGCGAATAAAAGTCGCTGCCTCTGTCAACATGTCATGCTCATATTCCGAGCCAATGTAAACTGTATAGCCTATGCCGACAACGTTTATTCCATTGTGGAGCAATGCAGAAACATCATCTAAATCCCAAAGAGCCTGTGAAACAGGATCTCTCTGAGAAGTTTTAACCATATGAGATTTAGAATTTAGTTTTACCAAATATGGAAGGTCAGGATAATCTCTAGCATATTGGGCAATTAATCCTAGTTGGCCAGCCAACACACCTATTGTGCCTTCAGCATGAGCCTTAGCACCGATTTCAAAAAGATGACCAGGGTCGTTGGAAGAAAGAGGTATTTTCTTACCACCATCATAAAAATCATCATTCAAGTGTTCTATTTTCTGGTCACAAGCAAATAAATTCATCTTGCCAGTTCCGCAAGTTGCAGCATCCATATTATCGATGAAAGTCTCGATAAGTTCGTCTGGTACGTCAGCAGGGACATTATACTTGGTCGCCATCATCCCGCCGAACTTACTCAAGGACTTGAAAACATCGTTCCATAATTAGTAACGAAATCTAGGTTTTAGCACAAAAAATACTCTTTTGAAATTAGGTTTGAAAATAAACCATTTCACAATTAAATGGGCCACAGAACGAAAACTTACACAATGTAGAATCGATAATCAGGGACAAATGCCCAGTCCTAGCAAACTAAAGGTTTCACTTGCCTTCGAAGTTAGGAACTCTTCGCTCGACATATGCTGCGATTCCTTCCTTTGCATCACTGCTTCCGAATAGAGCAGCCTGAAGTTCACGCTCGAGTGCAAGATGGTACTCGAATGGAATCTCAGGTCCAGTCTGGCATGAGCGCTTGATGTTTCCAACAGCCTTTGTTGCCTTGTTAGGTAGAGTGAATTGGCTAGCCCAGTCAAGAACGTCTCGGCGGAATTCATCTTCATCGCCTTCCCAGATGTGATTGATTAAGTTGCAATCTTTTGCGTCTTCGAAAGACATTAGTTCGCCAGTGACCATCATCTCTAGTGCCTTAGCCTTACCAATAAGACGAGTTAGGCGAGCGGTTCCACCAGTTCCTGCCAGAACACCAAGGTTGATCTCTGGAAGTCCAACCTTTCCTGCATTCTTGCGGGCAATCCTGATATCTGCGGCCATTGCGATTTCTAGACCGCCCCCCACAGCGTGCCCGTTCATTGCACAAATTACCAACTTAGATGTCTGTTCGAAACGAGATAGTGTCTCGTTTGCGTGAAGACAGAAATTGTACTTGAAACCAGGAGTTACGCTGTTTAACATCTGGATAGATGCCCCTGCTGAGAAGAACTTGGCTCCGTTTCCGGTGATTACAATCACTGTAACAGCATCATCGAAACGTGCTTTGATAACTGCAGTATCAATATCGCACATCATTCCGTGTGTGTAAGTGTTAGGACCCATAGCATCTCCTTCTAGAGGAGCACCTGCAGAGTCCGATGCTAATTCGATTACTGCGATACCATTGTCCGTGGTACCATAGTTGACTAGACGATTTGGCATTGGTTCAAGTTTGAGTCCGTATAGGTCGCTCATACTTTCTGCCAATAGGGTCGGCTTAATGAGTCAATCGCTATTCTCACTGTACGAAGTCTTGCCACCTGAGCGTCTGATTTTGTCCCAACGCTCTGCTACTTCATTAGCTGAATCTGATTGCTCCCAAATGTCACGCTTCTTGGCTTTGCGGAAGGGTAAACGGCGCACTCCTCGCCCCATAGCCTTCGGGTCACGTTTCAGCATAAACGGACTAACAATGTAATACAACATTGTCTTGTACCACTTTGGACGGAATAGATTTCCGATCCAGACCAGCCCATCACCTTTCTTGGCTTGATTTCTCATCCATGATTTACACATGAATTTGAAGGTCCTATCGCCTACTCTGTTCATCAAGAAGCGATTAGCGACCGAAGTTCTAACATAGGGCATCAGTTGCTTTCTTACTTCTTTTTCATAATTACAATTACCAAGAATATCTTCTGCAGCCAAATGTCCAGACCAAACAGCCATCCTCATTCCAAAGCCCCACATGAAATCTTGCAAACCTCCGGATTCACCAACGTAGTAACGACCATCTTGGAAGTAATTCTTGTTGATGGTGAAATCTCCTTTCCCGCCTACGCGCTTTATTGGTTCCATATCGATTTCGGGATACTTATCTTGATA
>TARA_B110000444_G_scaffold261547_1_pt1 | contig 16063 bp, 14 predicted proteins | sample TARA_B110000444 | Tara Oceans TARA_B110000444 (sample SAMEA4398370) | marine metagenome | biome: Polar Biome; feature: [SRF] surface water layer (ENVO:00010504); material: water (ENVO:00002006), including particulate matter (ENVO:01000060) such as... | depth 5 m | reverse complement strand
AATGCAATTGATCTACATTGTAAGAATATTGGTATAGATTGGACTGCATCTTGCTGGGACACACCATCCGTTGAGTTTATAGAAGATTACAATGTTCCATTTATTAAAATTGCATCTGCATGCTTAACTGACAAAGAATTGATTTCAAAAATTAAAGATACCAAAAAACCAATAATTCTGTCAACTGGTATGTCGACCATGGGCGAAATAAACAAAGCAGTCGAATTACTCAGTGAAAGTGAGTTAATATTACTTCACACAACTAGCTCTTATCCGTGTCCTCCTGAAGAGTTAAATTTAAAAATGATTGAAACTTTAAAATATAATTTTCCTGAATTAATAATTGGATATTCCGGTCATGAAGTTGGTCTGGCATCCACTTTAGCAGCTGTGACCCTTGGAGCAAAAGTAGTCGAAAGACACATTACACTATCCAGAGCAATGTGGGGTACTGATCAAAGTGCGTCAATTGAGATGTCTGGAATGACAAAACTTGTTAAAGATTTAAGAACTATTGAATCTTCATTAGGTGATGGGGTTAAAAAAGTGTATGATTCTGAAAAAAATCCATTGCAAAAATTAAGACTTAAAAACACTCTATAAAAACTATGGGTGAACAAATCAGTAAAGATCTTGAAAGAATAACTTTAAAATTTATTGATTACAAAACGATAGAAAAATTAACTTCAGGCATTGATAATAAAGAATTTTTAGTCGACATATTGTCACATATCTCAAGAATCAACACTTTATCAATGATCATGTTCGCAAGATCAGGTCATATAGGAACATCTTTTTCAAGCATGGAAATTTTTCAATGGTTAATAAATTACCAATTAGGAAACATACTAGATGATGAGTTTGAGAATATTTTAATTGCTTCAAAAGGTCACGATGCACCAGGATATTACTCATCTCTTCACGCCAATAAAATAATCCCAGATGAAAAACTTAGACAACTAAGAAGATTAGATGGTTTGCCTGGACATCCAGATGTTCAGTCAAGTTTTGTATCTACAAATACAGGTTCCCTAGGAATGGGGATATCTAAAGCAAAAGGATTTATTTATTCAGATAGAATCAAGAGTGTTAAACGTAAAGTATTTGTTTTATGTGGCGATGGAGAGATGCAAGAAGGTCAAAACTGGGAGGCTTTGAGGGGAGCAGTAAATGACAAGTTAGGAAACCTAACAGTTGTTATTGACAATAATAAATTGCAATCTGATACGTTAGTGAATAATGTTTCAGACCTTGGTGACTTACTTAATAGATTTACCTCCACAGGCTGGATTGGAGAAGAGTGTGATGGTAATGACATAAAAAGTATTGAAAATGCTTTCCAAAAGCTTGATGGCAGCAATAAAGATTTACCTAAAGTTATTATCGCAAATACAACAAAAGGGAAGGGTGTATCTTTTATGGAAATTGATGAGAACTTTCCCCCAAGGGAATATGCCTACCATAGTGGAGCTACATCTGAAAACGAGTACTTTAAGGGAATAGACGAATTAGAAGAAAAGCTACTGAATTTATTAGAGCCCTACTCAATAAAAGAAATTGTATTTACTGAAGAACATATAGAAGAAAATATTATCAAGAAAAAGGAATCTTCTACAGTTCAAGCATATTCTGAATCTCTCGTAGAGATTGGCAAAAACAGCAACGTCTTAGTTTTAGATGCCGACCTTGCCAAGGATTGTGGATTAATTGAATTTGAAAAAAATTATCCAGATAGATTTTTAGAATTTGGTATTGCTGAGCAAGATATGGTGTCCTCCGCAGGAACAATGGCGTTAAATGGATTTTTACCAATTGTAAATTCTTTCTCTTGCTTTTTAATTCCGAGAGCAAATGAACAAATATACAATAATGCTACTCAAAAAAGTAAACTTTTTTATACAGGAGTTATGAATGGTGTTCTCCCAGCAGCGCCTGGTCACTCACACCAATCAATAAGAGATATAGCACTCATGAGATCTGTTCCAAACCTTGATGTAATTGAACCTTGGACAGCAAAACAAGTTGAAGATACTTTAAAATATTATTTAGAGGAACACACTAACTCTATTTATATGAGAATCAATCCTATACCTCATAGTTCTACTTTGGTTTATTCAGAATTAGGTTTGCCAGAAAAAGGACAAGGGTCTGAACTTTTTAGCTACAAAAATTCATCTACCTCTATAGTTGTCCATAGTCCACTTCTCGTTGATCAAACTATTAACGTCATTAGAGAATTTGAAAAAAGAGGAGTTGAAGTTAACTTATTTGTAGCATCATGGCTAAATTCTTTTGATAGAAAGTGGTGGCAAAGTAAACTCAACTCATCTCAAGATATCTTTATTTTTGAAAATGGGCTTATCAGTGGCGGTTGGGCAGAATACTTTTCAACACAGTTGACAAATAATGCTAATACTTTACATATCAAAGGTCTTGAAGATGTCCCTCCTTGTGGTCAAAGTGAAGAAGTGTTAAACAAAGTTGGATTATCCTCAGTTGAAATCTATAAATATATGTCTTCAGTCATTGAAAAAGTCTAAATCTTTTATTGCCTTGTCATCAATGTATACATCCGCATGAGGTTTATTAAGAATTAACTCATCGTACTTTACATTCCATTCTTTTAGTTGCTTGAGAGTTAACTCTTTCCAATCGATTTTGGTTACATAACCTCTTGCTGTAAAGAATATAATTCTGTTTCCTTCGTCGTGCAACTTATTTACTATCTCTATTCTTTTATGGATTGGAGAAGAGTCTGCATAATTTTGACCAATAGTTTTACAAATTGTATCATCAATGTCAAAACAGTAAATCAACTTCATACTCCTAAAAATATTATTAAAATAAAACTATTAACTTTTGGATTGCAAAGGTCTTTAAACATACTTAATATTTTAAACAGATAAATAAAAAGTATTTATCTGGAAAATAAAATTAAAATAGTAAAATATGAATTCTAAAATTCCTCAATATCTCAAATTGAATCTAGGTAATTATAAAAAATTAGATTCAGAAAATTTTTTATGGAGAATTCGAAATGATCCTACGTCAAGAGAATTTTCAGTAAATTCAGAATACATAAATTTTGAAACTCATGAAACATGGTTACATAGTAAACTACAAAACAATTTACAATCAGTAATTTATCTTTGCATATTTGGAAATGATAAGATTGGAGTTGTTCGATTTGAAAAATTTTCTTTGGAAGATATTTTCGAAGTTAGCATTATTTTATCACCAGAATATAGGGGTTATAAGATTTCAGAGAATGTATTAAGTGGTGCATTTAGAGAATTTTTAAAAGAGTATAAATCCTCAAAGATTTTGGCCAAAATTCATAAGAAGAATATATCTAGCAAAAAACTATTCGCGAATTTAGGATTTGAAAAAAAAGATATTTACCCTTCAAATGATAACTTTTACACATATGTAAATACAAATAATAATTTTCATAATCTAGAAATAAATTTTAGTAAGACAATTGTTAAAAAAAATACTATTGGAATCATGCAACCCACCTTTTTACCCTGGTTGGGTTATTTTGCACTTATGCAACAAGTAGATTGTTTTGTTTTGCTTGATGATGTTCAGTTATCAAAACAGAGTTGGCAAGTAAGGAATCGTATTAAAAATTCATCCGGAGATCCTTCCTGGCTAACTCTGCCAATTAAAAAACATCCACTGGGTACAAAAATTAATAAAATTGAGATTAGTGAAGATAAGAGACTTATTAAAAAGATTGTGAGTTCTTTTGAGCACAATTATTATAAAACTCCCTTTTTTCATGAAGCTTCTGACTTAATTAAAAAAAATATTTTTAATAAAACCCTCTCAGAAATAACATCAAATATAATTTTAGATGCAAAATCTTGTATTGGAATAACTACCCCCGTATTCAAAAGTTCAGAACTAAATATTAGTAATGGGTCAAAGGAACAGAGGCTCGTAGATATTATAAATTATTTTGATTGCAATGAATATATCTCACCAGTTGGATCAAGTGATTATCTAGAAAAAAAAGAAGCTAGAAAACTATTCAAGAAAAATAAAATTAATCTACATTACCTTCACTTTGAACACCCAAAATATAAGCAAAGTGGGAGGTTTTTTTTAGAGCAATTAGGAATTGTAGACTGTGTTTCAAATATAGGCTATAAAGATACTATGGATATTATAAATTTAGGTATAAATAAACCAACTAAAAAACCTGTACTATGAAACTTATTTTAGAAAAAATAAAATTTTCAACTTTTAGAAACTCTTATAAAAATATAAAGTTCGAAATAAAAAAATTATTTTCTCTTATATTCAATATAAATTTTTTGTGGAATAATAACTTTCAAAATTTATTAAATCCTTCAAAAAGCACAATTCTTATATTTGCGCCTTCAATGACTATTGATAAGCCTAATTACCTAAATGTTGGATTGAGAAATTTAATTGAGGAGGCAAAAAAAATTAATATTGAAGTTGAAATATTACAGTGTATTGAAGGCCTAGACATATGTCATTTAGGTGGGAGTCCTTTCAAAAGCAGTGTTCATCTTCCATGTAAGTCTTGTACAAAGGTGAACAGCTTGCTCTATAAAGATTTGAATATAATAAAGTTTAATAATATAGAAAAATCTCAAAGGCTAAATGATTTAACGTTTAATGATCTTAAAAACTTTAAATATAAAAATATTGAAGTAGGTAAGAATTCGATTACTAGCATCGCTTGGATACTACGAACCTCTGAAATTGAAGAAAAGCATAAAGACTACCTTTATAAATGTGTGACCTCATCAATAAAGCTAATAGATTTTCTTGAAAAAGTAGATACTGATTATTTTTCAGGAGTTTTAGTGTTCAATGGGCTTACCCTCCCAGAAGCAATAATGTATGAATGGTGTGTATTGAATAATATAAATATTGCAACATTTGAAAGTGGTTGGTCTTTAAATAGTCAATATGCTCTTGAATTAAACTATGGACCTACCTCACAACATTTTTTTAACTTCGAAGATAGAGCATTAAACGATAGCGAAAATGATTTAATCAATGAATACATTAATAACAAGAGAACTGGGTTAGGAGATGTAAATTTCTCAGATAGAAGGAAAATAATTTCCATTTATGGAAATGTGTCTTGGGACACTTCTCAAGCTGTAGCAAGTACCCTATTTAAATCTATGTATGATTGGTTAGATAGTCTCATACCATTGATACAAGAGAATCCGGAATACATTTTTGTATTTAGGTCTCATCCAGGAGAAAATAGAGACTTAAAACAAACATGGTTTGGACTTGAAAAATGGTATAAGTTAAATGCTGCTAAAATTTCGAATAACTCTTTGTGCTACTCAGCAGATAGCAATGTAGATTCCTATCAATTAGTTGAAATGTCAGAGCTTGTATTGGTTTATAACTCAACAATTGGAATAGAGTCAGCAATTCTTGGAAAAAAAGTTATTGCAGCCGCTAAAACTCACTATTCAGATTCTGGATTTGTTGATTTTTATTCAGATGTTGAAACTTACTTATATAATCTAAAAAAAATTATCTCAGAGTGTGATTTTCAAATATCTCCCTCTAGTGTTTCTAAAGCAAGATCTTATTACTATCAATTATTAAACGAGGTCTCCTATGAGTTTGGTGATATTAACTTGAAATTAAAATTTAATGAACACACCCTAGTCAATGACTACAAGCTAAATAAATTCAATATTGACAGAGTAGACAAACTGCTTAAAAGTTTCATAAAAAGAAAGCCTCTAGAAAAAAAATTTAATCTCTAAATTTAATAATCTGATTAATTTTAAAACATAAAGCATCATTCATAGCAATGTCAATATCTAAGATTTTGTCAGGATATAAGTTTGGTGCCGGATGAGTTTGGTTCAAAATTCTTTCAAGTAAATCATCTATTTCATTACTTTGAACAATATTTTGACCAGAACTTATTTCATTTAATATCTCTTTAATTGGTTTTGAGTCAATTGTATAAACGGATTCTAAATCTTTATAGTATCCCATACCTAAAGCAAGTACATTCTTATTGACCATTAGAGATTCTAGTCCAGCGGTTGAGTTTATAGTGAGTAAGCCTTTACTGTGAAATAAGACATCCCTCAATGGTATAGAAGGCGATATGACAAAGAAATTTGAGTACTGGTTTTTAAATTTTAATAAATCTTTGTAGTTCATCATGCCAGGGTTAACTGGATGTTCTTTAATAACAAGACCGCAGTCACTAGGTATGTTTTCAAGAATATACTTAATACTTTTATTATTATTCTCAAACCCAGGTGCTCTTAAAGTGAGTTGTTCATCGTAAGGCATATTTAATGGAAAAAGTAGGAACTTATTAGGTAAATTTTTTATTTCAGTATAAATTTTACTATTTTTCTTAGACTCTATGAATGCTCGTAGTCTAATTTTTGAAAGATGGTCAGACCTTACAAGAAGCTTGACTATATTCTTAATAATGTTTTTAAATTTTTTGGGAGTATAATTTTCCCTTAAAGTAAGGGCATTTTGATCAAGATTAAAATTGTCTTCAATTAAAGATTTCCTTAGCGAATTAATGTGTTTCTGGACTTCATTTTTTTCCCATTTAAAATCAAATCTTGAATTTACCCTTAAATCCCAAAAGGGATCTGGACAAAACCATACTCTTACTCCCTCAAAGTATGGATTAATGTAATCATAAAAAGACAGTTTATAAGAAAGAATATTCATCTCTAGGGCAACTAAGTGAGGAACTATCCAATTGAGATAAGCTGCAGCACCCATAAATACTAGGTCAAACTGCTCTTCTTCAAATATTACTTTACAAGTTTCATAAAGCTTATACTGATCATGCCAAGTAATTTTTTTTTCTTTTGAAATATATCTTGGATCTGCTTTATATACTTTCTTATTTTTCCAAATATCATTATTTAAAGTAAGATAAAAATCTTTCTCAGAAATTTTAACGTCAATCTTTCTTGTATAGATATCTGTATTAATAAAGTTATAGTTCGTTTTTAGTTCATGATCAGCAATAAAAGTAATTGAAAGGTTATCAATTTCTTTTGTGCTTTTCTCAAGATACTTTAAAATTTGTTCATAGTATTTTTGGTCTCGGACAAAAATAGCTAATTTAAAATTTTTTAAGTCACTCATTCATAAACCTTAATTGAGTATTTAACATTTTATAATATTTCAGAAATTTTATCAATATCCGAAAACTTTGACTTCATACTAAAAGAATTATGCTCTACTGAAAATAAATTATCTGGTAGAGAAATTTTTTGTTGTGAATAATTAATAGGAATTATATTTTTCTTATCATAGACAGTGTGATCTATTACCTCAGCATTTTGAGCTAATATTTTATGTATTATTAACTCATTTTTAATTTTTTGTAAATCTATTACTTTCTCTTCAGATGAATATGGAATCTCCGCAACTACAAATGTTGTGCCATCATTAGAGTATTGATTACTGTAGCGACCCATATTACTACTCCTGTATACACAGTTAGATTTGTCAAAATCTTGAACATAGTAATTTTCTAAAGCATGCTGTTCTTGAATCTCTAAAATAATAATTTTATAATTAACAAAGTTAGGAGTTGTTTTTAAATTTTGGCCAAGCAATTTAGATAATAAAGAGTACGGCAAAGTTGAAATTATTTTCCTACTCTTATGTACAGAACCATCGTTACCAACAATTTCAAAATAATTTTCTTTTTTTTCAATTTTTATGATTTTAAAATTTTTGATGCTTGAAATACCATTTTTTTGTAGATATTCTTTTACGTTGTTAGCAATGCCTGATGTTCCAAACTCTTTTGGGTACATTGAAACCTGAAATTTATTAAGACCTCTAGACTCTAGAGAAGAGCATATAATTTTATCTAGATAAGGGTTCTTTCTTTTTAAATCATTGGAAATCTGATCATTTCCAATTCTTACTCTGTGGAAAACTGAAAATTTATCAAATTCTTCTCCGGCAACTACGTTAGATGGAAGACCGGTAAATTTAGTTTGAATTTCTGATAGGTAGTTCCCACAAGTTTTTCCAAATTTATCTATAAAAACCTCGTTGATGTTTACATTCTTAGTGGATTGAATATTATTAATTTTCTCTAGAGATTGTAGTTCCTTATGTACTATTTTTACCTGTTCTGGATTATTTATTTCAGGTGTTGCGATATCTTCTTTTAGTATTCCCTGGTTGTAAGAGCCATAAGTCACATTATGTCTTTCCATTCCTCCAACGGTTTCAAAAAAATTAAACTGTTCTTCATTACCATCAAAAAGATGGCAACCATTGTCGATATAAAAATTTTTCCACTTTTTGCCATTTAATATACCCCCAATCTTATCTTCACCAAAGATTAGAGTTGGTTTTCTATTTGAGAGCTTATAGGCTGCATAAATAGAAGACAGGCCTCCTCCTAATATGCTTATTTCTGAATCTACTTTGCTTGTACTCATATGTTTTCAATATAATGCTAGCCTATAAATTAAATGGAAAATAAAATAAATATAAATGGTCGTTTTATTGGTGCAAGCTCAGCAGCATATATAATTGCTGAAATATCTGGAAATCACGGCGGTAAGCTTGAAAATGCTATTGAATTAATTAAAAAAGCAAAAGAACTTGGCGCTGATGCTGTTAAATTACAAACCTATACAGCTGATACAATAACATTAAACTCTTCAAAAAAAGACTTCACTTTACCATCTGGAAATGCATGGGAAGACTCAAACACTCTTTACAATCTGTACTCAGAAGCTTTTACTCCTTGGGAGTGGCATCAAAAATTATTTCAAACAGCGAGTGAAATTAATATAGATATATTTTCATCTCCTTTTGATGAGACAGCCGTTGATTTTTTAGAGAGCTTAGATGTTCCAATATATAAAATTGCTTCGCCTGAAATATTTGATATACAGCTTTTAAAAAAAGTTGCTAACACTGGGAAGCCTATAATTCTGTCTACAGGACTGGCTCGTCTAGAAGATATTGAACTTGCTATTGATACACTTAAAAATGAAGGTTGTTCAGATATAGTTTTACTTAAATGTTCTACTTCATATCCACTTCCCTATGAGGAAGTTAATTTAAACACTATGGTTGATTTTAAGGAAAAATTCGATGTTGTAATTGGATTGTCTGACCACACAATAGGTATTGGCATTCCTTTGGCTGCAGTAAGCATGGGGGCAAAGGTTGTAGAGAAGCATATTGTATTTGAGAACGATGAAACAGTTGATAGTTTCTTTTCATTGAAAACTGATGATTTTAAGAATATGGTTCAAGAAATTAGAAATATAGAAAAATCATTTGGGGAAGTAACTTACGAATTAAGTGAAAGTGTGAAAAAGAATGAATGGGCTAAAAGATCACTGTATTTTTACAAAGAATTAAAAAAAGGTGAGAAAATAAAAGGTTGTTACAAATCTGTAAGACCTGGTTATGGACTACACCCCAAATATTTTGATGAAATTAGTGATTATGTAGCTAGTAGAGATATAGAAATTGGTGATCGCGTTGAGTGGGATTTAATTACTAAAATTAAAGAATGAATATTCTATTCTTTTGTAATGTAAACAAAAATGTTGGGATAGGACATTTTCGTAGATGTGCTTTAATAGCAAATTCATTACTAGAAATACATAAGAATCTAAAAATATCATTCTTTGGAGATATTGATAAAAATATTTTAAATGAAAAAAACATAAACATAGATAATTTTCAATTCGATAAAAATTTAGATTGGCAAGATGTAATTATTTTAGATAGCTACCTTGATGAGGATTACTTTGTTGTGGATAAGATAAAAACAAAAAAAATTGCACTTGACGATATAGAAAAGAATGACTTCAAAGACTGGGATCTTGTAGTGAACTTTCGTCATAAAAAAAAATATACAGAATACAGTTCAAAGAACTCTAAGTATGGTTTAAAATATTTTCCTTTTGATAAAAGGTATTCAAATTTAAGAAAAAAAGAACCCACTAAAGACTTGAATAATTTATTCTTTTACTTTGGTGAAACTGTTGAGATCAAACTTAAAAAAAATTCCATTGATCTTATTAGGGAATATGGTGATAGATTTAATTTTTACTTCTACACCAAAATTAAAAATCCTGATAATCTTTTCTACTGTATAGATTCAAATAATTTTTTTGACTATTTTGCTAAATCTGATTTAATAATTCATGGTGGTGGCTTAACTAAGTATGAGTCTGCATTTTCAAAAAAACTGAACTTGTCTTTCTCTATCAATGAACTTCAAAAAAAAGATACTGAATATTTGTCATCTTGTAACCTCACAAACGATATGGGATATTTCCACGAAATTTATTCAACTATTAAAGAGAGTCTTAACTATGCTTTAAATTTAGATAATGATGCTGTTAATACTTTTAATAATTCTACAGAAAAATATTTTTTTGAAAATAGCTTAGATAACATCACTGAAGAGATTAATAAAATATTAACTTCCTAATAAATACTTAATTGTTGGTAAATAGCTATAAATAACTTAATGCTATTGATAGGCGAAAATTAATATTAATCTCATTAATATATGTGCAAATATAGACTTTTAGTGAAATAGAAATGAAACAAACAGTAATCGAAAAACATATTTCAACAATGTTGTCGAATGATTATGTACTTGAGGTTCATTCAGGAACTGCAGCATTGATTATCTCTCTTTTACTGCAAAAGGATAAAAGTAAAAAAAATGAAGTTCTTCTTCCCTCTATATGTTGTCCTGCAGTACTAAGTGCAATTAATTTCTGTAATTTGAAGCCCGTTTTTGTAGACATGGAAACAGAGTTTTTTAATATGGATTTAAATAGTACAAAAGACTCAATAAATAAAAATACTTTAGCAATAGTTGGGGTTCACTCATATGGAATAGCCTTTAACACAAAAGGAATTAGGAACTTATGCGATGAAAATCAGATTCTCTTAATTGAAGACTGTTGTTTATCCATTGGGGGTAGGGCTAATGGGGATGTAGTGGGCGCCAGTGGAGATATATCTATATTTAGTTTTGGTAATGGAAAAATAATTAGCTTCGCCGGTGGTGGAATGTCTTTTAAAAATAAAATTGATTTTGATAATGCCTCGAAATTAATATCTAAAAATAATTTATTAAGATGCCCTTCTTATGATGACATTGAAGTTGACAGAAAGTTTAATGCTCTTGCAGAAAACATCATTAACCGGAGTAAAGTTGCAAAAATTTATTCTGAAGTAATAAATAATACTAAATTTATAAAACCTCTATTTAGAGACACAGACGTTTATTGGAGGTACCCATTACTAATTAGAGGAAATCGCACAAAATTTATAAACAAAGCACAAGAAAATAATCTTATAATTACATATCACTACCCTTCATTAGCAAACTTTCAGTATGGCAACAAGCTAAGTGTTGCAGATGAGTTTAATGAATCAGTTATCAATTTATTTGTAAATATTGATACTAAGGATATGTATGTAGAAAAAGTTTGTAACCTTATTAATGAATATGAATAGTAAGATTTATACACTTTACCAACAGTTGTATCAAAAATATGGAGTTTCACCAGAAGCAGTTAAAGCTCGAGATTCAGAGCAACAGCGACTTAGGTTCAAGTACTTGCTTTCCTGTTCTAATATTGAAATGAATGAATCAATCTTAGATATAGGTTGCGGATCAGGCGAACTACTTGATTATTTAAGAAAAAATGGACTTAACGGTCCATACTGTGGAGTTGACTTTATAAAAGAATTTATAGAGCATGGAAATATTTTTTATAAGAAAGATGTAGATTCTAAGTTTATCCATCTAGATATAGTTAATGATCATATTCCTAAACCATATGATTGGGTTGTTCTTTCAGGAGTGTTCAATGACCTACGAGATGATTCAGAAATGTTTTTTTATTCGACTTTAGACAAAATGTTTAAAGCATCGTCTAAAGGTATTATATTTAATTCATTAAGTAAATATGTTGACTACGAAGATGAGAATCTTTTTTATACATATCCTGATAAAGTAATGAAATATTGCTTGGAAAATTTCTCAAAATATGTAGAAATCAAAACAAACTACCAACTAAAAAAAGATACTATTCCGTTTGAGTATTCATTATGTGTGTATAAAAAGTGAAGACTCTAGCAATTATCCAAGCAAGAATGTCTAGCAACAGACTGCCCGGTAAAGTTTTGATGAAAATTGAAAATAAAACGCTAATAGAAAGAACTATCGATACTGCTAAGTTAGCAAAGAATATTGATAAAATTTATGTGGCAACTTCAAATGATAAGTCAGATGATATTCTTTATGAGTATTTAAATAAAAGAAATATTTCTGTATACAGAGGATCCCTAGACAATGTGTTTTCTAGATATTATGAAATAGCTCAATTAGAAAAACAAAATTATAAAAATATTGTACGCTTGACTGGAGATTGTCCTTTAATTGATGTAGATGTAATTGACGACTCTATTACGGAACATTATCAGAGTAATAATGACTATACATCAACAGGCCTATCTAAAAGTTACCCATTGGGGCAAGCTGTCGAAGTTGTAAAAGTCGATACACTTTTAAGTTTAAATAATTACGATTTGGATAAAGAAGATCTAGAACATGTAACAAGATATATTTGGAAGAGGCCAAATAAATTTTTATGCGGATCTAAAGTTTACATTAATGAAAATTTTCCAAATTGTAGTGAGTTACGTTTAACTGTTGATCAGATTGAGGATTTCGAATTAATAAAGAAAATAATAGAAGGTCTAGGTTATACAGATGAAAAAAATGTTTCTTTAGAGGAGATAATTGAGTTTTTATATTCAAACACAGAACTAATTGAAATAAATAAAAATGTTAAGCAAATTCAAGTTTAAAAACTAATTCTTTCTAAAAAAATAATCTACTAAAGAAAAAGTAGTTTATATATTTTTCGATTTCTTTTGTAAAATTATTGTTAATTACAATCTGTACTCTTTATATTTTAAATTACTAAAAGTTAAATTTGAAGAATATAATAACAATTAAGTTAATTTATGAAAATATTACAAATTGTAGAAGAAAGTCCAAGCTTAGATTTTACATTACCTATTTATGAATTTACAGATGATAATTTTGAAATTCTAGTTTTTTCAACAAAACCTTCCTTTGAACATTGGTATGATGCTGACCCATCGAGTTTAATGTTCAATAAGAAAGATATAAAATTTGCTACTTGCATAGATTCAATAAAAATAAATAATAAAATTAAGGAATTTTTGCACTACTTTACAAAAATTAACAGATCAAATGATAAAAATATACTTAGTAAGATATCAAGAAAATTTTTCACTTTTGTAATTGCTAAACTTTGTAAACCTGAAGAATTTGTCAAAAATTATTTTAAGGGAAATCCTGATATCGTATTAATCGAGACTAGAAATGACCTCATTCCTAACAGAATTAATCAAAAATTTTTTCAATGGATCAATGAAAATAATATAAAAACCTTTGGTGTGCCTAACAGTGCTTACACCCTTGAAAATGTGAAATTTTCACCCATAGACCCATTTGGTATACATAAAATAAAAGCTCAACCCTTTAATGGGTTCCCTAAGAACTATGAATACTGGATGACAAGCAAACAACCTTTCGTCATTGAGCAGTTAGACAATGTTTCATATAAAATTGTGGGATATCCAGGTATAGACACAAAGTGGATTGAATTATTTGAATTTAAACCTGATAAAGATGGTTCTATTAAAGAAATAAATGTCCTCATAAATGTCAGACACTTTGGAAAAAAACAAAAAATGGGTTATGGAAAAGGTCAATATGTGGTTGAAGACATAAATGAATTCTTTATCACTATTAAAGATTTGATGAATAGTGCTAAAGATGTTAAATTTAATTTGTATATTAAGCCTCATTACTATGTAAATTTTTCAGAGTTTGAAAAAATATTAAATAATTTGAATATTAATAATTATAAATTTATTAAAACGTCAATTTATAAAGCTCTTGTTGGCATGGACATTGTTATAGGACTTCACACAAGTGTAAATCTTGTTTCAGCACTTGCAGGCTACCCAACTCTTTTGTACCCACAAGTTTTAACTGACAATATTAAAAAAGTTGATATAAAAAGTAGTTTAATGTATGAGGGGATGTCGGGTTATTCAGAAACTATTGAGGAATTCAAGTTTATTTTTGAAAAATTATTATTAAATGAAACAAGATCTAATTTTTCAAAAAAAGACTCTGCTTTTCTGAGGGAATTTTTTGAAAATGGCTCTATAAATAATCTTTTGTCATATTTAGATAAATAGTTTTTGAATTCTTATTTAAAATCTTAATCAAGATAGCTTTAAAAAGGATTATAAGTAAAAGTGTAAAGTTTTTTATTTATATATACTCATTAATGAGATGAGTAAAATATTAATTTTAACTGGAGACCATCCAAGACATCTTTATTTTGCCAAACAAATTATTTTAAATTTTCAAGAAACTACTCATTTTATTCAAAAGAGAGAAGCTCACTTACCACTGGAGAATAATCAAATTGGAAATCACTTACAACAATTACAAAAAATGCATTTTGAAAAAAGAAAACTTCATGAAAATAATTGGTTTGGAGATGGTTTAGTTAATGATGAGATAGCCATAGACCAAATTATTGAAGGAGTTTCGCTAAAAGATGATAGTTTATACACTAAATTTAAATCAATAAATCCTGATGTAGTTCTTGTTTATGGAACAGGATTGCTGGGCCCAAAAATTTCATCTATAGGTAAATTAGGTTGTTTTAATTTTCATGGAGGACTATCTCCGTGGTATAAAGGTGCAGCAACACATTTTTGGCCATCATACTTTCTAGAGCCACAATTTACCGGAGTAACAATCCATAGAATTATAGACAAAATTGACGCAGGCGAAATCCTGCATCAATCAACACCAGAGCTAGTAGAAACTGATACGATTCACGAGCTAAGTTGCAGAGCTGTAAATACTGCTATTGAAGAATTGATAATGGTGGTCAAAAATATACTTTCCTCAAAAAAAGTTCAAACTATACCTCAAAGAAAAAATGGAAAGTTGTTTTTAAAAAAAGACTGGAAGCCCCACCATCTAAAAATAATTTATGAAACTTTTGGAGATCAAATTGTAAAGTACTGTCTTGAAAATAACAAAATAGAATATCCAGATTTATATCAGGAAAATTGGCGGAGAAGGAATTAAAAAAAACGAATGGAAAAAATAAATACAACTCTATATAAAATTGTTAATAAAATATTTAATAAATTAAATTCTTACTTCAATTCCCCCAAAAGAAAAAATGCGTACACAGCAAAACTTTCAGTTCAAAAAAGAAGGTCTTTCTTTTTATTTATAAAGAAGAATATTAATTTTTTACACTCCTTAGAGCTGATCAAAAATAAAAAACTAAAAGGGGATATTGTTGAAATTGGTGTTTTAAATGGTGCTTCATTAGCACAAATTTACTCAATAAAACAATACTTAAATCTAGATAATAACATTTACGGATTTGATACATTTAAAGACTCCCATACCAGGATAAAAAATGTTTCAGATTTAAACGTTCTTAAAGACATAACTATTCCAAATTTAAAAAATTCAGGCATTGAAGATCCGGAGAAAGAAATAAATTTTGTAGTGGGAGATGTTAGGGAAACCTTAAAATCTTATAAAAATAAGATTTCTTTTTTACACATAGATGTTGATTTACCAGAAATTTATGAGTTTATTCTTAATACAATATGGACACAGTTAGAAATGAACTCTGTCATTGTATTTGATGAAATATACACTGATGAAATTAATCAACAAAGACTTGAAAAAAAATTTGGAAATTTAAAAAATACTGTTGATGTTTTTTTATCTGACAAAAGTTATGAAATTATAAAAAATAATCAAATCTCAAGATTAATAATAAAAAAATTAGATTAGCCACCTGTGAAATAATATAGGGTTGACAAAAATTTAGTCATCGATAAGTGAATCTATAGTGGCCAGAGGCAGAATCGAACTGCCGACCCCTTGTTTTTCAGGTAA
>TARA_B110000444_G_scaffold261545_1_pt1 | contig 16124 bp, 12 predicted proteins | sample TARA_B110000444 | Tara Oceans TARA_B110000444 (sample SAMEA4398370) | marine metagenome | biome: Polar Biome; feature: [SRF] surface water layer (ENVO:00010504); material: water (ENVO:00002006), including particulate matter (ENVO:01000060) such as... | depth 5 m | reverse complement strand
AATACTTCTATCGTTCAAAACATCACTTACAATATTCAAGACAGTGCGATTTCTGGAGATATTACAAATAAAATTAATTGAAATGCCTACCCTATGCAATGAAATTAACTTCACCGCTTACGTAAAGCCGCACCCAAAAGTGCAACGATTGCGAATACAGAATCCATACCAACCATGCCCAATTCGCTTGAATCATCGGATTCTACGATTGAGGGAGATTCCTGAATTGTGAATTTATCTCCAATTGTTCCATCGGTTCGGTGATGAGTCAGTGTGAGTTCTCTTACATCACCGTCATACACTAATCGCGTCCAACCGTAACTGTTGTTCTCTCGGTAAGCGCTCCATTCAGGCTGGGGTTCATCCAATTCTTCGTAAGCAGAACGTCCTCCAATTCCAATGACCAGATGGATGGGTCCTTGGCCACGAGAAAATCTCTCGTCGTTGCCAGTATCCATGACAGTTTCAGCAGAAACCGGCCATGTTCTTTCATAGAAATGATCGTGTCCTGCAATCACTAAATCAACACCTTGTGCCACATACATCGCTTCCAAAGAATCACGTAACTCTACTTCTGAGCCGTGATAGCTGTTACTGGAATACATCGGCTTGTGGCCATAAACAATCACAAACGGAGTCACGTCTCTATTGACTGAACTTAGATCTTGTTCAAGCCAAGAAAACTGGGTACTGCCGGGGGCGAAATCGTGTTCTGTCGACATGAAAACCATGTGCACACCTGGAACATTTCGACTGTACCAGAATGTTTCAGATTCGATTTGTTGGTCTGAATCAAAGCGATGTTCGTAAGGAGCAAACTCGTAGCCTGGTTCATTCTCATGATTTCCAACCGCTGTTACCCAAGGAATGCTGGTCATGCTTTCTTGTTGGAAGTTGAACCAATTGTCCCAGGCATTTTGTTCGCCGTCAGCATAGGAAATATCTCCTGAAATAGTAACCATCTGAGCGGTAGTGTCTGCGATTATCGCTTCACTGACATCCATTCCTTCGCTAGAATCGCCATGGTCAGCAATGGAAATCCATTCAAAATGAGTTGCTGAAGGGTCGATTGTGGTGAAATTGTACCATTCAGTCATGTCAGAATCTTGAGTACCAACTCGGTATTCAATTTCTTCACCGATTGGAAGACCCGTCATCGTGGCCATGTGAAATGCCACGTTATGATTACCGTAACAATAGGATTCTGCATCAGCAACCTTCACTCCCATACTACCATTATATTCCACAATGGCGTTCATATTTCGAGTGCTTGTCGCCCAGAGGACAGTCATCTCGGATGAATCGTCAGTCATTTGGAGGTGAATTTGTTCTTCAGATGCGGATTGATTTTGAATCAGTAACCCTGGACAATCCTGAAATGACTCATCCACACTTTGTGCATTAGCCAATGGTGCGAGAAGCAAAATTACCAGTAATGGAAATATATGCCTCATACTCCACTCTAATTCCGCATACGACTTAGCATTAATGCAGATGACAAAAAGTTCTGTAAAGCGACCTTGTGTTCAGTTGGATGCTAGGAAATTGCTTGTGGCTGCTGCAAACTCTTCTTTGCTTTGCTTTCCATGCATGATGCTACGAATTTTTTTAGCACTAGGCAGACCTTTGGTGAAGGAAACAGCATGGCCTCTCATTGATTTTAATTCGAGTCCTGTTGTTTGTTGGGCTAACTCGATGTAACGGTTCCAACACCATCGGCGAGTAGCAAATTGCTGAGCTGTTTCTGTAAGATTTTCCCAGTTTCCTTCATGGGCTTTTATCCATGGAAGGTCTTCTTTTTCCATCCACCCTAAACCAACTTTAATTTCTCCAAAAATGGAAGGTCGACCAATCGCACCCCTGCCTACCATCAATCCCGCAGCATTGGTTTGGCTAAGACAAGCTCTAGCAGAACTTGAATCAAATACATCACCATTGGCTATCACTGGCAATTCTACTGATTCTACTACGCTGGTGATGTAATCCCAATCTGCAACGCCTGAATACCGCTGTTTGAGAGTTCTGCCATGAACACATAGACGCTGGATTCCAACATGCTCTAATTCTTGACAAATCTCTTTGGCGTTAAAATGGCCTTGTCCAGTTCCTAAACGCATCTTTGCAGTTACGGGAATGTCGACTCTATTGACAATCTCCTCGCACATGGATACGAGATTCTCAGGTTGGCCCATCAATGCTGCTCCTGCACATATTTTGGTAATCTTAGGAGCAGGACATCCAAAATTTAGATCGATGATATCAGCACTATCTGAAAGCAGTTCTGATGCTAGGGCCATATCTTCGGAAACTCCACCGAAAATTTGTGGAATAAACGGGGTCTCCGCTTCACAAGTCTCCATTTTTCTCCATGATGTTGCAGCATCACGAGTCAATGCGGTAGAATTAGTAAATTCTGTAATTGTAAAATCCGCACCACACTCCTTAGCAAGTAGCCGATAGGGTAAATCAGTCACTCCAGACATCGGTGCTAAAAATAGAGGACGAATGTCTCCGTCCCATTCACCTGGCTTAGGTAAGATGAAAGCAGTCATCTTTCATCACCCTAGGGGGTTGGACTTACTTAGAAAGTAGATTCCCAGTCTTCTAGGTCTTGAGCTTCTGCCCATGCCTCATCGGTTGTCTCTCCACGTGCTTTCAAAACTTCACGTGCTAGAATCCAGTAAAGAAGAGAAAGGGACTTGCGGCCCTTGTTGTTAGCAGGTAGTGCTAGGTCGACATTTCGAAGATTGTTGTTAGCATCACATATTCCAACGATTGGAAGTCCTGTGTTTACAGCCTCACGTAGTGCTTGCTGGTCTGCAGCAGGGTCAGTTACAAACAACATATCAGGTTCTACGTAGGATCGTAGAGCAGGATTGGTAAGACTTCCTGGAATGAAACGACCTACGCTTGCTCTTGCACCTATTGCCTCTGCGAACTTGCGTGCTGGGCGCTGGCCATATTGGCGGGCACTGACAACCATGATGTTAGCAGGGTTGTAACGGCCTAAGAATTGAGAGATCGCACGTATTCTGCTATCTGTGATTTCAATATCAATCAAGTACAATCCATCAGAGCGAACCTCTTGAATAAATTGTGCCATATCTGCGCTCTTTTGTTGAGTACCAATGTGAACAGCATGTGTCTCATAGGTTTCACGGTCGATAAGAAGTTCAGTCATAGTATTGACTCCAGCATTCGGGCCACTGTCCACCCCTAAATAACCGCTTCGTCGAGGAGAATGTTGGTTTCAATGCGCAGTGTAGCGAAGTTGGATTTCACAGGACCGGGGCAACCTTGATGTCAATCGACCCTCACGGTGTACAATAGGGGGGCTTTAATGACCGTAGATGGAGTCAATGAATCAGCAATCGCAGTTGAAAGCGATGATGGTTTTTGGCGTAGTGATGAAGGTGAAGCACTCCATGTTTCCGCTAGTGATTTAGAAAGGCACGCGTATTGCCCACTTTCTTGGTCATTGGCCCGGGATGGTAAAACCGGACGCGGAGAAGCCATCTTAGCAGGCCGAGAAAAACATGCAGAGATTCATGAAAAAGTCTCAGGATTCAAACTAAAGCAAAATGAATTGAAAAAGGCGTTAATAATTTGGTCATGGTGGTTTGCCATAATCATCATTTTCATTTCAGATGCATTGATTTTCATGACAATTTCCAAAACAAGAGATCCAGAAGATGTTGCAAGATACCTTACACTTCTAGCAATCGTTTGGCTATTAGTGGGACTGGTGGCCGTCTATCTACCGTGGAGAAAATGGCTAGACATTCCAATTCAGAGAACTGATGATTTTAATGAAATAAAAAGTCTAGATGACACCATAATACCTCACACATTCCAGCCTTATGGATTCATTGGTGGATGGGGCCAAGGAGGCAAGGTAGAAGCCGGTTTGCTAATGGGTGCTACTATTTTTGGTCTGCACGCAATAGGTCTGACTTGGGCTGGGAATAAGGAACAAGCAGGATTTATTTTGGTGGCGATGGCTATGCTATGGACGCTACTAGCATCTTGGCAATTGCAAAGAGCACTACTAGCCGACAATGCATTGGAAGTTGCTAGAATGGAAGCGGGTATCGAAAGCGAAGTTGAAGTAACTTATTCAGATGATGATTCGAAGGCTGGGCTCTTAGTGGATGAGTTTAGTGGCCTACGTGGTAGGCCTGATCAAATCGTGATTGTTGATGGTGAATTTATCCCAGTCGAACAAAAGACTGGAAAGATACCAAAAAGCCCGCACAAATCTCACAAAATCCAGTTGTTAGCATACCTTCATTTGGTAGAATCTACAACTGGTTTGAAGCCGCCTTATGGCGTTCTGAGGTATGGAAATGAAAATCTACATTCGATAGATTGGAACGATTCAAGCAAACATTTACTATTTTCAGCAGTCAAAGAAGTTCAAAGATTGATGACACAAGGTGGAGCGGAAAGAAATCATAACCGCAAAGGAAAGTGCGAAAATTGTTCTAGAAGATATGCTTGTGACTCAAGCCTAGTCTAATTATCGTAAGTACAACCATCTTCACCGTGAAATTCCAAACACTCTCTATCGACTTTGATTAATACTTGGAAAGAATCTTTGTATAGATTACCAAATTCTTCTCCATATCCCCTGGCATCAACATATAATGTCCAAGTTCCTTCTGCAAGCGGCTGTTGGAATGTTGCTACAGCTGGCCTTTTGGTTTCGGTTAACTCCTCATACCAAATTTGATTTCCATCAGCATCAGTCAAGATCGCCTTAACATACCTTACTTCGGTTGGTACTGGAATGATAAGGTCAAGAGCCATTGCCGCTGTGATATAAGCACTAATTTCCGAGACGTCTGAATCTACAATGAAATCAAAGGATTGAGTATAGTTTGTACTTCCTGTGAGGTCGGTAATATCTGTAACAAAGACGTGGTCGACATTTATTCGCTCTATCTCCTCAATTAACTCAGGAGGGTCTCGTAAGTCCTCCATGAATTCACGAGCAGGAACTAGTCCGATGCACCCCATGCTGGATGCCATTAAAATGGCCAGCATGGCGAAAGCAGACATTGCTTTTCGAGGTCTCATCATCCCACTCCACTATCCTATAATGTATCAACAAAACCCCTCGATGGTTTGAAGGGTGTGCAATGTTTCGACATGTTTGCCTGAATGAAGTCAAGAGGGTCAGCCGAGCTTACGCGATGACGAACCCTATGAGTACTGACAGGCATCATTACTCGAACTTAGCACCGCATGTGGAACATTCATTTGCTTCGGCAGGAATATCTGCACCACAAGCACCACATTCTGCAGTCTTGACTTGTTTGGACCTACGCCTTACACCACGTCGTCGCTTTGATTCTGCGGTTGCTGCTGCGACAGGGTTTACTTCGTCGGCTTCTTCGTCAACTTCTTCTTCATCGAATGAGAAATCCATCGCGTCTTCAGGAAGAACATTTCCTGCTAGTGAACGGTCTTGGATTCCCATACCAATATTGACTTCATCCCCAGGCATTACTCCGTCTTCTCCAGTGATTTCGAATAGCCTACCACGAATTTCTGCATCGCTAGCACTCAATTCGCCTCCATCATCTAAGTGGGCCTTGATGTCCCTCTCATCGAGAATCGCATCGATATTGTGCCCCTCGAATGTATCCTCAATTGACTTCAAAGTTGTAGTAACAGTAGCCATTGCTTCTTCGTCATCCATATCGTATTCTTCTTCAGAAGCGACTCTGCGATCATATGCTGCTTCGACTTCAGCCTCTGCCTTTGCAATTCCCTCATCCCAGTGGCCTTCTAGGTCATCTGAACCATAGCCGAATTCCTTGACCGCTTCGTCAAATCCTTCATATCCAGCAGCATGAATTGTCTCTGGGTCTATTTCTTCATCATCAATCAGAGCAATGGTTTTCTTCTTGACAACCCTCTGTTCACGCTTCTCGAAGTACTTGGAAATATCTTGTTGCGAGCCACAATATGGACAATTAGAAAGTAAGTCTGGTATAGATTCACTACATGTTTCACAATCGTGGAATTGCTTTCTTGCCTTCTTCAAATTGAACGAACATGAAGGGCACCTGTCTACTGCATCGTCTAGCTCTCCATCACAGGCAGGACAGTAGTCAAAGATATCTCTCTCGACTTCTTCCTCGGATTCTCTAGTTAGAATTACTGCTGCGACTAATACTGCAATGAGGACGAGACAGATTAATGCGATCATTCCAGCAGTTTGGAAAGTCATATTCCCTGCTTCTTCTGCAACATTATTGCTGGTCTCCTTAGTATCCCAATTCCAAGATTGGACATCGCTAACATCCAAATTACTTGGCCTTAGGTCTATGTTTGTAAATGGAGCATCTGCTGTAAATGTACATTCAATAGTGAAGATTTGGCCACCCTCTGTGACATCGATTGTAATTACTCCGAAATTAATTCCTAATTCATTTTCGCAAGAATAGTTCACTGTACCTGTTTCTTGTGAGGCTACTTTGATTGAAACTGTATACTCATCACCAGCCATCAGTGGTGCTGATGCTGGTTCTCCCGTTGAATCAACAAGTGACATCGAGGTTTTCGACCAAGTCAATTTTAGTTGAGCTGTGACTTCTATGCTACCGTTGGCATAAGAATTCAGAGGGTTTGCATCATAAGAACTAGACAAAGGAACCCACTGTGCATCAAACTCTGCAGTATGGGCTCCGCTATCTGTGGGTAATGTGCGTTGCCAAATGTGAGTTTGTGCAGCTTGAATTGTTATAATCGAATCAGAAGATTCGCCGGAAGTTTGCCCTTCCCAAGTGTATATCAGATATCCTTTGACTTCTATTTGTCCAGAGTTCGCGATTGTTACTGTCCAGTCAACATTATTTCCACTTGTCACCGAAGGCTTAGACGGTGAAGCGTACGGGTCTACTGAAACATCAGGGACATCATACTTGTCAAAATATCCACTTATTCTATCATTAGCTGTTGATTCTTGAGTGAAGTTTGCTGACGTAAATGGGTCGATTATTGCAGTGACCTGGTGATTACCAGGAGCCAATACAGAGACGTAGTCGTAGATTAGGTCATATGTCCATGCTTGTTGAACCGATTCGCCGCCAGTGAGATTCAGATAAAATATCGGTAAAGGAAGACTCTGACTGTTTTGGTCGAGAATCTCTAATTTCATTGGCACTTGAGTAACTCCATTTCCTCCGACTCTTTTCAAGACGCCAGAGATAACCCAGGGCCCTTCTATGCTTCCAGATTCGATATCTATCGACAGTTCTCCTACATGTGACAAATCCATTCTGGCATTAACAGAAAGTAACTCAGAAGCCTGATTGTCTTCATCGGCCTCAATTACTGCATCATCTAAATCCACAGTAACTTCAACATTGTAATCTCCTGCGGAAGGAGCGATTAGTGTATGATTTACCCACACGTCTTCTCCCGCTAATATCGAAGGGACATTTAGAATCTCAGTTTGGCTATCCAAATCTAATTGCAGACGGCTAGCAACGGCATCTTCAGAGCCCGTATTGCTAACCAAAGTGGAGACTAGAACTGAATCACCGGAATACACAGTTTCAGGACTTGTCGATATTGATGTCACTTCAAGGTCAGCTAAACCAGATACCATAAGTTCAGTGAAGAACATTTGTTCATCGTCACCGGTTGAGTCGAAAGTAACCCAAACCTTGTGTTCACCAACTGTAAGGCCAGACTTTACGACTTCGACATCGATTGTTGATTTTGCAGGTATGTCAACTGTATCTGCTGTAATCAACTTATTCGGGGCTACACCATCCCAGTAAAACTTGTACAGTACATCATCTACTGCGAAATTATTGTCATTATACATCGTGAGACGAATTGTGATTGAACTACCTTCGACTGGATCAGAAGGTGAGATAGAAACTGTAGAAGATGAAGCCTGAACTCCGGCACTATCTTCAGCACTTATCGACAATGGCATGACTGCGAGAATCATCATTGTGAGGATTAGAGTGGTCACAGTTGGCCTTGCCATGTATCTAAGAGGTAGAGGGTAGCACTTGAAACAACCGATTAAGATAACCTCGCCGGCTGGATATTAACAATAGACAACACACCCCGTAGGGGGGTGTTGCAATGCGAGCATTCAAGGGCGAGGGGTGATGTCAGGTGTTTGATGAGGCGGTTCATCTCTGTACTTCTGGTCGTAGTCATAATGACTATTGGGCAAAGCGGAGATATTCTTCTTGCTGATTCTAAGCAAATTAAATTTGCAGAAAGCGACATTGAATTGGTATTCTCTAACGGTCCATCCCAAGGCGATGATGTAAAGGGATTATTCACTTTGAGTTTCGCTTCAACGGGTAGCGGGACATTGTCTAATATTGAAATCGATATTTCATCAGATGGCAGTAATTGGGTTCTGGTTGAAAACCTAACCACTACTCCTTGGCTAACTCATGTCGACACAACTGATTATGCAAATGGAAGTTGGACATTTAGAGCAAGGGCATGGGACTCAACTGCAAATAATCACACTACTTGGTTTACCAGCGGAGAATTTGACATCGTTAACCAAGTCCCTATTATCACATCATTCACATTATCTAACTCAGGAGTTGGAAGTGGAACTTCAGCAATAGATAGAGCCTGGTATTCACTTGATGCGAATGCAACATTAGGGTTTACTTGGGCGGCTATGGATGACGATTTGACACATGCTAGTCTTGCGAATGTCCCCGGACCTGGCTCGCCGAGTGACGATGGCCCAGGAAGTCTTGCATATGGTTGGGATTGGAATACCGGTTCAATATCCGAAGGAACTTACAATCCAAGACTGACTGTTTGGGATGGCTCAGGACTATCGGTTAGCGAGACTATGTTTATTGGAATTGATAGAACCGCTCCTTCAATGTCCACACCAACTATTGGCGACGGGCAGGAATGGACAGATAGCAACTCAGTAACTATTTCTGATTTAGACGACGCTACTGACGATGGTAGTGGCTCTGGTTTGGCATATGTTCAAATTTTGCGAGATGGAACTTGGAGTGATGTATCCACAACTAGTGTGACTCTCAATTTCGATGAAGGAGAACACGTGATCTCTATGAGGGCTGTAGACAAGGTAGGTAATGTTGGAAACTCTATCGATGTTGATATCAAAGTCGATGTTAGTGAGCCTGAAGGATTAGGCTGGACTGTAGATGAGTTAACAACAAGCCTCATGGGTTCGGCTAACATCTCATATGCAGCACAAGACCTAGGTTCCGGAATAGATTTACCAAACTCCAAACTTCAATACGGATTTGATTTGAATGGAGTCGGAGCTACTCCCGACCAATCCGGAAGATGGATTGACGTAGGAGTTTCTGGTCTTGATGGAACGGTTCCATTATCATCTTGGGCAACAAAGTCCCGCCAATACCTGATGTTGAGAGCCGTTGTTTTGGATGAAGCAGGTAACCAACTTACAACAATTCCAACCGCATTCCAAGTTCTACCTGGACTCGACCTATCATGGAATGCTACTGAAACCAATGTTGACAGATTGGTGGTTAGGCCAGGGGACACCAATGGAGGAATAATCATAACGAGTCTTCTAGAAGCAAATCAAGCATATGGTGGAGCAGTAACGGTTTACCTACAAGCGGCTCCAGCAGACCGAAGTGCAGATGTAGAATGGACTACAATGCAATCTGTTGTAATTGAGGGTGGCAATCTTTCTGACGAGTGTGAATGTGAATTATTGATTTGGGACTATGTTGTTCCAAACACCGGACAATGGGATTTGAGATTGGTAATCGACCCCAATGAAATAATCGATGAAAGAGATGAGTCGAACAATAATCATCACATGATGGTTACAGGAGCAACAGTCAGTGGAATTGGAGTTGTTACTTCATTCGCACCAGGAATGGTAGCTCTTTTGTGTGCAGGTTTTGCAATCACTTGGTATCAGAGGAGAAAAATTACTCCTCCTCCCAACTGACTTCCTCATCCTCTGATAATTCCATCATCGCAGTAACTTTCTCTTTGTCTTCAGGGTCGACTTGTGCCGCTTTCAGCCTTCGGTTACGCCTCTGAGAAACCTCTGCTAAACCAGGAACTAAATCAGCGAAATCTTCTGACTCTTCAGAGATGTCTTTTGTCACAATAGATCCTAGAGAGCGCGCATCCATTCGTGACTTTCTGCGCTCTTTCTCGAGATACTTGATTACGGTTCCATGTTCGCTTCCACTCGCTAACATCTCTATTGCTTGGCGGGCACTAATTAGTCCCGAACCTTCACCAACAAGTACGACGGTGGACTTGTAAATTGAAATCTCAGTACCGGTATGTTGCTCAATCATCTTTCTTATTTTACCTTCAGAACCAATAATTCTTGCACGAATACGACGCTGTTGATTTGACCTTTTTCCGACATGGTCTTTGAGGTCAACCATTTCAAAAAACCAATCGTCTTGAAGTAATTGAATCGCTCGACCTGGAGCCATTCCTCTTCCGACTGCTTTGATTACATCCGGTAACTTCAGAGCTTTTACAGGGTCATATTCCCCTGCGTCTGGCCATGTAACTTCGATATCTCCGCTGGTTGAATCAATCTGAAGACTCTTACATCCAGCGGCGGCCTCAAGTTCACGCCTAGTGGCGCCTTTGGCACCGATTAAGACCGCAATACGGTCTTGGGGAACTCGCGGCAGGGATTGGCGCATAGCCAAAGCGGGAAGCCTATCCTTCTTCAACCCATATGCAGGCTGGTTTACTCTTCTTCAGTCTGCCCAACATGTGAGAGGTCCATTTCAAGTACGTCATACATAGCTTCTGCCAAGTCAACATCAAGACCATTTTTGTTAGCCCATTCAACTAATCGAGTAACATCCCTAACTAGGAACTCTTGACTCTTAGGATGTGACTGAACTACAGATTGGCCAACATCGATTACTACCGGGCCATCATCATGCCACATGATATTGTACGGTGAGAAATCACCATGAACCATGTTTGCTTTTTGCCATGCGATTGCCAAAAATTCCAACAATTCTCTATACACAGGTTCAGGGTCTAGCACATTGACGTCACGGAGTCGCGGTGAAGGAGCTGTTTCAGTTCCAAGATATTCCATGACCAAGACGTTTTTGTGAACACCAATCGGTTTGGGAACAGACAGACCCCACTTAGCGAGACGAGATAAATTACGGAATTCTTTACGGACCCAAATGTCAACTAAATCTCTGTGACGTCGCTTTAATCCTCCAAATCGGGGGTCCCCCTCTATGTATTGAATCAGGTTCTTGAAAACTGCATTCGAAGTATGGAAGATTTTAACCGCAACGGGACCGTTCTCTGCGGTTCCATGGAATACATGCGCTTCCTTGCCCCTTGCTATTGGAAAATCAAGGGTGTCTATCATTCCAGATTTCATTAATTTGTAAAGGCTCATCAAAGTTAGACGGTCGAATACCGCATCGAAGACTCTTCGGTCAACCCAATCGAATGGCCCATCGCCCAAAACTCCTGAAAGACCTTGCTCGATTTCGGTGAACATTCGATTATATTTCTTATCAGCCATCCAGCTTGTTCCTTTGGTGGATTCTAGGCTGTCGACAAACTTGGAAGACTCCTTGTCAAGATGAGTTTGGTCTGCATTCAAACTACGACGCTTGCGATTATTACGACGTTGTTTGGTGTCTTTGGAAAGGTCTTCATCCCATTCATTATCTCGCACTTTCTAGACCTCCTCGCATAATATTGAGGATGACCGCACATTGGAAAAATTATTTTCAGCCGAAGAGATCGTTGATATCTTCGTCATCATCATCTTCCGTTTCCTCAACGGCTTCTTCTGTTTGTGCCTCTTCTGGAACATCTTCCTGAGTATCATCACTAGATGCGAATAATCCATCCTCATCATCAAAGTCATCTACTTGAGTATTCATTCCAAAGACATCTACTTCGGGAGGTAGAACTCCTTTTCTTGAAAGATATAGGGCTTGAGTTTTGGTATAGCGGTGCTTTACATCCGCTTTTTTGTCTTTAGCATTAGCAGATTGGAAATCCCAAGGCCACACAATAATCAAGTCTCCATCACGTACCCACTGGCGGCGACGCATTTTACCTGGAATTCTAGCCATCCTAGTTTCTCCATCGGCACAAAGTACTGTTACTCTGCGACCACCAAGGATTTGTTCTGCAATTGCGAACATTTCGTTGACTTTTGTATTAGGCATCTTGACACGGATCTTAGAGGATTCGGCTCCTGCAGAACCCATAAGACGAGCTAGTTCTTCCTCGTCTACTCTCTCTTCGCGCCTGCGGCCCATGACTTGTCCAAAAGCCCTTCCTACTTGAAGGCGATACTAATTTCAAGCCAGTTTTAGGCTCTCCGCGGCACGATAGCACATGTCGATGAGCGTATCAGCAGATAATCCAAGAATTATAGTCGCTACCAAACAAATCCAGATTGCCATACGAATGGATGCACCATACGGAAGTGGCTTCCTGCGACCTTCTTCAGGAATCTCTAGGAACATTATGACACCAATGCGTAGGTAATAGAATACGGAAATTGCACTGTTGATGAACATGGCTAATGCAAGCCACCAGACCCAATGAAGATCCGAGAATGAGATTGACCCATTTACCCATTGGTCACCAACACTAGTTGATACTATACTTGCTATCACTAGGAATTTGGACATGAATCCTGCTAACGGCGGCACACCTGCCAATGCAAGCATGAAGATGAACATTGAAGTCCCGATTAAAGGGTCTCTGCGTGCCAATCCAGATAGTGCTGATAATCTGCTAGCGCCACCTTCCATCTCTAGTAATCCCAGTACGAGGAATGCTCCAAGTTTGAATGCTACAAGAACAAAGAGGTGGAACAATATCGCAGCAACTATCGCTTCAGCATAATCTGCTGGAGCTTCAACATGGCCCCAGTGCCAAGCACCAACCGCTGTCAGTGCAGCCATCATGTAACCTGCATGGGCCACAGATGAGTAGGCTAGCATACGCTTAGGATTGGTTGAACCTAATGCGGCAATATTACCCCAAGTCATTGTCACTACCGAAAGTGTTGCAAGGGTGTAAATCCAAATTGCGCTACCATCAGTTCCCGTATCTGGCAGAGCGATTACCAAGAGTATTCGAATTAATCCAATCATCCCCATCGCTTTAGATGCAGTCGCTAAGACACCTGCTACAGGAGAATTAGCACCCGCATAGGCATCCGGTGCTGCAAAGTGGAATGGTGCAGCACTAACTTTGAAACCAAACCCAACCAACACTAAACCAAGTGCAATTGTTGCTAGGATGCTTCCATCTGCCCAGTTAGCAGACAAGGTTGACAACTGTAGGCTACCAAATTCGAGGTATAGAAGCGAAAGGCCATACAAACCAATTCCGCTAGCAACTGAACCTACGATGAAATATTTCACACCAGATTCAGCACCTGCTTTGGTTTCTTTATGGAAAGCGACTAAGATGTATGTCGCTAAACTTGCAAGTTCTAGTCCAACGAATAGAACGAATAAGTCTTGGGAAAGTGCGACCATGCACATACCCAATGCTGTTGTAAGCATCAAGATGTAAAGGTCGGCCTGTCGACGATTGTCATACATTTCTTCGAGACTTTTCTTTCCTTTGAAAGTGTGAGCTGGCACTCTGTCTAAACTTGCCATTGAAGCCATCAAAATTGCTGCTAGGAAAATTATCTCAAAGAAGCGAGAGAAGGCATCTATCTGCAGTAGTGTGACGTCTCCACTTGTCACAGTAGTGGTACTCAAACTTCCATCAATGGTTTCAATGACCATCATACCCAATGCGACAAAGAGTGTTGCTGTTCCTAGCATTCCAGGGAGTGCTGGTGAACCAGTAGAATTGAATCTACGACCTCCAAACAGCCAAGGGATTCTAATCTTGGTCAATGGAACTCTGAACTTTGCATCACCTAAGTTTGGAACTATGAATAACAATACCAAACCTACAACTAAGACCAGTTCAGGAGCGAATGCCCTCCAAAACTCAGTTGAGAATACTTCTGTTTCCATTCAGATACCCCCCATGTTGAATACGCCCTCGAAGAAGGCAACAGTCCATTGGTCCATCATTCCCAAAGCAATGAATGGGAATATACCAAAGATTACAGTAAATATTGCTAAGATAATCATTCCAATATTTTCCGATAGAGTGATGTCAGGAGGAGTTTCACCGTTTAGTGATTCAGGAGGTTGCCCTTCATCTCCACCTTCGAAGATTGTTCGTTGCATAGACCAAAGGTAGTATGCTGCTGTAATCGCTAGAACAAACCCTGGTAGAAGGATCCACCAGCCGTATTCAGGCCAATATGCGAGTAGAACCATCAATTCAGCAACGAAACCAGCAAGCAGAGGAAGACCAAGGCTTGCCATCCATGCAAACATCATGTAAACTGCAAGGAAAGGTGACCAGCGAGCCATTCCACGCATAGAACCTATCTCCATTGAATGGTAGTGATGCTTGAAGGCCCCACATACTGCGAACAACATTGGAGAAATTATTCCGTGAGCGAACATCATGAAGAGGGCTGCTGCGTATCCAATAGGTTGCATACTAGCGATTCCAAGTAGTATCACACCCATGTGGGATACTGAAGAATAAGCTACCATTCTCTTGAGGTTAGTTTGCCCCAGACATACTACTGCGCCCCAAACAAGAGAAATTAACCCAATTGCCATGATTATATCTTGATAGAATATTAGAGCGTCAGGGAAAATCGCAATTGGTATCCTTAGCATCCCATATGCTCCCATCTTCAACATGACACCTGCTAACAGCATCGAGCCACCGGTAGGTGCCTGAACGTGTGCATCGGGTAGCCAAGTGTGGAATGGTACCGCAGGTAGTTTAACCAAGAATCCAATCATTAGCATTGCGAATAGAACATACTGCATATCTTTACCGAGGAATACATTGTCTCCCATGTTGTATGCAGAAGCGTTTGAGAACAATACTGTCATGTCGAAGGTTCGACCAGTTACAGTTCCATATTGTGAACCGCTTCCTTCCGGTTGTAAGAAGTAAAGTGTAATCAAACCTAATAGCATGATTACAGATGCACTGAAAGTATAGATGAAGAACTTCTGAGCAGCGTATCTGCGGTCCTTACCGCCCCACTTTAGAATCAAGAAGAACATAGGAATCAATGTCAATTCCCAGAAGACATAGAACAAGAATAAATCAAGAGCTACGAATACACCAATTAATGCTCCACCCATCATCAATAGAAGTGGATAATAGGTTGCACCATCTTTTTCATTCCAGGTCATTATTATGGTGACTGGAACAAGGAATGTAGTCAACCAAACCATTGGGAAGGATAGACCATCCATTCCAACGTGCCAAGATACACCGATAGATTCAATCCAAAGATACTCTTTTTCAAGTGCGTATTCATTGTACATCAAATCCCAATCGACTAAAATCAGCCAATCGAAGAATAGAGCGGTAGAAATCGCTAATGGAATCATAGATGCACAGAGCGTGAATAGACGGATTGGTACTGCAATAACCTCCTTGCGTGAACGTGATTCTTGACTAGCGAATGCCAGCAAAATTGCACTGATTATTATCGGGAAACCAACTAATGGTATACTGATCCAATCAACAGTGGTATCCGAATCACCAAGTGAAGGGAAGAAAGCCATCAGGCCAGCAACTACAACCAGTAAGCCACCGACTAACATGAACTCCTTGTTTTTGATATCCATTGTTTGACTACCGCTCAATCAAGCCACCCCCCATAGTAACATGAAGATGACCAGTGTTCCTAAAGCAGCCATCATAATGTAATCTCTAGCACTTCCAGTGGTCAGTGAACGAACCCTTCTAGATACTTCTTGGCTAGTGGATTCAATCGTTTTGATTACACCATCTATTACCTTAGAATCGAAGAGGGCGGATAGGTTTGCAAATCCTACTACGATTTTTAACATTGCAGCGTCATAAATATCGTCGAAGTGAAGTCTCTTGTGCAGAGATTCAGACAGGCTTGAGTTTGCCCATGCGCTGTTATCGAAATTGGATTTGCTGTTGACCTTAGCAGATAGGGAAATCGCCCACTGCATCCAAGGTTTTGCCTTCTGTCCATCATCCAGACTTCCACC
>TARA_B110000444_G_scaffold34800_1_pt1 | contig 16142 bp, 14 predicted proteins | sample TARA_B110000444 | Tara Oceans TARA_B110000444 (sample SAMEA4398370) | marine metagenome | biome: Polar Biome; feature: [SRF] surface water layer (ENVO:00010504); material: water (ENVO:00002006), including particulate matter (ENVO:01000060) such as... | depth 5 m | reverse complement strand
TGTTAAGAGCGTGCGTCGCATGCTCCCATATAGTTAATAGGGGATAGAAAAATGGCAAGAGTAAAAAGTGGTGTTACAGCAAAAGCTAGACATAAGAAGATTCTTGGTAAGGCTAAGGGTTATTATGGTGCTCGAAGCAAACTATTTAAAACGGCAAAACAGGCGGTCATTAAGGCTGGTCAGTATGCATATAGAGATAGACGTCAAAGAAAGCGTCAATTTAGAGCTCTGTGGATTGCAAGGATAAATGCCGCATCAAGGTTACATGGCTTATCTTATAGTCGCTTAATAAATGGTTTGAGCAAAGCTGAGATTATTGTCGATAGAAAAGTACTAGCAGACATTGCGGTGCACGATCCAGCGGCATTTGAATCAATTGCCAATCAAGCAAAGTCTGCGCTAACGGATACTTGATTAAAAGCATGTTATCGTTACATTATGGTTAATGATTAATGTTAAATCTTGATATATCCAATGAAGAAAATATCTGAAATTTTAAAAATTTCGTTGCAAGAAGTAACTGATGCTTCTGATATTAATAGCCTGGATTTGGTTAGGGTTATGTATGTAGGTAAAAAAGGTAAATTTACCTTGAGCTTGAAGTCACTTGGATCTCTCTCAGATGAAGATAGACCAGCTGCTGGGGAAGAGATAAATAAGGCAAAGTCTGCTTTCATGAAAGCGGTGTCACTCCGAAAAACTGGGCTCGAAGCAATAGCCTTAGAAGAGATCCTCAAACAAAATTCAATCGATGTAACTCTAGATGGCCATATGTCATCTAGCGGTGGACGTCATCCTATTTCACTAGCAAGATTAAGGATTGAAGAAATCTTCAAGAATGCTGGATATGAAATCAAATCTGGTCCAGAAATTGAAGATGATTATCATAATTTTACTGCACTAAATATTCCTGATAATCACCCAGCCAGAGCCATGCATGATACGTTCTACTTAAATAATGGAAGCTTACTAAGAACTCATACATCTCCAGTTCAGATAAGGTCTTTATTATCACAAGGAGCACCTATAAGGATCATCGCTCCTGGTCGAGTCTATAGGTGTGACTCAGATCAAACGCATACACCAATGTTTCATCAGGTTGAAGGATTGGTTATTGATAAGGATGTAAGCTTTGCAAACCTTAAAGCTGTTCTGCATGAATTTGTTGCTTGTTTTTTTGATAAGGAAATTGAATTACGTTTTAGACCATCCTATTTTCCATTTACAGAGCCTTCCGCTGAAGTGGATGTTCTCTGGGGAAAGGATAAGTGGCTCGAGATTTTAGGGTGCGGAATGGTACATCCTAATGTTCTAGTAAATGCAGGTGTGGATCCAGAAATTTACAGTGGCTATGCATTTGGTATGGGGATTGAAAGATTAGCTATGCTTAAGTATCAAGTCGATGATTTAAGGGTATTTTTTGAAAATGATATATCATTTTTGCGTCAGTTTAATTAACTATTGGTATAGGATTGATGAAATTTTCTGAATCTTGGTTAAGGGAAATAATTGATATTAATTTATCATCAGAAGAGCTTTCAGCAAAGCTCACAATGATTGGGCATGAGGTTGACTCTTCTGACATTGATGGAGATGACTTAGAGGGGATTAAGATTGCTGAGATAATCTCATTTGAGAAGCACCCCAATGCTGATCGATTAAACGTATGCCAGGTCACCACAAATGGTGAGGATACAATTAGTATAGTCTGTGGAGCACCAAATGTAAGAAAAGGAATGAAATCGATATTAGCATTACCTGGAAAGACCTTACCAAATGGCGTAAAACTTAAAAAATCTAAAATTCGTGATATCGAATCTTTTGGAATGCTTTGTTCTGCTGCTGAAGTTGGTTTAGGCTTTGATTCAGATGGCATAATGGATTTTCCTGAAGATGCAAAAATTGGTTCTAGTTTAACCGACTATCTGAATTTACCTGATCGCATTATTGATCTTGATTTGACACCTAATCGTGGCGATTGTTTTTCTGTATTGGGTATAGCAAGAGATTTAGCAGGAACCTGTAAGGAAAATATTAATTATAGGTTTGGTGTTAAAAATAAAATAAGCGCAAAAATCGAGTATTCTATTGAGACCCCTCATCCTGATTTGTGCCCAAGATTGGCAGCGCAAGCAATAATTAATGTGAATAATAAAGCTATAACTCCAATATGGGTTGTTGAAAAGCTTAGAAAGTCAGGAATTAGATCGATTAATCCAGTTGTGGATGTTACTAATTTTGTAATGATAGAACTAGGACAACCTTTGCATGCCTATGACTTAGATAAAGTAAATGGAACGATAGTCCCAAGATTTGCAAAAAAAGGCGAACGTCTGGTTCTGCTTGATGAATCCGAGGTGGAGTTAAAAAATGATACTATTGTAATTTCCGATGATTCTGGACCAGTTGGTATGGCTGGAATTATGGGAGGTTTATCGACCTCAGTTTCATCAGTTACATCTTCTGTTTTATTTGAAGCTGCTTATTGGCCTCCGGAATTAATGGCTGGAGTGGCTAGACGATATGGTATGCATACAGATGCTTCCTTAAGGTTTGAGAGAGGCGTTGACCCGGAGATACAAGAGATTGCTATAAATAGAGCGTCTGAGTTATTAATGTCTATATGTGGGGGGGATGCAAGTAAGGTTACTGATATCAGAAACGAGGATTATCTGCCAAAAAATAAAAGTATTAAATTAACACCTTTTCGACTTGAGAGAATACTAGGCCATAAGATCGATTTTAATGAAATTTCTGAAATCTTAGCTAGGCTAAATTTTACAATACAAGTAAATAAAGATAATTGGCAAGTGAGCGTGCCTTCATATCGCTTTGATCTAAAAATAGAAGATGATTTAATCGAGGAAATAGCCAGAATATATGGTTTTGATAAAATACCTGAGCTTACTGAGGTTTCATCAAGATCGCTTGCTTTGCCAAATAATGGTTTACATAATATAGATAAGATAGCCAATCATTTATGCTCAAGAGACTACCAGGAAGTCATTACTTACAGCTTTATCGATGATAGTGTGAATACGCTTATCACTGGTAAGCAGTCAGATTTAGGGTTAGCAAACCCATTGTCCAAAGATATGGCTACAATGCGAGGTTCATTATGGCCGGGACTATTGAGTGCAGCATCTAGGAATGTAGCTCGACAAATTGATCGAGTAAGATTATATGAAATAGGCAAAATATTTGAGAGTACTTCTCATGGTCATGTCGAAATTGAGCAAGTCGCAGGACTTGTTATGGGGCCATTAAGAGATGAACATTGGTCAGAAAAATTAATTAATGTTGATTTCTATGACGTAAAAGGTGACTTAGAATCAATTTTAAGATTTAACTCAATAGGGATTGAATTTGAATTTGAGGCAGATGACAATCCATCCTTGCAGCAAGGTCAATCAGCGAAATTGCTCCTTAACAATAAAAGGGTTGGTTCAGTAGGAAAGTTGCACCCAACATTAGCTAAAAAATTCTCCATTAAGCGTGATGTTTATTTATTTGAATTAGATATCATGCAGGCCTTTCCTCTTAAAACTCTGAAAGTTAAATCGATTTCTAAGTACCCGTTAATTAGAAGAGATATCTCAATTGTTATTAAAAAAGACATAAAAGCATCAGATATAATAAAATCGATTAACTTAATAAAGCCTGAGATTATTCAATCTATAAAGGTATTTGATATTTACGAGGGAAATAACATAGAAGAAGGGCTAAAAAGTATCGCTTTGGGCTTGATTTTACAGGAAAAATCACGCACCCTTACAGACATAGTTGCAGATGAGATAATTTCAAAAGTTATAGATTCGCTTGAAAAGAAATTTTCCGCTAAATTGAGAGATTAAAGATTAATGGCACTAACAAAAGCAGATATCGCTGAATCGTTATATAACGAATTGGGCTTAAACAAGAGAGAAGCCCGTGAGCTTGTTGAACTTTATTTTGATGAGCTTAAGTCCGCTTTAGCAAGTGGCAAACAAGTAAAATTATCTGGGTTTGGAAATTTTGACTTACGCGATAAAAAGCAAAGGCCAGGAAGAAACCCAAAAACAGGTGAAAATATTCCCATATCAGCTCGCCGAGTTGTCACATTTAAACCAGGTCAAAAATTAAAAAATAAAGTAGAGGGATATGTTGGAACCGGCAAATAATAACGAGCTACCTCCAATTCCAGGAAAAAGGTATTTTACGATCGGCGAAGCCAGTGATTTGTGTGGAGTTAAGGCGCATGTTCTAAGGTATTGGGAGCAAGAATTTCCTCAGTTAAAACCTGTAAAAAGACGTGGGAATAGGCGATACTACCAAAGAAAAGATGTAATAATTATCAGACAGATACGAGCTTTACTATACGACGAAGGGTTTACGATTGGAGGAGCACGTCAAAGACTAACAGGTGATGAATCTAAATCTGATGTCACAAAAAGTCAACAAATAATCAAACAGTTACGCGTAGAACTTGAAGAAGTTTATAAAATCTTACGTAATTAATATCTCAGTCTATCTTACAAATTTAAAAAAGCTAATCCATAATAAAAATCGGGGCGTAGCGCAGCCTGGTAGCGCACCACAATGGGGTTGTGGGGGTCGTGAGTTCAAATCTCTCCGTCCCGACCATTTTTAAATAAATAATTAATAGTAATTATAATTTAGGCCATTAGATGAATACTTCAGTTGATTTAATCGCAATAGAGAAATTAAGAAGTACATTAGATAAATATATACTTAACACACCTATGGTTCGTTGCTTCGAACTAGAGCAACGCTTTTCTAGCAATACAAAAATATTTGCAAAGATGGAGTTCCTTCAACATACAGGAACATTTAAATTAAGAGGTGCGTTGACCTCATTATTAAATCTGAATAAAAAACAACTAATAAACGGTGTTACAGCTGTAAGTGCCGGAAATCATGCTATAGCAATAGCCTATGCTTCACTAATGTTAGGCGTCAATGCAAAAGTCGTTATGCCAAAATCTTCCAATATCTTCCGAGTTGAATCATGCAGAAAATTAGGAGCTGAGGTTGTTTTCGCTGACGATGCAACTGCAGCTTTTGAGAGAGTTGAAAAAATTAAATATGATGAAAATCGTGTATTTATTCATCCGTTTGAGGGTATGAATATAATTCATGGTACTGCCACACTAGGTTATGAGATTTGTGAACAATGCAATGAAATGGATGCAGTCATAGTTCCGATAGGTGGCGGTGGTCTTTGTGCAGGAATATCATCATATGTTAGAGGGAAGTCACCTGCCACTTGTATTTATGGAGTAGAACCACTTAATGCAAATTCTATAAACGAAAGTATAAAAAATAATTCTCCTCAAAAATGTACCGGTATGAGTACTATCGCAGATAGCCTAGCAGCTCCCTTTGCAATGCCTATATCATTCAAACATTGTAGAGATAATCTCTCAGAATCACTTATGGTTAGTGACAATGAAATAATTAAATCAATGAATATCCTCTTTGATGAATTGAAGTTGGCTGTCGAACCAGCATGCGCTGTATCTACCGCCGCTTTATTGGGCCCATTGAGGGATAAAATAAATGGCAAAAAAGTTGTTTTAATTATGTGTGGCAGTAATATCGATTGGCATACTTATAATGATAATACTCAATAATAAATAATTAAGATGTCTGATTCTCCAATTAAGGCTCTAAAATCTGTTGTAAATGAAGGTGCTTGGATTACTGATCTAAGTGAGATGCAACCCTATATTACTGAGTGGCGTGATACTTATGTTGGTGTACCTCTAGTTGTGCTATTTCCTGATTCTGTAAATCAGGTATCTGAAATCGTAAAATTATGTGCTTCTCACAAAATGCCCATTATTCCACAAGGTGGTAATACTGGTCTCTGCGGGGGAGCAATACCAGATAAATCTGGATTGCAGGTCGTAATATCATTAAAAAATTTAAATAAAATTAAAAAAATATCTAAAAATGATTTCTCAATTGAGCTTGAAGCTGGATGTATTTTAGAGGCAATTCATAAAGAGTTAGCTTGCCATAATCTAGTTTTTCCAATAGATGTTTCTTCCTCAGGTAGCTGTCAAATTGGAGGCAATATCTCGACAAATGCTGGAGGTACAAATGTATTAAAGTACGGAACTACTCGCACGCAAGTTTTAGGTCTTGAGGTAGTCCTTCCTGATGGTAAGATTTGGAATGGAATCACTAGTTTAATTAAAGATAATGCTGGTTATGATCTAAAACAACTCTTTATTGGGGCTGAAGGTACACTTGGGATTATTACCTCAGCTACACTTAAGATTTATCCCTGCCCCGGCGATATGATTACAGCTTTTCTTGGTTTTGATCAGATACTATCCGTTCAATACATTATGTTTGAAATGAGAAAAAAATATGGAAATAATTTAGAAACTTTTGAATTGATATCGAATAGAGCGATAAATTTTGTAGAAAAGAACATACCGAATATCAAATATCCCTTTGATAGTAAATATTCGTGGTACATATTACTAGAGGTAACAAAATCGACTATTGATGAATGCAATGATCATTTGATGAGTTTAATGAATTCAAATCATATCAATAATGCAATAATTACAAAGAATTTAGCAGAAAAAAATGCGTTATGGAAAATTAGAGATTCAATCTCTGCGGCACAAAAAAATGAAGGTGAGAGTTTCAAGCATGACGTATCAGTACCCTCTGGTGAAGTTGCTTCTCTAATCGTTGAGTTAGAGAAGAAAATTTTAAAAATTTTACCAACATCTAGAATAGTAGCCTTTGGCCACGTTGGTGATGGAAATGTTCATTTTAATGTGTCACAACCAAAGAATATGGCACTGGCAGATTTTGAAAAATTTAGAAAATTAATTTCAAAAGAAGTTTACGATTGTATTATGGAATTTAATGGAAGTATCTGTGCTGAGCACGGTGTGGGTATTTTAAAGAAAGCAGATTTATTACATTATAAGACTGATCTTGAAATTAATTTAATGCGCTCTATAAAAAAAACAATTGATCCTATGAATATTATGAATCCAGGAAAAATTATCTAATTAAGTGAGTTATACTATCCTACTTTATACTGATATTTTATCTTTTGGCTTTATAATATAATTCATAATAATAAATTTATTGATCTTGTATTTTTTAGGTAAATACTATGACAAAAAAATCATTACGTAAGTATTCAAAACAAATTGTTGACGGCTTCGAACAAGCACCAAGTAGAGCAATGCTTAGAGCGGTTGGCTTTAAAGACGGTGACTTTAAGTTACCTCAAGTTGGTATTGCATCTACATGGAGCACAATTACCCCATGTAATATGCACCTAGATAAATTAGCTTTAGAGGCATCAATTGGAGTAGAAAAATCTGGTGCTAAACCAGTTATTTTCAATACTATAACGGTTTCTGATGGAATTTCTATGGGAACTCCTGGCATGCGTTATTCTTTAGTCTCTAGAGAAATTATTGCAGACTCAATAGAAGCAGTCACATCAGCTCAAGGGTTCGATGGGCTCGTAACTATTGGTGGATGCGATAAGAATATGCCTGCTTGTGCGATGGCAATGGCAAGACTCAATCGGCCCTCTGTTTTTGTTTATGGTGGAACAATCAAGCCTGGATTGAAAAATAGAGATATTGTCTCTGTTTTCGAAGCAGTAGGTGCGATATCAAGTGGAAAAATAGACGAAAAAGAATTGTTAGAAGTTGAAAGTACTGCAATTCCAGGGCCAGGAGCATGCGGTGGCATGTATACAGCAAATACCATGGCGTCTGCTATTGAAGCTATGGGCTTGAGTTTAGCGAATAGCTCCGCTCAAGAGGCTGTCTCGAATAATAAATTAATTGATTGTCAAAAAGCTGGAGAAGCTGTAATTAATTTAATAAAGAAAGACATAAAACCAAGAGATATAATGACTAAAAATGCATTTGAAAATGCTATTACAGTGGTGATTGCCCTGAGTGGCTCAACAAACGCAGTATTACATTTGATTGCCATGGCTAAGGAGGCAGGGGTAGCTTTAACTCTTGATGATTTTACTCGAATAGGGGCTCGTGTTCCAGTGTTAGCCGATGTAAGACCCAGCGGAAAGTATTTAATGTCTGATTTGATTCAAATTGGCGGTATTCAGCCATTGATGAAACGACTTTTAAAAGCAGGGTTATTGCATGGTGATTGCATAACAGTGACGGGAAAAACCTTAGAGGAAAACTTATCAGATGTTAAGGATTATCCCTCAAATCAAAAAATTATTATGGATCTTGATTCTCCAATAAAGTCAGAAAGTCACTTAAGCATATTATATGGTAATCTTGCTCCAGAAGGTTCCGTTGCGAAGATTTCTGGAAAAGAAGGTCTTTTTTTTGAGGGTTCTGCTAGAGTATTTAACTCTGAGGAGGACGCGTTAAAATCTATACTTGATGATGAGATAGTCGCTGGAGATATAGTGGTGATTCGCTATGAAGGTCCTAAAGGTGGTCCTGGTATGAGAGAAATGCTCAGCCCAACAGGTGCAATTATAGGAAAGGGTTTGGGCTCAGATGTTGCACTTATAACAGATGGTAGGTTTTCTGGTGGCAGTCATGGCTTTGTAGTGGGTCATGTCTCTCCTGAAGCAATGGTTGGTGGACCATTAGCTCTGATTGAGGATGGGGACAAGATTAGAATAGATGCTGAGAATAAATGTATCGATCTAGTGTTAGATGAAAATATCTTGGATAAGAGAAGGCTTGCTTGGAGTCGGCCTTCTTCGGATGTCAAGCGAGGAGCATTAGCAAAATATCGATCTTCAGTAACATCTGCATCACTTGGGGCAACAACTGAAGCACCTGATTGGTAGTTTTTCAACGTGATCAATAATATCTCCCCTGAAGGTCCTATATGGTGGACTAGAAAAATCACTCAATTGCTTGAGCTTTCGAAAATTCACAGAAACTCCATTGTTTATAATATTGATACAATAAATGAAAATATTGATAGGCTTTCTAGTTTAAGTTCTATTGATGGATTATTTTATGCAATGAAAGCAAACTATAGTGCTGATATTTTGAAAGAAATAATAAAGAAAAATATTGGTTTTGAGTGTGTGTCTCCTGGAGAAGTAAATCATCTGTTTGGTTTATTTCCAAATATTGAACCAGCAAGAATTATATTTACCCCTAATTTTTCACCTAAAGAAGATTATATTTTTGCTTTGAATAAAAATCTTATGGTGACGGTGGATAACTTATACCCATTGAAGGTCTGGCCAAAGATTTTTGTCGGCAAAACAATAATGGTTCGTATTGACCTTAATGTTGGTGATGGACATCATGAGCATGTTAATACAGGTGGTGACTCCTCGAAATTTGGCATACCTCTCAATCAAATTTCAGAGCTAAAACATTTAGCAAAAGCCAATAATATTAATATTATTGGCTTACATACGCACAGTGGAAGTGGCATCAGGAATGCGTCGAACTGGATAGATATAGCCAATAAACTAGTTGATATTGCTGGTGATCTACCTTCAGTATCAATTATAAATTTAGGAGGGGGAATCCCAGTTAGAGAGAGATTAAAAGATAGCTCATTTGATTTTGAACAGCTTAATTGTTTACTTTTAGATTTAAGAGCAAAGCATTCTAGGTATAAATTCTGGCTTGAGCCAGGTAGATATATTGTGGGTGAGGCGGGTATTATCATTACAAGAGTTACCCAATTAAAAGAAAAAGGAAATAATCACTATATTGGTGTCGAAGTTGGAATGAATACCCTGATTAGGCCAGCTTTATATGATGCATTTCATGAAATAATTAATATATCTAGATATCATAAATCCAATATTCAAAATGTAACAATTGTTGGCCCTGTATGTGAGTCAGGAGATAAATTAGGAATTAATAGAAATTTTCCATTGACCTTCGAAGGCGATACGATCCTCATAGGAAATACGGGCGCATATGTTAGATCTATGGCATCAAATTATAATTTAAGAGAAATTCCAAAAGAAGTTATCATTTAATATTTTTCTGTCTTAGTTTATAAGGAAGAGCTGATAGCTTTAAGTAGTTTTTTATTTTCTTCTGGATTTCCTATAGTGATTCTTAGGCAATCTTTTAAGTCTTCATTGTTTTTTATTTGCCCAACCAATATTTGGTTTTCTTCAAGCACGCTCAAAATGCTATTGATATTTTTGAAACGAACAAGCAAAAAATTACCATCACTTTTCCAGATTTTATCTGTGCAAGCTAATGCTAGCAGCATCTCTTTTAAGTATTCTCTTTGAGTGATTATATTATTTATGTGGCTATTATTTAACCTTGGATCACTCAAAGATAAAACTGATTCAATATGGTTTATGGTGGGTGTTGAAAAAGAAAATGGTGGAGTTGTCTTTTTTAATAGCTCTATTCCTTCAGTACTTGAAATCAGAGCGCCACACCTAGCTCCCGCCAGAGAAAAAGCTTTTGATAATGTCCTCAAAACAATAAGATTTTCATAATTTTGAATCTCTTTGACCATTGATTCAATTGGGCTGAATTCAATATAGGCCTCATCGACAACAACAATAGCATTATCACTTACTATATCTAGAACTGAAATTATGTCTTTTGTCGTGACAGATGACCCACAAGGACTGTTAGGCGTAGATATAAAAATTAGTTTTGTTTTTGAACTTATAGTATCAATTAAGTCTTCAATTTTTAAGATAAAATTATTCTCAGCTTTAAGGGGCGCCTTATCGATAAAAATTGAATTTAAATTAGCAAAAAATTGATACATATCAAAAGTTGGTGGTGAAATTAAAATGCTGTCTTTATTTGGGACGCAAAATGTTCTCATTATTATATCAATAGCTTCGGTGCTACCTCTTGATAAGAGTATTTCTTCGGCATTGATGCCATAAAATTTTGCCATCTCTTGGGTTAAAGAGTTTGGCCGTACTGGTGGATAACGATTGAGTGGTATGGCTTTACTTTTTTGCCAAGGAGAGCTGGGAGATTCATTTGCATTCATACGAATCATTCCATGACTTACCTCTGGTGCGTTTATGGTTGGTAAATCTAGAATTTCAGGTCTAACGTGGTCTTTTATCTTCATATATTTCTTATAAAAAAATCTATTTTTTTAACTGATTTAAAATGACGTCAGTCATTTCCATTGTAGTGAGTATATTTTCATTATTTATAGCAATATCAGCTGTTCTCGCACCATTTTCAATTGCATTGTAAATCGCTACCTCTAATAAATCGGCTTCTTCGTTAAGATTTAAACTATGTCTTAGCAATAGGGCGATGCTGCCTATCATGCCACACGGATTAGCTATTCCTTTGCCAGCAATATCTGGTGCAGACCCATGAATTGGTTCATATAAACCAACGCTACTCTCACCTAATGATGCAGATGGCAGCATACCCATCGATCCAGATAACATCGAGGCTTCATCAGTTAATATATCTCCAAACATGTTCTCAGTTACTATGACATCAAAATCAGCAGGGCGGTTGATGAGGTACATGGCTGCTGCATCTACAAGAATATGCTCTATAGCTGTATCAGCAAATTCTAAAGCCATTGTTTTCGTAGTTATATCTCTCCATAAACGGGATGTTTCTAGAACATTAGCTTTATCTACAGAACATAATTTATTTTTTCTTGTTTTTGCCAGTTTAGCCGCCACTCTTATGATTCGCTCGATTTCATAGTCATGATAGACACAAAGATCACTAGCAGATGATTCATTGCGATGCTTCTCACCAAAGTATATTCCTCCTGTAAGCTCTCGAATCACAAGGAGGTCAACTTCCTCAAGAAGATGATTTTTTAATGGCGAGGCATTTGCTAAGGAAGGTATTATTTGAACAGGCCGTATATTTGCAAAGACTTTTAGTGCTGCTCGCAAACCTAATAATCCTTGCTCTGGCCTTATTTTGGCATTTGGGTTATCCCATTTTGGTCCTCCTACTGCACCAAGTATAACGGCATTTGATTCGTTGCAACTTGCAATCGTATCTGAGGGCAGGGGGTCATTACAATGATCTATGGCTGAGCCACCAATGTATTGTTCTGAGTAACTAAAGTTATGACCAAACATTTCACCAATTGTATCTAATACAGTTTGTCCAGATTTTGTAACTTCAGGTCCAATGCCATCGCCTGGCAATAATGTAATTAGGGCGTCCATGTTCTTAATTCCTCAAATTTTTTAATTTCGTTTTTATGTCTTTGAATATATCCAAGTTGATTTATGCCTTCAACAAGACAGTACTTTGAAAATGTATCTATTTCGTATTTAATGATTTTCTTGGTCGATGTTCGTATCTCAGATTTTTCAACATTAATTGTAAGTTTTTCTCCTGAATTATCCATTAAAGCCCTGAGTATTTTTTCATTCACCACAATAGGTAATAGGCCATTTTTCAGAGAATTACTTTTAAAGATATCTGCAATTTTAGTACTTATTACTGCTTTGAACCCATAATCCATAAGCGCCCATGGCGCATGTTCTCTAGATGAGCCACAGCCAAAGTTATCACCAGCAATTAAGATTTGACAGTTTTTACTGCTATCTTGATTGAGTAAAAAATCTGGATTTTGCTTACCATCATTTGTGTATCGCCAATCATGAAATAGATTATCACCTAGACCTTCACGACTAGTTGTTGTTAGAAAGCGAGCAGGTATAATTTGGTCTGTATCTATATCTGTAGTTGGTAGGGCAATAGTGCTGGACTCAATGAGTTTTAATGGTTTCATTATATTGTTATAAATAGTTTCGTGGATCTGCCACTCGCCCTTCAATCGCTGAAGCAGCAGCAGTCAATGGACTTGCTAATATTGTTCGAGCACCTTTTCCTTGGCGCCCTTCAAAATTTCTGTTACTAGTGCTGACACTTAATTTGCCAGAACTCACTGTATCTCCATTCATACCCAAGCACATTGAGCATCCAGATTCTCTCCACTGTGCCCCAGCAGATACAAATATTTTATCTAGACCAAGTTCCTCAGCTTCTTTTTTGATTTTTTGCGAACCTGGAACAACCAGCATCTTAACATTTTTAGAAACTTTCCTTCCTTTTAATATATTAGCTGCTTGTTGCAGGTCATTAATCCTTGAATTTGTGCAACTTCCAATGAATACGACATCAACTTCATTATCTGAAAGTGGTTTACCAGGCGAAACCTGCATATACTCGAGTGCTTTATCAAAACTTTTGTCATTATTTTTATGAGGAACAGGGTCATTGATACCGATGACCATTCCCGGGTTTGTTCCAAATGTGACCATTGGTGTCAATTTACTTGCATCTATTGAAACCTTCTTATCATAGATCGCTTCGGAATCACTAGGGAGTGCTTTCCAGCGCATCAAAGCACTGTCCCAATCATTTCCTTTTGGCGATCTCGGCCGTCCGTAGAGATAATTATATGTTGTATCATCGGGTGCAATCATCCCTGATTTAGCGCCTGCCTCGATAGACATGTTACAGATAGTTAGTCGTGCCTCCATATTCATTTTAGTTATAGCATCGCCTTTAAATTCCATCACATACCCGGTACCACCAGCAACACCTATTTGTCCAATTATTGCCAGAATAAGATCTTTAGATGTGACACCTTTTTTAAGGTGACCATTGACCTCAATAAGTAATGTTTTTGGTTTTCGCTGCAATAAACATTGCGTAGCCAGTACATGCCCGACCTCTGTTGTGCCTATTCCAAAGGCAAGTGCACCAAATGCTCCATGAGTGCTGGTATGACTGTCACCGCAAACAATAGTCTTTCCTGGCTGAGTAAGCCCAAGTTCAGGACCAATAACGTGAACAATTCCTCTGTTATGACTTTCAAAACCAAAGAGCTCAACGCCAAACTCTTCACAATTCTTCATCATGGTCCTGACTTGATTTGCTGCACTTTTTCCTGCAATTTCTATATCTTTGAATGAGCGAACGGGAACAGTTGGAGTTGAGTGATCCATTGTGCCTATTGTTAAGTTGGGCATTCTTACATTTAAGTTTAAATTTTTAAGTAAAGAGAATGCTTGGGGTGTAGTAACTTCATGAACGAGATGTAAATCTATATATAGTATAGCTGGACTAGAGGAAGTCTCATGACTGACTTCATGCTCCATCCAGACTTTTTCGAAGAGTGTTTTTGATTTATTTATTTTCATTGAATAAGTTAGTTTTTCTAGATTACCGAATAAACTATTATTGGATACTGTCTAGCCAATTATCATCATCACTAGTCTGGGATGAGAATAGACCAAAAAATTGATTTTGAAGTTGCTCGGTTATTACGCCCCTTTTTCCTGAACCAATAGCAATTCTATCAACAGAACTAATAGGAGTTATTTCGGCAGCTGTACCAGTAAAAAACATTTCATCAGCAAGGTACAAGGACTCCCTATTGATGGCTTGTTCACTTACTGACAATCCCAGTCTTGCAGAAAGCTTAATTATTGAATCTCGGGTTATGCCTGTGAGAATTCCTGATGATGCAGGAGGTGTATATAAACGACCATCTTTTACTACAAAAAGATTTTCACCAGCACCTTCACTCACCATGCCATCCGTAGATAAAGCAATACCCTCATCAAAGCCAAGTCGTTTTGCTTCAGTACTTATTAGAGTGCTCGAGAGATAGTTTCCACCTGCCTTTGCTTGAGTTGGAATAGTATTTGGTGCAACTCTCTGCCAGCTAGAAACACAGACATCAACACCATTTTCAAGTGCTTCTGCACCCAAATAAGTGCCCCATTCCCATGCTGCTATAGAAACATCTACTGGGTGATCTTTTTTAGGTGCTAATCCGATGTCACCATAACCACGAAAAGCAATTGGTCTTATATAAGCACCATTTTCGAGATTATTATCAGTAATTAGTTTTTTGCAGGCGTCAATGATCTCATGCTCTGAAAAGGGAATTGGCATTCTGTAAATTTTAGCGGAATTATATAAACGCTTGATGTGATCTGCTAAGCGAAAAACTTTTAAACCATTCGGTGTTTTATATACTCTAATTCCCTCAAATACTGATGATCCATAATGAAGGGCATGAGTCAGTACATGAACTTTTGCTTCATCCCAGTTCATAATTTGACCGTTATGCCAAATAAATTTGCCGCCCTTATAACTCATTTTACTGCCCTCATTGAATTAAAGTTCAATTCTTACCAAAAAATATAGATCAATTGATAATTGTTGTTCCTCTCATAGTTATTATCACAAAGATTAGTTCTCCAACCAATCCATTCGACTGCGAAGGTCAGAACCTACTTTCTCTATCGAATGATTTAGATCTTCGTTCATCATTCTTTTGAATTCAGGCTGGCCTGCGTTATTTTCGTCAATCCAATTTTTTGCAAAAGTACCATCTTGAATTTCAGTTAGAATTTTTTTCATTTTATTTCTTACATTCTCATCAATTACCCTAGGTCCACTAACCAAGTCACCGTAAGCCGCAGTATCACTAATGAATTCATGCATTTTTTTAAGTCCACCCTCATGCAATAAATCTACGATAAGTTTTAATTCATGCATGCATTCGTAGTATGCCACCTCTGGCTGATATCCGGCAGCAGTGAGAGTTTCATAACCTGCGACTACTAATTCTGTCGCTCCACCACACAATACGGCTTGCTCGCCAAATAAATCTGTCTCAGTTTCTTCTTTGAAAGTTGTTTCTATAACGCCAGCACGGGCACCACCAATTCCATGCGCATAAGCAAGCGCTAATTTAAGAGCAGAGCCTGAGTGATCAATCTCTACCGCTACAAGACATGGAACACCATGACCTTCTTCATATTGGCGACGAACAAGTCCACCAGGTCCTTTTGGAGCGATCAGAAAAACATCCAAATCATTACGAGGTTTAATTTGCTTGTAATGAATATTAAATCCATGAGCAAATAAGATTGCAGAGTTTAGCTCTAGATTGCCTTCGATGCTTTTATAGAGTTTTTCTTGAGTAAGGTCTGGCGTTAGAAATGCAGTAATTGCTGCACCTTTTACTGCATCTAATGGCTCAGCTACCTCAAGCCCATCAGCAATTGCTTTTTTCCAGCTGGGTCCGTCTTTGCGCAACCCAACAATAACGTTATGGCCACTATCCTTAAGATTAAGTGCGTGAGCACGACCTTGACTGCCATATCCAATTATTGCGACACG
>TARA_B110000444_G_scaffold92069_1_pt1 | contig 16149 bp, 15 predicted proteins | sample TARA_B110000444 | Tara Oceans TARA_B110000444 (sample SAMEA4398370) | marine metagenome | biome: Polar Biome; feature: [SRF] surface water layer (ENVO:00010504); material: water (ENVO:00002006), including particulate matter (ENVO:01000060) such as... | depth 5 m | reverse complement strand
AATCCCCATAGACGGCGTACGATTTTTCAAAAAATTTACAAGCCGCAACGGTCGATTTGTATGGGTCCATTCTTTCATCTACATATGAGCTAACTTTTAAGTCATACTCTTTTGCTGTAGCGTACATAAATTGCCAAAGCCCGGTTGCCCCTGCCCAGGACTTTGCTTTAGGGTTTAATGCAGACTCTACAATTGAGAGGTATTTTAGTTCGATTGGTAAATCAAACTGGTCTAAAACCTCTTCAAAAAGAGGGAAATAATAAGCTCCCAAGCCCATCATTCTCGACAACTGATCGCGTCGTCTTTTTGTGTATACATTAATATATTGTTTTACATAAGGATTGAATAATAGGTCTATAGGGGTTTGTTTGTTTAGAGCCTCTATTCGCAGAGCAAAGATGCTGTCAGAAAACTCTGGCACTTCTTCTATTTCTGTTAGGTCAACCGCCTCAAAAAAGTCGTCAGTATACAAGAATTTTGACATGAAAGCACTGTCAAAGGAGGCGACTAAAGGGTCATCAATATAGGTCTGTTTTAAGCTGTCTTTATTTTCGATGTACAAGCTTAATCCAAAGGTTTTGGCAGAAAAGAGTAATACTTGGACACAAAAAAGTTGAATTAATAGTTTCATTTTATCTTTTGAGGTTTATCAAGATTTTTGATACCGAAAAAAGGGTTTCTTCTTTAAATGCAGAAGCCATAAGTTGAACACCAATAGGCATTTTGTCTATAGACTCCCAAAGAGGTAAGGAGATGGCTGGAATCCCTGCTAAGTTTGCGTGAACCGTGTAAATATCTTCAAGGTATGCTGCGGTAGGATCATTGTTTTTTATTCCAATTTTGAAAGCCGTAGTCGGGGTCGTTGGGGTCAAAATCACATCAGCATCTTTAAAGATAGCATTTGTATGGTCCAAAATAAGTCGGCGTACCTTTTGCGCCTTAGTGTAATATGCATCATAATATCCAGAGCTCAAGACAAAGGTCCCCAACATAATTCGCCGTTTCACTTCTTCCCCAAAACCTTCTGTCCTAGAAAGCTTATATGTGGACTCTAGGTTATGGGCTTTTTTACTTCGAAGACCGAAATGAACGCCATCAAACCTTGCTAGATTAGAGGAGGCTTCCGCTGTAGTAAGAACGTAATAACAGGGAACTATTTCACTCAAAAAAGGAAAAGTTTTTTCTTCCACGGAATGTCCCTGAAATCTTAGATCATCAATAAGCTGGATGAATTTTTCTTTTATTTCTGGCTGAAGCCCAGGGCTATCAAGATACTCCTTGAGGTATGCAAACTTCTTTTTTACTTCATCGAGTTTTATGGACGAAAATGTGGGAACCGTCATGGAGGAGCTTGTCGAATCGTAAGAATCTTTTCCTGAGATAATTTCAGTGATAAGCGCAGAGTCTTCAATAGATTTCGTCAAGGGTCCAATCTGATCGAATGAAGAGGCATAAGCGATAAGCCCATGCCGTGATACACGAGCATAAGTTGGTTTTAATCCATATACCCCACAAAAAGCAGCGGGTTGACGTATAGACCCTCCAGTATCACTACCGAGGGCAATTTGGCATAAATCTGCAGCTACAGCGGCCGCGGAGCCCCCAGAAGAACCACCAGGTACCATCTCAGGGTTTTTCGGGTTTTTTACTGGTCCATAACAAGAGTTTTCATTGGAAGAACCCATGGCAAATTCATCGCATGCTACTCGGCCTATAATAATAGCATCTTCTTTCAACAGGCGCTCTACAACGGTAGCGCTAAAAAGAGACTCAAAACCATACAATATTTTTGAGGAAGCAGTTACTTTATGATCTTTAAGACAGATGTTGTCTTTTAATGCAATTATTACGCCAGCTAATCTCCCTGCTTTTCCATTTTTTATTTTTTCATCTATTAATTGAGCTTCTAATCGAGCTTTTTCATCAAAAGTTTCGATAAAAATATTTAGATCTTGATTAGCTTGAATTCTGCCCAAATAATAATTAACTAATGAGAGACAATTTGTTTGGTCTGACAGAAGCGCTTTTTGAATTTCGCTAATTGAGGTAAAGTTCTTCAATATTGATGACTTTAGGGCTTAATCTTCTTTGCGATCAATAGTTTTTTTGTCCTCTTTAGTCGCGTCTTTAAACTCTTTTATTCCGCTTCCGAGACCCCGCATAAGTTCAGGAATTTTTTTCCCACCAAATAATAAAAGTACAGCAAGAAGGATTAAAATCCATTCGTAACCGCCCATGAATCCAAAAAAGATAGATAAAAATGTCATAGTCTTTGTTTTTTATTCCCTTAGGGAGCTTTAAGCAAATGTATGAATTGCTACTACAATACGGAAAGGTACAGATTAAAAGTTCAACATAGGGTTATTCGTTCATCAGCCAAGTTTGAGGGTCTACTTTTTGAGCACCCTTCCATAGTTGAAAATCAATGACCGTAACTCCTCCAGATTTTGATGTATACACCAGTCCCAGGAGATCTTTTGTTTTTACTTGCTCACCTTTTTCAACATAGGATTCACTTAAGTTAGTGTATACACTGATATATTCCCCATGTCTAATCATAATTACTATTGTTCCGTTTGGCATAGTAAGAATACTGCTTACCACTCCGTCAAACACACTTCTGCATGCTGCATTCGCTTCTGTGGCAATTTCTATTCCGTTATTTTCAACTAACACCCCATTGAGTACAGGGTGTTTTTGGCTTCCAAATTTAGAGATAACTATGCCCTTAGATACAGGCCAGGGCAGAATAGTTTTGTTGGAAGCAAAGCTTTTTGAGAGCATAATTGTCTCGGGGGTAGGGGCAAATTTTGTTATTTTTTCTTTTTCTGTTCTTTTTTTTATTTCTTCAGCGATAATCCTCTGAATTTCTTTTTGAATTTTTTCTTTTTGCAATTTTTTTTCATCCACCTCTTGCTTCAATTGTTTTTCTTTTTCCGACAAGGCAGCCAAACCAATTGATTTTGCAATTTTTTCTTGATTAAAAAGTTTTTTTTCAGATTTGGTTTCTTCAACTAATCGCTCCTTTATTTTTTTATGTCTTTCCAGTCGAGCAATATTCTGCACAATTTTTTCTTGTTTCAATTCGATTTTTGTTGCTTGACTTTTCCTGTATTTGGATATTTGTTTAATCAGAGCGACTCGCTTGTAGGCTTGCTGAAAGTCTCGAGAGGAAAACAAAAAGAGCAGTCGATTAAAGTGTCGGGCGCTTTTGTAAGATTGTCTTATCAGAAGGGCGTAACTTTCTTTTAAGGCCTCTAATTCCGACTGTAGCAGTTTTTTTTGATTTAGACTCAGCGTTCTTTCTTCGTTAATAAAGCCAAGTTCTTTCTGTATAGTTCGTATTAGTTGAGATCTAATTTCAATTTTTTGTTTTAGGGTTTTAAGCCGATTTAAGGAAAAGGTCTTTTCTGTGTTTGTTTGCTCTAACATCTTGCTGGTGAAATGAATTTCTTCTAAAAGCTTTTTTTTACGCTTTTGCAAACTCACCCGATCTTGGGCTGACAGTGCAGCGAAAAAAAAGAAAAAAATACAGGTTTTAGTCAATAATTTCATATGAACGAGGAACAGAAAAAGGAAATTTAAGCGCTTTATTCAAATTAATTTTAGAATAGGACAAGTTTAGAGTCATATTTTGGCTAGCTTCAAGTTTTAATTCAAGGGATTCAGCCAGCCATTTTTCGTTGTGCGATTCGAAGTCTTGGTAATCAATTTTAAGAGATTGGCTTAGGCCGTAATTTGTAAATTCTTGTGTGAGAATTTTAGAGTTTTCAGGATTTACTGATGCCAAGTACACTTCTTGATTAGGTTTTCTTCTACTTTTTTCAATTTTTTTCAATTGTTTTGGGCTCATGGAGCACAAAACAAACTTTTGAGCCTCGATGCTCGAGTAATATTTCTTTTGAGCAAGGTCACTCATTACATTTCCAATTAAAATCGCCTGAATACGCTCATAACTGAGTGGACTTTTTATGCGCTTACTTAAATCGGGATAGCTGCTTCTGAAGTAAGTCTTATCAAATCGGTTTATAAAATGAATACTGTCCTCGTCGATTAAAACCCTGCCTAATTCCAGTCCTAACCCTGGGCTTATTGTAAGCCAGATGAGGCTGTCTTTTTGAATTTTAATATTCCCTTTGAAAGAAAAGCTTTGGTCTTCTCCTGCGTATTTTCCTGAAATTTTAGCATTCATAGAGAGAAAGTCAAAATGTTCAGAATATAGGTCTTCAATGATGACCTCTACTTTGGGCGCCTTTGAATACAATGGTTTGGTAACTCTAGAAGAGCGGCAACTCCATAGAGTGGTGATGAAAAAAAGTAAGAATAGCATTTTATTCATACAAAGTGCCCTCTCGAGTTTTTTGAATTAACCATTCCGTCTCGCCCCCTTTATTTTTTGCTTTTTTCCAGTAAGAAAGAGCTTTTTTTGTTTCTCCAAGTTTAAATAAAACATCTCCATAATGTTCAAGTATTACTGGACTATTGGGAAGAAGTATAACCGCTTTTTCTAGCCATATTTGCGCCTCGTCATAGCGAGATAACTTATATAAAATCCAACCATAGGTGTCAAAATAGTTTGGTTCGTTTGGGCTGAGCTCCAGCGACTTTTTAGAGTAGCCTTCCGCTTGATCTAATTTTGTAGAGCGTAGGGACAAGAAATAACTATAATTATTCAATACTAAAGGGTTTTCAGGAATTAAGTCTAGCGACTTCTCGTAATGTTCATCCGACTTTTCATACTCAAGAAGTTCGTGGAATGAATTGCCTAAGTAACTATAAAAGTCTGCCTTTAGTCCTATGTTGTTTACAACATAATTAAGGCCTGCCTGCAACACTTCAATCGCTTTTAAGTGTTGGTTAGATAAAGAAAATGAGATTCCAGTAATTAGATATAGAGTAGGTTGTATAGGATATAGCTCGATAGACTTTAATCCGTTCTCACTGACAGAAGAATATTTTTTTAACTCAAGCCCCAACATTAGGTATCTGTTCCATATAGTAAAGTCCATTAAACCCAAATTGAGAGCTTTTTCATATGAAAGAAATGATTCAGTGCTTTTATTCTTCTGGTAAGAGATATCTGCCGAAAGAAGGTGTAAACGACCTTGGCTTGGGTACTTTAGGAGGGCTTTTTTAAGAAGGGATTCAAGTGCAGCATTATATTTGTTGTCCTTAAATGAAAGTTCAGCGTAAGTGCTAAGAATTTGTAGCACTGACTCAACTTCAATTTCTGGGCTATCAATGCAAAGATTAATATGTATCAGCGCGGAATCGAAGTCGTTATTCATTCGGTAATGCTCGGCTAAGGCCATATTTGCATAAGGATTTTTAGAATCGATTTCAATGATTTCTCTGAAGAGATTAATTGCTTTCTCATCTAAACCGTTGGCTTTATACAATTCGGCCAGCATCCCCATAAAACGCATTTCTTCCGGAAAGACAGCAATTAATTTCTTTAATTCAAGTACTGCTAGGTCTAATTTGCCCAAAAGAATGAAGAGTCGTTCTTTTCGAATAGAAAGGTCTTCATTGACCCCTAATTGTTTTTCAATCTCATTGTAGGTCCCAACCGCTTTCTTATAACTTTTATTTTGCGCATGTACCTGAGCCAGCTGAAATAAACTTTCTACATCCCGAGGATCCATTAATAACAATTCTTTATAACATTTTACCTCTCCCTCAAAGTCTCCTTGAGCTTGGTAGAGGTTCGCTAACAGCTTGATAAACCACTCGTTATTTGGGTTTAAGGTTTTTGCTTGAATTGCATGAAATAAGGCCTGATTAAGACGATTAGTTTTTAAATAAAGGTTTGCCATTTCAAAATGCGCGTCTGCATTCAAGGGGTCGATGTTCAGGCACTCTTCCATGGTTTCACTAGCCTTTTGATATTCTTCAAGTGCTTTTTGCCTTTGGGCTTCCAAGAATAAATATTTAAATTTAAATTGATCTTTATACCCAAGAAGCCCCTCTGAGTAGAAATTTAGCTGAGTGGCACTTTGTTGAGGTTGTTTTTTTAAAGCCCTACACGATGTGAGGGATAAAACAACTATGATTATGAAAAGGCTGTATTTTCTCATCCTATTTTTGAATAATCTCCAATACTAATTTGTTTAGAGTTTCCTGTATAATCGACCAGACTTCCAATCATTGATTTGTCTAGATCAGCTTTAGTAATATTGCTGTTGTTTTGTATAAGTGAGTTAGAGACTAGGCTCTCACTAAGCACGCAATTATTTCCAATTGACACATGCGGGCCTATAGTCGAGTTAGAGATTTTTACATTAGACCCGATATAGCAGGGCTCAATGATAGAAGAGTTTTCTAGTATTAAGTTTGCTCGAGGCTCGTCATTTTCAGTATATTCTAGAACGCGATTGTTGGCGTGAATTGCTGCGAGAGGGTTTCCACAATCCAGCCATTCGAGTACTTTTCCCGGATAAAACTTCGCCCCATCGATCTTCATATTTTCTAGAGCATTTGTAAGCTGAAATTCTCCTTTTTCTTTAATATTATTATCAATTAAATACTGTATCTCTCGACGAAGCCTTAAACCGTCTTTAAAAAAGTAGATGCCAATAATGGCTAGGTTTGAAACAGGTTCAGCTGGTTTTTCTATGAAATCAGTAATCACCTCATTTTGGTTTATCTTGACTACTCCGTATGCTTTAGGATCTTTCACTTTCTGCACCCAGATGATTCCATCTCTGCTTGTGTCTAAACTAAATTCTGCACGAAACAGTGTATCTGCAAATGCTACGACAATTGGGCCTTGGAGAGACTCCTTTGCACACAATATGGCGTGCGCAGTCCCCAAAGCCTCATCTTGGCGGTATATGGTTCCTTTTGAGCCTAATTTTTTTGCGATGTCGAGTAACTCTTGTTCTATCTCAGAACCAAAATCACCAATGATAAATGCAATTTCTGTGATCCTCTCGACACAAACACGAGCAATGTCTTCAACAAGCCTTTGAACAATAGGCTTACCAGCAATAGGAATCAAAGGCTTAGGAATTGTTAGGGTGTGAGGCCTTAATCTAGAGCCTCTGCCTGCCATGGGAACAATAATTTTCATATAATTATTTTATAAATTTAATTTTCACCTGTACTGCCAAACCCCCCGTTGCCCCTATGGGTTTTGCTTAATTCCTTAACATCTATCCAACTGTATTTCGAGTAAGGAGCTACAACCAGTTGAGCAATGCGGTCTGCGTCTTTTATTAAAAAGGGTTCTTGAGACAAATTTATGAGAATTACACCAATTTCTCCTCGATAGTCAGCATCAATTGTCCCCGGACTATTTAAAACAGTTACCCCGTTTTTGAATGCCATCCCACTTCTGGGTCGGATTTGTGCTTCATAATTGTTCGGAAGAGCAATAAATAAGCCGGTTTTTACCAGAATTCTTTCTCCAGGATTTAAGGTGATTTCGGAGTCAATATTTGCACATAAATCCATTCCCGCAGAACCATCTGTTTCGAACTTTGGTAATGGATGTTTGGATTTATTTATAATTTCAATGTTCATTTTTTTAGGTTATATAATTAGATTTCGAAAGTACTTTTTTTTCTTTTACAAATACTACAATTATGTAGGTCACGCAAACTAAGAAACCTGGTAAGAAAGAAGAGTTACTAAGCGTCAGCCAGAAGAAAAATAGTCCTACTGAGGTTGAGAGGTAGAAAAAGATAGATTTCCAATCATAAGAAATAGGGTAGCGGCTCTGCCCGAATAAGAAAGACATAAGACACATGGAGCAATAGCAGATTAATGTGGCCCAGGCCGACCCGACATAAGACATGCTTGGAATAAGCAAGATGTTCAATGATATTGTGATTGCAGCACCAGTCATAGAGATATATGCTCCAAATTTTGTTTTTTCTGTCACTTTATACCATACAGAAAGGTTGTAATACACCCCCAAAAATAGATTTGCCATCAACAGAATGGGCACCACCTTTAACCCTTCATGGTATGAGTTGTTTTGAATAAAATGTTTGAGGAAATCAATAAAAACACTGATTGCCAAAAATATAAAACAGCCAAATGCGATAAAAAACTTCATAACTTCTGCATATTTTTCTTTTGCATTCGAGCTTTTTGCTTGCGCGAAGAAAAAAGGTTCAGCACCATAGCGGAAGGCTTGAACAAATAAGGTCATGAATATTGAAACCTTATAACAAGCGCTGTATATTCCCACTTGGCTTGTTGAAATATCTTTCGGAAGAAGGTATTCTAGGAGCAATTTGTCGACCATTTCGTTGATGACATACGCCAATCCTCCGATGAGTATTGGGAATGAATAATGCCACATTTTTTTAAAAATCTGCAAATCAAATTGGGCTTTTATTTTCATAATTTCTGGAAGAAGCAAAAGAAACATCCCGAGGCTCGCCACAAGGTTCGATATAAAGATGTAGCCAATTCCAAAGTTTTCTTGATAGATTAGATTGGTTAAAGAAGGAGCAAACCCGATCTCAATCCAGTAGGGGCATAGTAGGAAGAAGAATAAATTTAAGCCAATGTTAAGAACGATATTTATAATTCGGATTAATGCAAATCTCCAAGCACGGTTTTCTAGTCGTAATTTCGCAAAAGGTAAAGTGGTTAATACATCTAATAGAATGATTAGACACAATATTTTAATAAAAGACTCTTGCGCACCAAGATGAAGAAAGAGGGTAATTTCAGTGCTAAAGTAAAAAGATATGCAGACAAAAATCATGGAGGAACACAAAAGAGAAACAAAGCCCGTCGAAAGAACGGCTTCGTGGGAATCAGTTTTTTTTGTAAAATGAAAAAATGAGGTTTCAAAGCCATAAGTAAGTAGAATCATAGAAAACGCAGTGAAACTCATCAATATAGCAAGTAACCCGTATTCTTCGGGGCTAAAAATACTAGTGTACAGGGGAACTAATAAAAAGTTGAGCAGACGCCCAATGATGCTGCTAAGGCCATATATTGCTGTTTCTCCAGCTAATTTTTGGATAAAGTTCAAGTGGTAATAATTTAGTTTTAGATTAAAAGTTAGCCTTTCGTTTTTCTAGAAAAGCTCTTGTACCCTCTTTAAAGTCAGGGCTCCCAAAGCAATCACCAAAGGCTTCTATCTCATAATCAAGTCCATTGACCCCCGAGTTATAATTTGCATTTATACAGGCAATGGCCTTTCCAAGAGCATTTGGAGAATTATTCATTATTTTTTTTGCAACTTTTTTAGCCGTATTAATCAGTTCTTTTTGCGGAACAACTTCACTGGTAAGACCAAATTTTAATGCTGTATCTGCGTGAATCATTTCTGCAGTTAAGATCATGTGCATGGCGCGACCCTTACCAACAATATTTGCTAAGCGCTGTGTTCCCCCGTAGCCGGGAATAAGCCCCAACGAAGTTTCGGGCAAGCCAACAAGGGCGTTTTCAGAGAAGACTCGAATATGAGCAGAAAGAGCCAATTCCAGCCCCCCGCCTAAAGCAAATCCGTTTACTGCAGCAATGACTGGGGTTTTCATTTGTTCAATGAAACTAAATAGTTCATCGTGCCCCTTTTGGCTCAATTGTTTTCCTTGAGCGATCGAAAAGTCAGCAAATTCAGTAATATCGGCTCCCGCTACAAAGGCTTTTTCTCCAGAACCAGTGATGATGATTGTCCGCACATCTTCACTAACCTCAAGGTGCATTAGGACCTCACTGAGCTCCCTAATAGTCGCCATGTTTAGTGCGTTTAATTTGTTTGGTCTGTGGATGCTTAAAACACGAATTCCGCCATCTTCTTTCAGAGTAATATTGTCGTAGCTCATTTGTAAATTTTTAAAATATTATTTAGTTTTTTGTTTCAACAGCGGAAAATACAGATTGAATGTTGTCCCGATGTTTTCTTCAGAAGTAAATTGAATGCTTCCATTTAGATCAGTCAAAATCTGTTTAGCCATAGCTAAGCCAAGGCCCATTCCACTGTTTTTTGTTGTGAAGTTGGGTTCAAAGACTTTTTCTTGCACCTCTTTGGGTATTCCCGATCCTGAGTCTGTGATGCTCAGTATAGCCATATTTTTTTCTTCTCCTAATCGAACTACAATTTCAGCGATTGAATTTTCCTTGCTTGCCTCAATGGCGTTATTAATGAGATTGTTCAATACTGAAATTATTTGCTCATTATCTCCAATTATATAAACAGGAACCTTAGCTTGAAAGAGCTTAATATTAACTGATTGATATAAAAATAAGATATTTTCTAATGTTTCAGTTAAGTTCAGCTGCACTTTATTACTAGAGGGCATTTTGGCGAAATTAGAAAAGGCACTTGCGATACTAGCGAGCTTATCAATTTGGTCAACCATAGAAGAAGTAAATCGGGCTCCTTTTTCTTTAAACTCAGGAGCATGGAGCTTTATCATTCGTTCAAAAAGTTGAACGTTAAGCTTCATAGGCGTTAAGGGGTTTTTTATCTCGTGAGCAACTTGTTTAGCCATTTCCTTCCATGCATTCTCTTTTTCGTTTTTTGCCAAGGTGATAGCATTTTTTTCTAATTCTTTACCCATATAGTTGTATTGTTGCACCAACTGACCTACTTCATCTGAAGAATCCCAGTTTAAGGGAATATATTTCTTTCTTAGAGTGGCCTTTTTCATGCTTTCTGACAGTTTATTCATAGGGTCAGTAATTTGACGTGCAAGTAGAAATGCAAGCACACTTGCCACCACAAACAAAAGGAAATATAGGAAGCTTAGCGCAATAAAATAACTTTGAAGATCTCTCTTGTAGTTGTCATCTAACTCAAAATAGGGAATACTAATAATAGCAATCGGCTTCCCTTCTAGGTCAAAGATATACTGATATGAATTCAGGTAGTCCAACCCTTGATGGTTTAATCTTTGTTTAATTCGGATCTTCTGATTGGTTAACTCCTCCAAAATACTTTGATTAATTGTCCCAGAAATGACCTCTTCTATAGAGAGTTTTTCATTTGAGTACAGAATCAGCTCACCCTCTAAGTCATAAATAGCGATATCTAAGCTGTGAACGTCTTCCCATTCATGAATTTTGTTTTTAAAGAGGCTTTTAATATCATATTTAGATGTAATTTCTTTGGGATGAGATTGAATATAATATCGAATCGAGGATAGGGTAGAGGCCTCTTTTCTGAGAAGTCTATTCTCATGGTAATTTTGGTTTTGCCTCTTAAAATTATAATATGTGAAGACTCCGATAAAGAAGAAAGACCCGACCAAAAGGGCAATCATTGAGGAGTATATCCTAGTACGTAATTTATACTTATATCTGTTTCTTTGATTCATTCTAGACAAATATAAGTTAATTCTTTAGTCCAAAGAAGCAGCCTTTGTGGGCTAAAAGCATTTGAATGAAGTCTTTGAATTCAAAAACTAAATTTACAGGGATACAATTGATCTTGAGTTTTTAGCTCTGCTTAAGCGCTTCGGCCCCTCCAACAATTTCGAGAATTTCGTTGGTAATAGCCGCTTGCCTTTGGCGATTGTATGTTAGTTTTAGAGCAGACTTTAAATCTTCAGCATTGTCTGTGGCTTTATGCATTGCCGTCATTCGAGCCCCATGTTCAGATGCGTGAGAGTCAAGTAAGGATTTATAGAACTGAATTTTTAGGGATTTAGGAATTAAGTCACGAATAATATCTTGCGTTGACGGCTCAAATATATAATCTGTAGATTGGCTAGAATCAGTATCAATAGATTCTACGGGAACAAAGTTTTGAACAATGACCTCTTGTGTTGCAGCATTTTTGAACTCATTATAAATTACTTCTATTTTGTCAAATTCTCCAGCGATAAAAGCGTTCATCACCTCTTGAGCTAGAACTTCTGAATTGTCATAATTTAACTCTCCAAAAATATCTACATTGGATTTAAACAAGGGATACTTTCCAGTAAAGTAGTCTACAGACCTCTTTCCTATTGGATATACCTGCACTTCTTGTTTGGAATAATTTATAATTCTTTTTTCTGTCGCTTTGAAGATATTTGAATTAAACGCCCCACAAAGACCCCTGTTTGAGGCAATAGCAACCAACATAACTTTTTTCACCGGTCTTTTTTGGCCGTAAATACTTTCGCTAGAATCATCTAGAGATTCACTTACATTCATCAGAACATCTCTTAATTTCTCGGCGTAGGGACGCATTTGTGTGATAGCATCCTGGGCTCTTTTTAGTTTTGCAGCAGAGACCATTTTCATTGCACTAGTAATCTGCATGGTCGAAGCCACCGATGTTATTCTTGTTCGAATTTCTTTTAAGTTCGCCATTTAAAAAATCTAGATGGGAAGACGAGGCTTCACATGTTATTTTATTCGTATTTAGAAGAGATTTCCAAGGCGGACTTTTCGATTGCATCGGTAGTCTGTGCAGTTAGTTTACCCGACTTTAGTGCAGCCAATTCAGCCGCATATTTGTTTCTCATGTAAGACAAGAATTCTGTTTCAAACTCTTTTATTTTGGTTACTGGAACTTTAGACATTAAGTTTTTAGTTCCACAGTAAACCATTGCTACCTGCTCTTCAACAGGGAGGGGAGCATTCAGGCCTTGTTTTAACATCTCAACATTACGCTTCCCTTTGTTAATGACCAACAAGGTAGCGTCATCCAAGTCAGAGCCAAATTTAGCAAAAGCCTCTAGTTCACGGAATTGAGCTTGGTCTAGTTTGAGCGTTCCGGCTACTTTTTTCATAGATTTAATCTGAGCAGAACCTCCTACGCGAGAAACTGAAATCCCTACGTTAATTGCAGGCCGAACACCTGAGTTAAATAAATCAGCTTCCAAGAATATTTGCCCGTCTGTAATAGAAATCACATTGGTAGGGATATATGCAGATACATCTCCTGCTTGGGTTTCAATAATTGGGAGGGCTGTTAACGATCCCCCTCCTTTTACAATTCCCTTGATGGAATCTGGAAGGTCATTCATTCCTTGAGCGATTGTATCTGAGGCATTTATCTTAGCTGCTCTCTCCAGCAGTCTCGAGTGCAAGAAAAACACATCTCCAGGATAAGCCTCTCTCCCTGGAGGTCTTCGAAGTAAGAGGGAGACTTCACGGTAAGCAACAGCTTGCTTAGAGAGGTCATCATATACAATTAAACCGTGACGGCCAGTGTCCCTGAAGAACTCCCCAATAGCTGCTCCCGCAAATGGTGCGTAGAATTGCATTGGAGCAGGATCGGATGCATTTGCGGCAACTATCACTGTATACGGCATAGCTCCAGCTTCTTCAAGCATTTTCACGATGTTTGCAACCGTAGATCCTTTTTGTCCTATGGCAACATAAATACAGTATACAGGCTCTCCTGCCTCATAAAATTCTTTTTGATTAATAATTGTATCTATGGCCACCGAGGTTTTTCCCGTTTGTCGATCGCCAATAATCAGCTCTCTTTGTCCACGACCAATTGGAATCATAGCGTCTACAGCTTTAATACCAGTTTGAAGAGGTTCATTTACTGGTTGACGATAGATTACACCCGGCGCTGTTCGCTCTAACGGCATTTCATAAGTAGTACCGGTAACAGCGCCTTTTCCATCAATTGGGTTCCCTAAAGTATCTACAACACGACCTAATAATCCGTCACCTACATTGATAGAGGCAATTCTTTTGGTTCGTTTAACCGTATCACCTTCTTTAATTCCTTTAGAGGGTCCCAACAATACAGCTCCTACATTATCTTCTTCTAAGTTCAACACAATTCCTTGAAGTCCAGACTCAAATTCAATCAGCTCTCCAGAACTGACATTGCTTAGACCGTAAACACGGGCAATACCATCTCCAACTTGAAGAACGGTACCTACTTCTGCAACCTCTGCTTCAGTCTTAAGACCTGAAAGTTGCTCTCTTAAAATTGCTGAAACTTCAGCTGGTTTAACACTTGCCATATTAGTACTCTTTTATATACGGGTTGGAAATAAATTCTCTTTTTAATTGGCGCAATTTATTTGCGGCACTTGCATTATACTCTCGGTCGCCCACTCGAAGTACAAAGCCCCCAATCAATGAGGCATTTATGCGCTCTTCTACTTGAACATCCGCATCTCCGATTACTTCTTTTAATTTTACTAGAATATTGACTCTTAGGCCATCTGTAATGGGTGCAGCAGTTGTAACTGTTGCTTTCACAATATTTTTTTCTATGTTATAGAGGGAAATAAATCCTTCAGAAATTGAGCTCAGAACAGCTTCACGCTTTTTCTCCGAGATCAACTCAATAAAATTCATGCTGAGTGAAGAAAGCTTGTTCTTAAATATTTTTTTGAGGATTGTACTTTTCATGTCAGATTTTACAATAGGGCTTTTGAGCATATTGGTCAAATCACGATTTTCATTGCAAACGGAATTTAAAATCATCATATCCTCCCTAACCTCCTCTAAAACATTTCCTTCTATTGCTAAAGAAAGCAATGATTTTGCGTACCGAATAGCAACTCTAGCGTCCTTCATTGTCGTTTAATTAAGCTTAATATTTTTAAGCATATCATTGATGTATGCATTTTGCTTCTCAGGGTCTTTTAATTCAGCTTTGAGTACTTTTTCAGCAATTTCTATTGACAGAGCTCCAACTGTGTTTTTTAATTCGGATACAGCTGCCACTTTTTCTGTTTCAATGACAGACTTTGCAGATGAAATCATCTTTTCAGCCTCTTCTTTAGCTATATTTTTTGCCTCTGAAACGATGGTTGCTTTTATCTCACGAGCCTCCTTGAGCATTTCATCTCTCTCTGCACGTGCTTCTTTCAAAATGCGCTCGTTGTCGTTTTTTAGGTTTGACATTTCATCGCGAGCCATTTCTGCAGCAGACAAAGCATCTTCTATACTTTTGTTTCGGGCATCTACATTTTCCAAAATAGGCGTCCAGGCAAATTTTTTCAATAAAAGCAACAGAATGATAAAGACGATGCTCGTCCAAAAAATCAACCCAAAGCCAGGAGTAACTAAATCCATTTCTTGTCTATTTATTATTAAATATCAAACACGACTTATAATACATCAGCTCTTTAAACAGGGGTAAATTCTAAAACAGATTCCCGTTTTTTTAAAATTATTAGAGCCTCAATATAGGACGAGTTGTGAGGTTAAGTTTGTTTAAATAAGCGCCCATACTTTTTAAAGTATGGGCGATATTTTTATGCCACCAACAAAGCAACAACAACCGCGAATAATGCAACACCCTCAATAAGAGCAGCTGCAATAATCATGTTTGTTTGAATTTTCGATGTAGCTTCTGGTTGACGGGCAATAGCTTCCATTGCTGATCCACCGATGTTACCGATACCAATACCTGCGCCTATTGCTGCAAGTCCTGCGCCTATTGCTGCGAATGCTCCAAAATCCATTTTTCTCTTTTTTTAGTTAATAGTTGATTGATTGAAATTAAAATTAATGATGTTCCTGAATTGCTTGCCCAATAAATAGTGCGGATAGCAAAGTAAATATGTAAGCTTGCAACAAAGCAACTAAAAGCTCTAGCGTATTCATGAACAATACAAATCCAACAGACACTGGAGCAATGAAAATTGATTTAAACACAAAAATTAATGAAATTAAACTTAGTATAATAATATGACCTGCAGTAATGTTGGCAAACAAACGAATCATTAGCGCAAAGGGTTTCGTTATTATTCCGAGCACCTCTACAGGCACCATGATAGGGTACAATAGCTTTGGGACTGGTGGAAGGAATATGTGCTTCCAATAGTTCTTATTTCCAGAAAAATTAGTGACTAGCATCGTGAACACAGATAACACGAGTGTGACTGCAATGTTTCCCGTGACATTAGCTCCGCCTGGTATAAGCCCGAGTAGGTTGTTAAAGAAGATAAAGAAAAAGACAGTAATCAAATAGGGTACATAGGGCTTATATTTCCCCTCCCCCACATTTGGTATGATAACGTCCTCACGAATGAAAACTACAATAGGTTCCAAAAAAGCTAAAAGACCTCTGGGAGAGCCAGGATTTTTTCTTGCAGAACGTCCCGCAGCTCCGAACATGAGCAATAGAAGTACTAGGCTCACCAACATGGAGAACACGTTTTTTGTGATTGAAATATCCCAAGGCTTAACTGCGTTATTTGGTTGCTTATTTTCGTCAAAAGTAAGGGCAAACTCTCCTTGATTTAACTGATATATGTTTTCGTGATAATT
>TARA_B110000444_G_scaffold261292_1_pt1 | contig 16279 bp, 10 predicted proteins | sample TARA_B110000444 | Tara Oceans TARA_B110000444 (sample SAMEA4398370) | marine metagenome | biome: Polar Biome; feature: [SRF] surface water layer (ENVO:00010504); material: water (ENVO:00002006), including particulate matter (ENVO:01000060) such as... | depth 5 m | reverse complement strand
AGGAGCAGGAGCAGGAGCAGGAGCAGGAGCAGGAGCAGGAGCAGGAGATGGTTCGGAGGCTTCTACAACTGATTGTTCCTCGCCGGATTCAAACGGTATGCCTTCTGCGAAACTTCCAATTCCAAATGGTAGCCGTGAACTCACAACGTTTGATTCGCCCTGGAACCCGAACGGAAGGCTTTCAGAACTATTGCCTTCCGATGTTGAATCGTTGTTATCTGCGGCAGGAGGCTCGATACCTTCGAGTTCATACCATGATTCAGCAGCATCGTCAAGTCCGGGGACTTCAGTTGGAAGCCCCCCCTCAGCAAGCAATGTTTGTGAAAGGTCAATTCGCAATTGACTCCCACATGCAGGACATGAGGACCCTCCAAGAGAGAGTAATCCACAGACTTTACACTCAAACATATGGCCTGCCTCAAACCTTGGGACTCGCCGTCTGCCTTGAAAGCAACGCTTTGTTGACCTTGCTTCATTCTTCTTGGCGAAGACGGCCTACGACCTCGCCTGGAAGGGATTTAACATCCTTCACCAGAGAAACAAGCGCTTCGATGTCATCGTCTACTAGCGCATCAGCAAGACTCTTTCCTTTCTTACGGCCACGCATAATTTGGAGAGCAATACTTACGCTTGTGACGAAGATTAATGCGAGTTTTATCAGTCCTTCGCTTCCATCTCTGCCCACGACGTAAACGAGTAGCATGTAGAATGAAACGATGAACGTACTAATGATCATCACTGGGAATCCTGCCTTGAAAAATTCGTTGAACGATATTGGGTAGCCTGCTTCTTCAGCCATTCCCGCTGTAACTACGTTTGCTGATGCTCCAATTAGGGTTCCGTTACCACCCAAGCACGCTCCGAAGGCCAAGGCCCAAATCAATGGACTCAGAAGATATGAACCCAAGTTATCCGAGATTTGCAGAACGATGGGAATCATCGTTGCCGTGTAAGGGATGTTATCAATAAATGCGGATGCAACGGCTGAGACCCAGAGAACGATGAGTATGGCTGCTGCAAGGCGCACGGTTTGGCCTTCTGGCGTGTCGTCTCCGAAGTATGCAATCGCCTTCTCAACGTATTCGCCAATGAATGCGATGACTTGTAGCTCTTGTAAAGAATGAACTAACACAAACAATCCTACGAAAAAGAGCAGAGTAGCCCATTCTACCTTTTCGAGGGGTTCTTCAAGTTCGTGGCGGTCTGTTGCGAGAAGCATCAAAACCGCACCAACAAGAGCAATCCATGAAACGGCGATGTGGGTGATTGGGTGAAGGAAGAAATTTATGATGACGAGAACGAGAATAGTTCCGCTAACCTTGAGCATGGCGGGGTCTTTTATGCCATACTTTGCCTCTAATTCGGCTACATCTCTAACTCGGGTACCCGAAAACTCCTCTCGGTAGAACCACTTGATGAACATAAACGAAGGAACGACAGTCATCAGAATCCCAGGTGCCATTTCAATAATGAAATCGTTAAACGTCACACCTTGGTCAATCATAGCTTGACTAAAACCAGTACCGTCGGGAGATTTAGCGTTTTCAATGGCTGATTTAGACAGACCAGAACCGATCATGATGTTTGGAGGATCTCCAATCATGGTTGCTGCACCACCGATGTTAGAAAACAAAACCTCGGAGATGAGAATCGGAATGGGCTTCAAGTCCAATACCTTCGCCAGTTGGATAGTGACTGGCGTCAAGAGCAACATGGTTGTCACGTTGTCTAGGAAAGCCGAAAGAACGGCAGTTACTGAGCAAAGGATGACGACGAGCGTCCAAATCGAGCCTCCACTTTTCTTGTAAGCAAGGACTGCAAAATATTCGAACACTCCGGTGTGTGAGAGAATACCAACCATCACCATCATGCCGAGGAGCAGTCCAATGGTTTCCCAATCAATCATTGTCGTAACTTGTGCTAGAGAAAGAGCGGCTTCATCAGTGTAGTAATTGAGGGCAAGCATAGCCGCCAAACCACCAACAGCGGCAGCCAGTGTACGATGAATGGCCTCTGTGATGATGAGAGCATAAACTCCGATAAGAATAGCGAGACCGACCCATACAGCTTGGGTTTCAAGACCTTCAGTGATGTGGAGATTGAGGTCAATACCTCCGCCGCCACCAGCTCGGGAGGAACCAACATAAATCATTGAACCTACAAAGAGCAAAAGACCGAACGAGATGCGGCGGCTTTTATTTGAAAAAAGATTTGAGTTCACTACAAAGCCCCGATTATTTTAACCCAAAAGGATTATCCCTTTGACCGTTTGCATGTGGTCGAATTAAGACCGCCACAATACGCCAATATTTCCACGTTGCAACACAAGAGTAGATTTGGTCTCATTTGCGATGTAGGACCAGACCTCAGAACGTTGCTCTCGTTCGAATAATCCTTTGTTCATCTTGACTTTGACAAGTTCTCGGGACTTCAATTGATTAACGACCTCTTCGATGACCGTATCTGTAAGTCCAGATTTACCAATGCGAACACTAGGATGGAATTCTCGTGATTTAGCTTGTTTGAGTACACGGTCAGGAACGGAAGACATTACAATTCACCTCGTTGAGTTCGATGGTGCCTAGGACCGCCACCAAACCGCCGAATCGTCCCACACTTAAGACAGGTAGTAGTCCGCTGTCCCGCAAGAATACGGACTCGAACACGGCCGGAGACTGAATGTGCAGCCCAGCATTTCCTGCACACAAGGTGACGAGAATGCCTTGGAAGTGAGAGCCGGTGTCGCCGTGAGACTTTCATCAGGTGGACCGCTGCCGAATCAACGACATCGATAGAGTGTTCCGATGGATTGGCGAGAATACCGATCAAATGAGTTTGGGCTACAATTGCCGCTTCTCCTCGCTGTTGGCGTGAGCTTCGTCGACGGTTTCGAGCCATTGTTCAAAGCCTCAGTTCAACAATTCCAACAAGTCTTCAGTAATCTCTGCAATATCTCTATCTCCATTTACTGGGTGAAATAGACCAATTGCATCGTACCAATCGGCCAAAGGTGAAGTTTGATCGTGGTAAGCACTCAGTCGGGTAAGAACAGTGTCTGCATTGTCATCTTTCCTGCGCTTTTCAACATAGGAGCCACAGGAGCAGCCACTCGGGGGCACTGGATTGAATGTATCATGGTAAACAGTCCCGCAGGTTCCGCATGTTGACCTCCCACAAATACGCTCAACAATGCGCTCATCCGGGACATCAATAGCAAGAACGTGTGTGATTTCAGTAAGGTTTTGCAGTGCTTCTGCCTGAGGAATAGTTCGGGGAAATCCATCAAACATAACCCCGTTAACTGCATCAGCGTGGGTGATACGGTCCTCAATCAAACCCAAGATAACATCATCAGGCACTAGAGCACCACGGTCCATGTAGGATTTAGCTTCCAATCCAATCGGACTTCCTTCCTTGACTGCGGCTCTGAGCATGTCTCCGGTCGAAACTTGAGGGAGGCCGGTATGCTCCATGATTCGCTGTGCTTGAGTACCTTTTCCGGCACCAGGAGGTCCAAAGAGTACAATGCTGCCCATGGATACCCCACGGCTTCATCCCTTTCAAGATTGACACAGAATTATCCTTGACGCTGAAGCCATTGATGACCGTAATGCGTCCATTGTTCCATCGTCCAACCCGGTGGAAGACCGTTTGGTGGCAGTGGTGGTCCTTGCGGGACAGGAACTGTTGTTTGAATTGGGGCAATCGGTTGGGCTGGAAGTGGCAGGGGTGGCAGAGGCTTACTGGCCAACGGCAAACCTCTCGGTGGCATTCCAGCTGGAGGCATACCAGCAGGGATGTTTCCTGCCCGTGGCTTACCAGGTGGAAGACCGGCGGGCACTGCTGCGGGAGCAGATGGCAGGTCCATTGATTGCATGAGGGCTTTAGCAATCTCTTCCTTACTGACCTCTCCGCTTGTCAAGTCGTGGACTGCACTGCTAATGTCTAAAACTTCATCTCTCCTTGAACCCATGGTGTCTGGATTTGTATGAGAGTCGGGAGCAACAAGTTCCAATCCATCGTCTTGGAGTTCTCCTGATCGCTTCACTCGCCGAGCCACCACCACTAGGACAAGGAGAACTACAGCAAGGAGAGACACTGTAACACCTGTAGAGAGCCCACTGAGGAGGCCTTGGTTTCCACTCGCAGCCTGTGAGCTGGCTTCAAGAGCATATGTGGTGATGACTTCATCTCCAGAGGAAACGGTAATGGTGAGTGCACCTGTGGTTCTTGAGACATCTTCTTTCGGTGCAAGTGTTACGGTTAGCGTAACAGATTCCCCAACTGCGAGGTTTGTAATCGATTCAGGCGAGACTGTGATCGTCCAGTCATTTCTTAGACCCCCATTCTTGTCCAACATTTCTGCCTCGATGGTCCCAGTGAATGGTACATTTCCATCGTTCAGAAGAACAAAATTTTGGCTCGATGATCCATCTCGGGAGATCCCCTCCAGAGGCCTGATAGCCTCATCTTCAACAGTCAGATTGGCAAATGTAGATTCCAGAACACCAACCGTTAGCATCTGAGATGCCTCGGTAAACCGTCCAGCATTGGTCCCGGAAACAGAGACGAGAATCTCAAATGAGCTAGGAGATGCAGTGGCTTGAACCGGTGGGATAAGACCGAGGCGGACCACTTTTTCTTCCCGTGGTTCAATGTAAAGAACTGGATTGGCAAAACCTACCGACCAACCATCTGGAGTTAGACCATGTGTCCATTCCAAACCAAGTGCGGTATTTCCCGTATTCCTGACCGAAAACTCTCCGTAAGTAAATCGCTCGCTGATGCTAACGTCTAGTTGCCCGTTCTCGGGACCGGTCAAACTTAGAGCCAATTCATCCCGAACAACCAGTTCAGTTACATTTGAGCGGAAATTTGTTGATGAACGCTCTGTGCGAATGGTAAAGGTGTTCGAATCACCTTCTGCAGCAGTGATTGGAACTATGAATACCAGCATAACTACGGTTGATTGACCTGGGAGGATACTGAAACCTAGCGTCCTGGTATCGTTCTGACCATCGTGGCTAACCCGGATTGCCCAGAGAGGATTGGACGGTTGAACACGCACATCTAATGCAACTGCAAGGTTACCAGTGTTTTCAACGGTGAGGTTCATGTACAATTTTTGGCCACTATCAACAGCATTATCGCTAGCCAAATGGGAGGGTCCAACCCGTCCATCGTCGTCTGCGAGATGAACATCAAAGGATTCTTGAGGCAATACTTCAATCGACACAGTTTCAGTGAAATTCATAGTCAAGTCAGTAAATGACGTCACATAGCATGTCACCGTATCCGTGTCACCAGCAGCAGGAATACCACCTGCTACTAAGGGTACAATGATTCGGACTGCCATCGGCAGGTACTCCTGAATGTTGAGGGGCTCAAAGTCAAGTTGTGAAGAATTGGAGCCGCCGAGCATGACTTGCCATCGGTGCTCAGAAAAACATTCAACACTGTATTGTGCTGGGGCATTTCCTGTGTTTTTGACGGAAATTGAGAAGAAACTGGATGCTCCAGGTTCAGCCTGTAAACCACTGGTACCAGCAGCGACAACACTCACTTGGTCCAGTTGTTCAACTTCAATGTAAATGCGTTGACTGTGGGCAACAGTAGGTTGGAACTCATAACGAGCAGTGATGTCTACAACATAGGTTCCAGCACGAACATAGCGTGGGCTATCTGAGTTCGTTGTGAGGTCTGCGTCAAGATCTTCAAGACGAAGATTGAGCGTATTGTTGGCATCCGTTGACCCTTGGGCAGTAAGAATAAAATTTGTAGATTCGTCAAACGTACGACTCCACTGGTCTTGACTTGGAAGGAAGAAGTCTGCTCGTTCTGCTGAAGGAACCTGGACCATTGTAGAGGAGATGACGACAGATTGGTTTCCTGTTCCTTCGTGGATAACTGCGAGTGGAATGTCAATTCCAGAATCGTTGCGAACGTCAAGAATCATGTTTGCGTTTGATTCACGTTCTTCTGCTGTTTCTGGGAGATCACCGTTACCATCTGCAACAACAACACGAACACCTAGCGCCATAACTTCCACATCAAGAGTGAAAACGTTGTTGTCTGTTCCAGAATTAGCGTCGTTCATTTCAACGACTTGGTCGGTTGTATCGAGGGAGATGCGTAGACTGTGAATACCGGTTGTAGCAAATTGATGGTAAATGGTGATGGCGTCAAGTTGCCCGGGCTGCAAACCGTTTCGTGAAGCGGTAGTCAATGTTTGCTGGGTCGTCAAATCCTCGAAAAGGACGTCGAAACCGGCTGATTGACTGGTACCTTGATTCACCCATGCAATGCTAATTGCAATCAAATCATTGCGCAGAGGATTAACTGACGAGGAGACGATACTTCCGTCAAAAACAGCAAGGTCTGCCTGTGGAGTTGGCGTGGCTACAGCCGACATAACAAGGCCAAAATCTTGGGTAGTTCCACCACGGTGCAGAATCTTCAAGATCCATTGACCTTGACCGGCAGATAGCGCTCCAGCAGGGATACGAATACGTTCAACATTGTTGACATTGTCAGCAGTCCCACCAGAAGTTGATGCACCTGAAGAAAAGTGATTCCCAATCCACTCAGCACCGCTTGGATCAACCAGAATCAAGTCCATGTTATTTACCAAACGTGGTTGATTTTGCGGTGCGTTTGCACTACCGGCTTCATCAGTCCACGCAAGCGTAATGTCAACTCCGTGAGATGGGTCAAGTGAGAACGAATAGAGAAGACCAAATCCTGGAGAAAGGGGCTTATTATCATCAAAGAAGGTGTTCAAAGGGGTTGTTCCATCCATCGGAAGTACCGTTCTTGAGAGGTCAACCTGCCCCCACCCTTCATTCGCATTTGGAATATCTGGAGTCCCTAGATCTTGAGCTCCGTTAATCATTGCAGCCTTGACAAGAGAACTTGTGGGAGAACTAACACCTGCTTGCTCACGAATGAATTCACGAGTCAATGCGGCAACACCGGATGCAACTGCAGTGGCTTGAGATGTTCCAGACAATTGCATGTAATACGAGTTTCCTGTTGCATGCGAACCTGTGAGACAGGACGGACCCGAAGGGAATTTTGCTTCTTCAGCTAATCCCGAACAGATACCGACTCCTGGAGCAACAAGGTCAGGTTTTATGCGCCCGTCTAGTGCAGGCCCGTCTGAAGAAAAATTAGCGACTTGACCAGGGGCCACTGAACCGTCAACCCCAGTCGTAGATGCGCCTATTGCAATGGTGTTTTTTGCCGTTGCAGGAGAAGTGATCTGGGAAGCACCTTGCCCACCATTATCCCCAATTGAGAAGATTGGAGTCAAGTCTGAACGGTCGTTAACGAACAGGTCAACTGAACGTGCGTCAGCGGTATACTGGCCGTAATTCCCGTTTAGGCCCCATGCATTCACGGCGATTCTTGCCGTCATTTGTTCTGCATCACGAAGAATATCATAGATTGAACCAATTCGTCCAAAGACTCCGGTCGGGTCATGTTCAAGAGCGTACATCACCATCCTTGCACCAGGAGCAACCCCTTGGGCAGAGGAATCACCTGAGCCGTTTCCAACAACGGTCACAGCGATGTGAGTTCCGTGGCCTGAATTCGTATCGTCGGGCGAGGGGTCAAGTCCGAACTGAGTGTATGTGGCTGCAACTCTCCCGGTCAAGTCTGGGTGATTTTTGTCTAATCCAGTGTCAGTAATCGCAATCATTTCACCTGAACCATCAAGCGTGAATGTAGCGTTGTTGTTGACATCTTGAACCCCGGCAATTGACCAAGCAAGAGCGTTGTGAACGCGAAGTTCAGCAGAGGGTTCGGTCCAAATGACTCGCCCATCATGAGCAATATTTCTGAGAAGCGTAAAACCGTCCTCCTCTGAGACAACTGCTCGGCACAACCACGCATCGCACCATGCCTCTTCGGCTCCATATCGTACGAGGTCTGTTGCAAGAGCGGGATATCCACCGTATCCCAAATCAGATGCTGGAATTAATGTTAGCGATGGAGAGGATATACCATGTTGAATCAAATCGGGAGCAAGTCTCCATTGCGGTTGTTGATGCCCAATCCAGCGGATGCGATCGTCGTTTTCAAGATGGACAAATGTATCCATCGGAGGAGAAGGAAGACGGACCAACCAACCCTCATCATGGAAGAAGTCAAGCACTGTGAGGTCGTATTCTTTGTTCAATGCATCAAACGCATCACGGTTTCCGTCATGAAGTTGAACCATGGCTAGGCCGGTGAGGCCTGCGTCATTGTTTCTAGAAAATGAAGCAAGTACATCGGGTCCATCAGAAAGCAAAGGGTCGAAACTTCCCGCAGCCATATGGATGATTCCTGTAGCTGGAGTTAACTCAACTTGTACAAGCGATGCTTCAGGCATTGACCCCCACATTTCAGTTGCGAGTTCAAGACGTTCTTCTTCTGACATTTCATTGACCGAGAAGGTAGCGTTTTGATTCAAGTTGGTCTCTATCTCACTTGGTTGGTCAACCATGGTTGACAGAGGCGTCAGTACCATGAGCGCTAAGACAAAAACAAAGCCGAGATTGGAGCGCATGTTTTAACCAACAGCACTCCACTTTTGAAGGATGCTCTTCTATGCGTGAACAAACCAGCAGGCAAAGGCATTAAATTCCGTTGTAAATTGCGATTGCGGCATCGGTTTTAGCAACAGAAACTCTCCAATCATCTTCGGTCCCCATGAGAGCCCGAATAGCATCTACGTTTTCTGGAATGACATCCGATTCTTGGTGAATTGCTTGGAAATAATAAAGAGTATTTCCATCAAGTTTAACGCCGTCTTCCCATACGAAAATTTCATGCAGGTCGCCCCACTTTCGTCCGATATCTCGAGCATATTCCATGACTTCTGCGGTGGTGGTGATGTTTGTCTCACTACCGTTCATGATAATGATTCGAGGGCTACTACCCCACAAGTCCAGTACAGATTGGGTGGTCAAGCCATGTCCATCGGGCAATGTAGCAACAATGGAATGGCAGTGCATGAGTGTGGTTGGGACTGCGACAGCCATCGAATTGATAGAAATTTCTGGTTTTACTGTCATGACATCAGGACCGTGATGTGATGGTACCTTCAATACTGGCTTGATAGCGTTAATTGGTCCTTTTGCTGAATCACCTGGATCTGCTGCACGACGAATCATAGTGCATTCAACCGAGAGAGAACCACAATGATCGTAGATTGGAACCAACGTTCGGGAAAGACCAGTTGTGTTGCAAGATACAACACGAGTTCCTTGGACGTTCATGTTCTCCAAATGGTTTGCAGATGACGTGTATGACATTCCAGTCATTGCGTGTTTTTCTCCACCTTGGAAGATGTACTTCACACCCGCTTCTAGATATTTATCTTTATTTGAAGCACCGACTTTACCAGGTGAGCAATCAACAACAACATCAGCAATTGCAAGAAGGTCTGAAAGACCACCTTCGCACTGATAACCCCCAGTTGCAAACGCAGCAATCTTGGCTTCATCGTCGTATGTGCAATACAATGGATATCCTTTGCGAACGGCTAAATCGCAGCCAAAGGACGGTCGGGTCTTTGTAACGCCGATAATTTCCATGTCATCTTGGGCGTCAACGGCATCCGCTACACGCTTTCCGATTGTCCCGTATCCGTTGATGGCGACCTTGATGCTCATGACCCTCTCCATGCCTTGCTCACTGAGGCCCTCAATAAACACTTCTTCACAAAAAGGCAGTAAATCCATCACAAAATTTCCACTGTAGAACGATAATTTTGATGGCCAAAGACGGGAGGATATTTGAGCAGGAACCACGAGCATAGCAACATGGCGGATGTGTCTGATGTGGTTCAGCGGTCGATGAGCATCAACGAAAAGTTGGGTCCTCGCTTGCAAGCCGCCGCAGAACAAAATGCTATTCTCAGGATAGGATGGACAAATGCTGGAGACCCAGTCCCAAAAAACGGGGAACTTGGACTATGCCCCGCACTTCCAAAGGGTTCGCGAATCCGTGCACTGGGAGTATTGGGCTCTTGGGTATCCGCTTTTGGAAAAGGTGGCTCATTCACTGTTCAAGGTGATGCAGGTTCTTTCCTTGGGGCAGCAAATGATGGCACAACCATTGTTTGTGAGCGAATGGCTGCAAACTTCACCGGATACAAAATGCGAAGTGGAATCATCACCGTGCTTGACGGATGTGGGAATGACACTGGTGCTTGTATGGAAGGAGGTATTCTTGTGGTCCGTGGTGCGGCAGGCCAGCGGATTGGTGGAGGCATGCAGGACGGACTCATCGTTGTTCACGGTGATGTTGGAGCAGACCCTGGAGCAGGAATGCAAGGCGGTCGCATCATCATTAACGGGCGTTGCCCTACGCCACCACCCGGTGTGGTTCTCCGACCACTTAGCGCCAAAGAGGTCAAAGAAATCAACATCCTGTTGGATGATGAAACACTTCATGTCCCTGGAGATGCTGTATGCTTGACGCCTCAAGAAGGTCTCAATGTGGAATCATTCGGCCATACGGTATCTGCTGGAGACCTTTCTCAGGTCGGACTGCTAGGGTACAAAAATCCACAACTCCCCAGTTATGCAACGGTGGACACGGTTGCATTGGTTGGAATTTCAGAGGAAGTTCAATCACTTGCACTACCTCTTCCAATGCTTCCCTTCGTTGAAACAGCATCAAGTATGGAAACAGATGCAACTGGAGATGAAATTGCTATGGAAGTACTGAACCGTCACCCGGTAATGACTTCCTCTGAACCACGGCCTGTTGACGTCCTATTGATTCGTGAATCAAACCTTCTTGATGTGGGTGAAAAGCTCCCAACAGCTGGTGGGTTTGGTATCGACTTTGATAACCTCCCTAACATGAATGCAGAGGAGATTGACGGTTTCCTTGTCGCTCTTCGGTCTCTCGCCAAAGAACATGCTCCAGTGATTTTTGTCCAAGGCATCAGTCGGATTCAATCCTTACATCAGCGCGCAGAATACCATTCAGCAGATGTTGCAATGGCCAGAATTGAAGACGGTTCGGGAATCTCCGAAGCCGCCGCACTTCCTATGACAGGACGTTCAAAGAAAGCGAATATCACCACTGCATCGGTTCAAACAGGATTCCTTCTCGGCTTTGCAGCAAACGGTCATGATTTGGCCGTCTTGGTAGCATCTGGTGCAAATATCGTTTCTTGCGAAGCCCCAATGGCGGACGGAATGGACATTGCATATTGGCTTCAAGGAACACAAGAAGAACTCGCCCAGCATCTTCGACGAATAGGCGTGGATAGTATTGACCTGTTAGATCGTTCACACCTTCGTGCTCTTGACCACGAAACAGCAGCTGTAAGTGGATTACGACTTTCAGGTTATGACCGACCGCTTCCGCATTGGTTTGCACGTTAGGTGATTGATGATGCCTACCATATCAGTACCTCAATCGTTGCTAAAAGCGCTTCTTAGCAAACATGGGATTGTCCATGACGTTGAAGTGATGGAGGACCAACTTCCATTGATGGGGACCGATATTGATGGATGCGATGATGAGACCCTTGATATCGAGATTTTCCCTGACCGCCCGGACTTGCTCAGCGGAGAGACGTTAGCATACGCAATTCGGCCTTTTCTTCATGGGGCCCGAGCGGAACCAGAAATCCAAACCATTTCAAGCGGCATCAAGATGCATGTTGAACCTAGTTTAGCATCCATCCGACCCGTCGTGATGGGGGCAGTCGTGAAGGGTGTTGTTCTCTCAGAGGATTCAGAAGAACAAGAGGCCTTTATCAAGGCCCTTATGGATCACCAAGAGAAGTTACACTTTGCACTTGGACGTGGTCGGAAACGTGCCTCAATCGGTGTCCATGACCTCTCTGCACTCCAGCCCCCATTCAATGTCGTAGCAGCACCAGGAACTCGCTCATTCATACCACTCGGTGAAGATACTCCAATGGACATTACAACTATCCTCTCAAAGCACCCCAAGGGTGTTGATTATGCACATTTGCTTGAGGGCATGACATCCTATCCACTCATCCTTGACGCAAATGATGACGTACTCTCATTTCCTCCAATCATCAATGGTAACCATACTACGGTAACCACAAAAACCCGTGATTTCTTTGTGGATGTAACAGGTTGGGACCAACGTGCTTGCGAATCCTCCCTCATGCTCATTTGCCTTCAACTCCAAGAGCGTGGAGGCAAGATAGAGACCGTTGAAGTGACTACTTGTGAAGGTCAACTCATAACAACTCCAAACGGCACAGGAAAGTCTCACCTTGTCCCTGAAGAGTTGGTCACCGGCTTACTCGGCCGCCACTTTTCAGATGATGAACTCAGCCATGCAATCAACCGGATGGGTGGAAGTTTTCTGGGCAGGAAAGATGCCCCCCCTAATTCACCAAAGCGTGCCTCTAAAATGTCCGAAGTAAGCAAAGGAGGCAACTTACTTGAATTCATAATGCCGCGTTGGCGCTTTGACATCCTTCACCCCGTAGATTTAGTCGAAGATATCGCCATCGGCCATGGATACGAAGACTTGGGCGAAGACCAACCTATAGCGCAACTTACCGCTCAACCACGCCCTGACCACAACATGAGGCGCCGCCTACGAGAATCCATGCAAGGTCTTGGCTTGATGCAAATTCAATCACTTACCCTTTCAAATGAAACAGACCAATTCACTAACATGCGCTGGAGTCAAAACCACGCTGTTACCGTCATAACCAACCCCATCACCGTAGACCATACCATGCTGCGACAGTTCCTAATTCCCGGGTTACTCCGGTTACTCGCAACAAATCGTCACCACGACCTTCCCCAAGGAGTTTATGAACTCGGAACTGTAGTAAGAGACCATGAAAATGCGGACAGAATGGCATTTCTCATGGCGGAACGTAGTGGAGGATTTGCTGCCGTAAGAGGAAGAATCCAAGCTTTATGTACCGATTTGGGTGTTTCAAACTGGCGTGCTGAACCCTTAGAAGATGGGGACGGGCCGTGGCTGGCTGGACGAGGTTCCAAACTCATTATCAACGAAACATGGGTCGGTTGTTTTGGTGAAATCGACCCTTCAGTCGCCATGAAGTATGAACTCCGGGTGCCGATTAACGGAGCTGAAATTGATGTCACTGCCCTCGTAAATCTTCTCGAAGACCCCGTCTGAGGTATCGCCGTGTGCGGACGATTTGCATTGGGGCGGCCCGTTGAAGAAATTGCTAGAGAAATTCTTTGTGAACCGCTTTCAGAATTTACGCCATTTGCACCTTCGTGGAATGTATCTCCGCAGGAATGGGTACCCGTCATTACTCAAACCGGAGTCCACGGCGAACAAAATGTCCCACGCCACATGCGTTTGATGCGCTGGGGATTGCGTCCTTCATGGGCAAAGGCGTCCGTAAGAGAGCCCATCAATGCCCGAAGTGAAACCGCTCATGAGAAGCCAATGTTTCGCAATGCATGGAAGCAACGGCGAGGCGTCATACCGGCTGACGGGTGGTACGAATGGATGAACACACCCCAGGGGAAGGTCCCGTGGTTCCATTTTCACATGGATGATTCAACCTGCTACATGGCGGTACTATGGGAATCATGGAGCCATGATGGCTCGTCATTGGAATCATTCTCGATATTGACCACAGATGCCAACGATGATTGTAAGGATGTTCATCAACGAATGCCTGTTCTTATTGAGACACACGAACTTCAAGCATGGCTTAGAGGGACATTGGTATTGAGCCCAACGATAGAAGGGCGAGTAGATCGTCATCCTGTTTCACAAAAAGTCAATAATGCTACCAATGAAGGTCGAGAACTGGTTAAACCAATTCCAAGATTGTTTGATTAAGAGTAAGGAACATATGAGCCGTCACTATTTTTGCTGTGAGGAGTTGGCTCAAAACTGCCATCTGCCTTCTTTTTGTAGTGATATCCATCGGTGTGATGAACCCATGTAAACGAATCTTCTTGATTGGAAGACGGTTCGGCTTGAGGTTCAACTGTGGTAGGTGCTTGCTCCGTCACACCATCGTAATTGACTGATTGGTCACTTGCTGCTTCAACCTCAGAAGAACCATCACCAAACAATGCGAGCGCATCTTTGTATGCAGAAGCGTCAACTGTTGTGGAAGGGGGTCGAGCATTAGGGTCTTCTCCTTTCTTGTAGGTAATGGGAGCAGGCGGCGCCTCATCCAACTCAAGAATCTCTTGCTTTTTCTTGAAGGGCCAAATCGGAGCCATAGTGCTGCGAGTCTCACCCCGTTGATGAAACCTGCGAAAGAGCATTGAACAAAATATGCAAGTCATTGAAAGGGAATGTCCTTTCGGAGAACCATGCGATGGATAGGACTAGCACTTCTTGTCATATTGCATTCAGTGGCTCCGATTGCCCATGCTGGGCCCGAATTCAGTGCAAGGGATGGGGAAATCGCTGGAATCTCGGGGCCAAGTGAAGTGATTGTCCACCCCAACGAAACCGTTAGTGCGTACATTACGCTGCACAATCTCGTTGCCGTCAATCAAGAATTTACAATATCAGTTGCCTCCATGCCTTCCGTTTTGAATACTGAAAACTTACCACTTTCTCAAGTCCTCGTCCCTAATCATCTCAAGCAGATGGTCTTCGGTATTTCGGCTGATGAAAACGCCCCGTATACGACGCATGAAGTTGAATTTCATGTAACGTCGGATTATGATGAAACCTATTCACAATCCGTTTGGATGAACGTCACCGTGGCGCCCTACTCTAATCTCAAGTTTGGTTCTGAAAATCTGACGACCTTGACAGTGGATGAATTGGTAAGAACAGGAGTTGCAGTCAACATAACAAACAATGCATCCCTTCCAGACAACGTCACCTTTGACCTCTACAGCCCCTCGGGATGGAATTGGGGTTGGACCATTGATTCTAATCAGGAAGGAAATGCCTATCTTGACCTTGACCCCGACAGCCTTGCTTACGTGTATTTTTGGGTCGACATCCCAGCCGTAGAGAATGGGATGCCTCTGGCGGGAACTGGCCCACGATTCACATTAACAGCTATTTCGGGCCTCGACAAAGCGATGACTTCATGGTCATTTGACCTTCATATGAACGACAAACGGAACGTGAGCATCGATGGGGTAGGAGAGGATATTGAGCTTGCCCCAGGTGAAGACGGACGTATGTTGGTTTCCGTTCGAAACGTAGGAAATACTCCGAACCGATTGAACATCACTCTCCAAGGACTGGACGAGCAAGGAGAAAACTTACTCGGATATGCCACATCTGACCGATTTAACTACAGCGGATGGACTGTGGCTCTCTTTGGAGGACTTGAAGATGTGATTCTTCAACCCAACGAATCTCGCACCGTCGAAATTGGCATACAGTCTCCAAACATATTCACTGGCGAGTTGAATGTTGAATTACAAGTCTTCGCAAACGGTGCTCAAGAACTCACCAAGACGACACGTGTCAAAGCAAGCATCAATCGAACCGTTGGTGCCACCCTTTCATTCACCCAAGAGGGGTGCTCCATGCTGTTAATAGGAGAACCCTGCAGTAGCACTCTGACGGTAGAAAATGGCGGGAATTCATACAACACATTTAGCCTCCGACTGAATGATGTTTCCGACGAATTCAATGCATCTCTGCCTCAAGAATCCTTGCTAGTCCAAGTCGGTCAACAAAAAACATTCTCTGATGTGTTCATCAATGTGACTGAGGATACGCTTGCATTCACCCAAGGTGAAGTCATTGTGGAACTCTTGGGTGATGGGCTAACCGTATTGGATAGCGTCAGCATGCCGGTCAAAGCAGCTCCAGTCGTAAAGTGGTCCCTCGGCAATGTTATCGAGGACATCAACTCAAAAAACCGTCTCTCAATATCCTTTGAAGTTTGCAATAATGGTAACGCAATAGATGGTTTTGTCGTTCAACTTCAATCGAGTCATTCGGTTCCAATGGGTTTAATTCCGCCCGAAGGGGCAGTCTACGAAGACGATACAGAGTACCCACGCTCATACCAGTTGAATGGAGTTCCGTTGGAGTCTAACCTCACCATCCGAGCATGGATTGATCTTCCAAAGGACCAAACAACAAATGGAACAGTGTTCATCAATACCACCATCACTTCTATTTTTGCTCCAGAAGGACAAATGTTTGTCCACACCTCCGAAGGCGACTATATAGGAACTCCTTGGCGTGTTCTAGAAGAAAACGATGAAGGCACAGATTGGGGGCAAATTGCTGCCACATCTTGGGCCTACACCAAGGCTTGGTCCGGTGTTATTTTCGCCATTATATTCTCAGGTTT
>TARA_B110000444_G_scaffold239781_1_pt1 | contig 16369 bp, 12 predicted proteins | sample TARA_B110000444 | Tara Oceans TARA_B110000444 (sample SAMEA4398370) | marine metagenome | biome: Polar Biome; feature: [SRF] surface water layer (ENVO:00010504); material: water (ENVO:00002006), including particulate matter (ENVO:01000060) such as... | depth 5 m | reverse complement strand
GGGTCATCTATATCATCGATTAAAACAACTTTAATTTTATTTGACCAAGATTCAATCATTTCTTTTCTTTCCTCACCAGTCCATGGGTTCCGAGGTTCCATTTGACATGAAGCAGAACCTATTGCGACTGTTACAGTATCATCATTTCCTGCAATCTCTAATGCTTTATCAATAAGCAAGGCATGCCCGTTGTGTAAAGGCTGAAAGCGTCCTAAAACGATATAATTCATTTCTAAACCTCAGAAAAAAGATTCAACATCAACATCAGATAATTCTACACCATGATCTTTGAAGCATGAAATCATCCTTTTACATCCTTCAACCATCTCTTCGACTGTTGTTTCTCCCATAGAGCCAACTCTGAACATCTTACCTTTGAGATGGTCTTGTGCTCCAATAACTTGTGTCTGGTATTTCTCTTTCAAATCACTGCGCCATGAATCGTTAACACCTTCGGGATACATTATGGCAGTAACCGTATTACTACGTTGAAATGGGTCGGCTAATAATTCAAATCCAAGATGAGAAAATAGTTTTTGAACACCTTTAGAAAGTTGTTCGCATCTTTTCCAGCGGGCTTCAAGAGTTTCTTGCTTTAAGGTATTGAGTGCCCCAGCCCAACCCATTGCCAGATTGATGGCTGGAGTCCAAGGAGTTTGGTCATCATCACCCTTCTTGAGAGCTGAAATTAAATCGAGATAAAATGTCGGATTACATTCCCCTTGCTCCCTAATTGCTTTGCTCCTTTCAATAAAGTGTGAATTAATAGCGATAGCCGCGATTCCAGAGGGTCCTGCTGTACATTTTTGTGCGCCGATAACTGCTGCTTCTGCACCCCATTGTTCAGGATGAACAGGTAGTCCGCCAATCGAGGTGATACCGTCAAGTAGGAAAGGAGTGTTATGACGCTGACACATCTCAGCAATTGCAGGTGCATCTTGAGTAATTCCTGAACTTGTTTCATTATGACAAATAATTAATGCTTCATAGCATTTACGTTCTAATTGTTGTTCGAGTTCAAATAAATCAAATGCTCTACCCCATTCATATTTTATATGCTTAACATTACAAAATCTCGAACACATTTCTGCAACTCGTTCACCAAATTTACCATTGGTTGGCACTAAAATTAAATCATTAGGGCGGAAACGATTAGCAATTACCATCTCCATAGCCGCAGTACCGCTACCAGATACTACTACCACCTTGTAGTCATCTTCACCAGCCCAAGATTGATTTTTCCGTTCAGGCTTGGAAGGGGCAATATTAAATGCATATCTAAGACCTGAATTTAGGTCAGCCATCACATCTCTAAACTCTGGGCCTCTTGCAGTAATTACGGGCATAGCCATAGCCTCAAGGCATTGGCTACTCATTCTTACAGGACCTGGGACAAGAAAGCAGTCTCCATCATAAGATGCCATTATGTTATGGCAGTTAGACACAGTTCTTCAACACCTTGTATGAGTGTGCAGTAAGCGTTGGGCTGATAGAGGACGAGCCTTACGGCAATACATGTTGCGAATCGGTTTAGCGATGCTACAAGGTGCGCGACATGAACATGTTGAAGCCTTATTACATGCTTCACATGAAGTAGGAGTAGAAATAGAAATCGTGGAACTGCGTAAATCAAGCGAGATTGATTCGGGGATATCGGCACTAATTCTACCTGGCGGAGAATCTACTGCAATGCGTAAAGCAAGTCAAAGTGAATCATTACTGGATGGAATCTTTAGCTGGATGGATAATCATCCAGAAAGACCGGTTCTTGGCACATGTGCAGGAGCAATACTTCTATCAAATCCTGGAGAGGAAAAATCACCATATATCTCTGTGGATATTTCTAGAAATGCTTGGGGTCGCCAGAGACAATCTTTTGAGGCACCAGTGAACGTTTCATTACAAACCCCGGACTATTCATCGACGGATGAGTTACAATTACAACGTGATAAATTTAATCACAAACCGCTAAACATATCTCATGAAGCAGCATCGACTAACTTGGAATTCTATCCTGGTGTATTTATTAGAGCCCCCAGATTCATTACAGAATCGATTAAATGTACCACTATCGCTACATTAGAAGATGAAATTGTTGGAGTTTTAGATGGAAATAAACTTGCTCTGACTTTTCATCCCGAATTAACCTTAGATCGACGATTTCATAGATGGTTGATAGTTAATGCAATGAATAGCATTAGCTAAATTCTTGCGAGGGATTCAAACCAAGGAGATCGCACGGGGTATTGATTGACATGTCTCGCTCGCTGATTATGGCAACTGAAATACCATCCGCCGAACAAGGCGAAGCAGAGGGTTGTATACAGTGTCAAAAAGGTAGTAAATTAGTATTATTTGTCACCGGTAAGTGTCATTGGGGATGTGATTATTGCCCGCTATCTGAAAATCGTCGTGAAAGTCCTGATATGTTTGCTAATGAGCGAAGATGCAACTCATGGGATGAAGTTATCGAAGAAGGGCATGCGATGAAGGCAACAGGTACTGGAATTACTGGAGGTGACCCAATGCTAGACCTCGAAAAGTCACTTGATGCAGTTAAGCACCTCAAAGCAGCATTTGGCCCTGAACATCATATTCATCTCTATACATCAATTCCATTCGACTATAAACGCGCTGCTGATTTTGGAGAGGCTGGCCTTGATGAGATTAGATTTCACCTACTTGATGGAACTATTGACAAATATCTCAAAGTTATGCAAGCATGCAAAGATGCAGGGATATTTGTTGGAGTCGAATTACCGTGTGAACCAGATAAAGAAGAGCAATTATTTGCTCTAATAAATCAACTTCATGATTCACCAGTTCAATTCCTTAATCTAAATGAACTAGAAATAACGGTTGGGAATCAAGAGAATATGGATGTTAGAGGATTCAATCTTAGTGGTGGTATAACCGCTGCTGCAGAAGGTTCCTTTGAACTTGGAATGAAGATAAAAGAAGCCGCAAAGCCTCTAGATTTCCATTTAAAGTTCTGTACTGCTAAATTCAAAGATGCTGGGCAACTTAGAGCCAGGTTCAAGAGAAGAGGGCAGGCTAATCTCCGTCCATATGAAGTACTGAGTGATGATGATACAATTATTTTTGGAGCGATACCTACCCGTTTAGAGGATGCCCAAGATGATATCGATGAAATAAGAAGCGAATTGGATATCGATGAGGGATGGATTCGGTTTGATGCACAAAATGAACGTATTGAACTGCCTCTTTCTATTGCGGAAGAATTAGCAGAAGTTCTGGAAGTTTCTGTTCAATTAGTCGAAGTTCACCCTACTCATGAGAGACTTGAAGTAGGAATTATTCATCTTAATTCTCATCGCTGAAATAAATATTTCCGATGCAATAACTACATCGCCAAATGGCATCATAACCTCTTGATGTATAACGAATTTTAAGTATAGGGTTGGATAGAAGTAAATGGCGAGTTAATGTTGAGTAAGTCCTTATCGAAGGTGTTAATTTTTCAAATTATTGCGGCTGTTGCAATTCTTGCTCTACCATCACTAATTTACACCGGCTCTTACATCATAGCAGACGCACCTGCTCCAAAAGAAGGAGTCGAGATGCCACCTGAGAATCATGAAAAACTGAGTGAAGGATTACTATTCATTGTTTTAGACGGTGGTCGAAGAGATATGATGAACGACCCCACCTTGATGCCAACTCTAAATTCAATGACTAAGAATAATGGAACCTACATTGATGTATTTACCAATCCTCTCACAATGACTGCTTCATGTGTCAAGGAGATGGCAACTGGAATTCCTTCAAGGCCTAATGAGGGATTGAGTAATTTCCACCCTGAACATCCCGGCACACCAGATGGTTGGTCACTAGCAAGTTCTTATGATGGGGATGAAGATGGTATAGCTGATAATGAATTTGCCATTGTGGGTGATTATGTTTGGGGAGACCTATATGCTGAAAATGATGATATCAATTTCATGAAGCACCGTTATGGTCATGGTGATTATATGAAAGGCGATACAGAATCTTTTGAAACCATCAATAGTTGGCTTGATGGGGAAATTCCAGATAGTAATACTAAGCAAGGAGTGGTATTTGATAAGACACCAAATGTCATTGTAGCACACTTATCTGGCCTTGATAGTACTGGACACAGATATGGCTCAAAAGAATCTCCTCAATATATGGATAAATTGAAGTGGCTGGATGATAATTTCGCTATTATTTTCGACAAGGTGCCTGAAAATTGGACTGTTATAATCACTTCTGACCACGGATTAACAGATACTGGACAGCATGGTTCTCCTGATGAAATTATTCGTAAAGTCGGCGCTTGGGTTTGGGGACCGAATATCAAAAAGGGATATACAGTTGAAAAAGAGATCGACCAAAGGGATATGTCAACATTACCATCTCTACTCTTATCGCTACCTCTACCATATGCCAATCATGGGAAATTCCCCTTAGACATGCTAGATATTAGTCTAGAACACAAGCAAGATTTAGAGCAGTGGAATTGGAACGCTACAGTTGAAAGAAATGATTGGATGGAAGAAAATGGTTATCCTTACGTCGAAGGATTAAGTTCTGAAGTTATACAATGGGATGAAATTTCACCTGAAGAGATGGGAATTAGGGATTCAGATTTACTCCTTTCAGGCTTGTTTTTCTTACTGATTTGTAGTTCAGTGATGTTTTTAATGAATAAAAATGGATTTACTAGTAAATTCACTTTTACCAGTGGTGCTATACTAACTTTGATTTTTGCAACTGTTTCCATTATTGCTGCAAATAGACCGAAACTTGTTGCTATTTTTTACCCAATAGGTAACATAGCACCATACTCAGTTGCTGTGTTATCGTTATTCCTTTTGTATACAAAATCTGAGAATAAAAAAATTATAAATACTCTAGTGTGCTTGTTATTGTCTGCAATTGTATTTATGTTATCATATGTAGAAACAAGGTTTTCGGCACTTGGATTACTACTTCTATTGATGATTGGAATGCCGATTTTTAGAAGTGTGGATGTGAAAGAAAAATCAACTAATAAGTTGAAAATATTCTATGTATTGGTAATGATACCAACTATATTCCTTTCACATTATCGAGCAATTGGGTATTCTCTTCCAAGAATGATGATTTACTTCACCTTTGAACAGAGTATTTTATCAGTATTATTTGGAAGTGTACTAATCTTAACTTCTACTATGTTTTTCATTACTCGTAACAAAAAAATCAGTAAAACCACACATAGAGTCACTATTGCAGTAATGTTTACCGCCATACCTTCACTTATTGCTCAAGAAAGTAATTTGATTGATTGGATAATGCTAACTGGTCTCATAGTTAGCGTATTATATGCAAGCTATCTTGCATTTAGGAAAAATAAGAATGCCAATGAGATTTATCTCTATAGCACCCTATTTTGGTTGACTATGACTTGGGGTGGGTGGGCTTGTATGGCGACGATGGTAATGTATGCAAGCATCGAATCTTTCTTAGGAAAAGAACTAAAATTCCTAACCGAAAAAGGTCAACTATTGCATCGAGAGGTCGCTAGAAATGTTATTCTCGCTTTACTTCCACTTGTCGTTTGGTTCACATGGTGGGCTGCACTTGGCCAAATCGATGGTTTTGGACATCCTAGAGATGTTGACCCAGGAAATATTTTCCTCAATGGAGGCTACATTGGAGATAGATTCTCACCGAGTAATTCATGGGTTGGATTCATGGGTGCAGGAGCAACTGTTGCTATGTCCATGCTGTGGTGGAGCCTGTTTAACAAGATGGGGTGGCCTGTTCATTATGTGGCATTATTACTGGTAATTAGAATTTCGATGATCGGATTGCAACTATCAGTATCTCCAAACCTTCCAAGACTAATATTCAAGATTTCATGGGATATAATATTCGCATTAGGGTTACTTGGATTTATGGCTCATGTAATCATAATGAATTACTTGGAAAACAGAAGAAAACCCGAAGGGATACAATCACTCTGATTCATCAGAAGGATTTTCTCTTTTCGCAAGAGTAGGTCCAGCTGCAACATAAAAAATTAATAGGATAGCAGATAAAAGATATAGTCCGAATTGTAACTTTGTATTTCCAAGTTCAATTCCAATAGGGTCTGTTTCATTTATTGAAATAATTGTAGCCACTGTAATTGTCAACAACTGAATCCCAGAGATTCGCATAGGCAATCCTTTCTTGGTTTTCGATAACTTCCTATCCGATATCATAAGTGCTCCAGAAATAAACATAATAGGTAATATCAGGAAATCAAAGTATGGTTTTTCATGGCTGGAACTTGTGGATCCAAAACAGAATATACAATCTGTGGTCACACCAGGACCTATACCTGAAGATGGTTGAAGCCAAATAAGGGCTGCAAAGGAGATTAGAACCATGGCATTACCTGGCGATGCTAAACCATGGAAGTAGTTCTTATCTGAACCTTCTTCATGTTGAAATCTAGCCAATCTTAGCATACCAGTGACAATTACCCAGCAAGCAGCAATCCCCAGGGAAACTGACCATAACGGAGATGCTTCACCCCACCTGCCGAACATTACGAACATCAAAAGTGCTGGAGCAACACAGAAAGAAATACAATCCGACATAACATCTAAAGTACCACCCAATATCTTACGCTTCGAGTACCTTCTAGCGATTGGTCCATCAATTATATCCCCTATTACTGAAAGCATAATACAGCCCATTGCCAACCAGATGTAATCGGATTTTACACCATCATCAAACATAGGATTCTGTAATGTTTCCACTGCTAAAATTATGAACATTATTGCCGCAGTTCCAAGTAAACCATTGGCTAAAGTAATGAAATCTGCAATTCCCATCAGCCTGTAAGTAGTCTTCATTTTTTCACCCAATCGAACACAACCAATGCAGTTCGACAAAGACAGTGCTATACTCAATACACAAGAAGGTTTAGCAAGTAAAGCACTATTTTACAAACTTTAATGACTAAGTTACTAAAACCAACAATGCTTAATTCTAAATAACCTGCACTCTTAGCATGCATATGGAAAAGAAGCTGATAATCGGTCTTGTTCTATCCCTGATGTTACTTTCACCACTAACTTCAGCAGCCGACGTAAAAGGTGGCGAGGATGTAAATCCTGATGAAAGTGAAATTCCTTTTACCATTAATTCTCGTGACAGCCCATCTATTGATTCCAAATCATGGTCTTTAACGATCACGATGAATGATGAGGAATCTCAAAACAATACTATTTTTGAAATCACGACTCAAATTTGTCTAAATGATGGTGTTTGCGACCCACCAGAAGTAATGGACGCCGAAATTAATGGAGCAGAGCATACTGTTTCTGTAACTCCCCCTAACGATCACACATATGTTAATTGGAGAGTGAAAGCAATCTATGAAGATGGAAACTCAACTAATTTCCCTAATGGGGATTGGTACAAAACTTGGTCATCATGCTGGTATGATGATGGCTCATTTGGCGGAGTTGACTCTAACTCTGATGGTTGCATAAGTGAGGATGAGAGTATGCCCGGTTTTGGAATAATAATTACTGCAAGTGCAATTGGATTGGCTGCTATTTCTTTTAGAAGAAAGTGATTACCAAAAATAATAAATTACTGGAATGGAAATGACAATTATTACAAATATCGGATAAAGTATTTTTGACCACCATTTGTGATCGATCCTATCTCCAATAGCATTCCCAATCTCTTCAAATGCTTCTTCAATCAAACCACTGGCTGAACTGTCCATGAGTCTTAGGTGAACACAAATAGATTTGAATCATTCGCCGATAAAAGCTTAAATTGAATATTTTGATTCCACCGTAAGAAATATCATCAACTGCGATATCGCAAACCATGGATTGGTGGATATACCTACTTACTGGTTTAGCCATTTACTTTTCAATCATACTTTTTCTCGCATTACGATTCCCTGAAAAGTATCTAAATTGGGACGAAGTTGACTGTACAAAGTTATCTTTCCCAGATAGTTTCAGTTGGGGTGTTGCAACCGCATCCCACCAAATCGAAGGGAATAATACCAATAATTGGACTGATTTTGAACAAAGGAAGAAACTCGAAAAAAGCGCTGATGCATGCAAACATTGGGTTAGATGGAAAAATGATTTTGAACTAATTGAAAAATTGGGTGTAGATTCATATCGGTTATCGATTGAATGGAGTCGTATCGAACCTAAGAAAGGAGAGTGGAATCAAATTGCAGTGGACCAATATTGCGAAATGGTCGATGATTTACTGAGCCGTAATATCAAACCGATGATAACCTTACACCATTTCTCCCATCCCATATGGTTCGAAGAAATAGGTGGTTTTTACAAGCGAGAAAATATTCAATTATGGGTCGATTATTGTCAGCGAATATTCGAGTTACTAAATAAAAAAGTCAGTGATTGGTGTACGGTTAATGAACCTGAAGTATTCTCTATTATGGGATATCACATGAAAATGTTCCCACCGGGTGAAAGTTCTGTTTTCAAAACTGTTCGAGTTATGAAGAATATGATTTTCGCTCATGTATCAGCCTATCAGACTCTGAAGAAAATCAATCCTGATGTTAGAATCGGTTTAGCCAAGAATGTCACCTTATTCGACCCTCTAAGACGCTGGAATATGCTACATTGGGTCACAACTCTAATTCTAAACTATATTTGGAATGGGGCCATAATTTCAGGATTAAAGAAAGGGAGAATGTTTGGCTCGAAAATTGATAATGCGAAAAATTCATTCGATTTTATTGGTTTGAATTACTACACACATGTATTGACTAGTCCGTTCCTACCTCAAACAACTGAGATAGACTTACCAAAACGTGACCATGAGGTAATGACCGATTTTGGATATACTATGTATGCAGAAGGGTTAGAGCGTGCTGTAAAATTAGTTTCTAAACTAAATGTTCCAATTGAAATAACAGAAAATGGGGTTGCTGACTCAGATGATAAGTTACGTCCAATACACCTCAAACGACACATATGGAAAATATCTAAGTTAATTGAGCAAGGTCATGATATTCGTTCATATTATCACTGGTCATTGATGGATAACTTTGAATGGGCGGAAGGATATAAACTTAGATTTGGTCTGTACCATGTCGATTATAAAACTCAAGAAAGAACACTAAAGCAAAGTGGAATAGATTATCAAAAAATCATTCAATCTAACCGTTGATTACTAAATGTTGGGAGTTAAGAATGAAGAGCATTTGGATGTCTCATGGCGAAAACTGATAGTGAGGTCAAGAAGATCTTCGTGACCGGAGTGAATGGTCACATCGGTAACAATATTGTTCGTGATCTATTACAGAATGGATATTGTGTCAAGGGTTCTGTTCGTTCTCTTGATGACCCAAAAAAAGTCGACCATGTACGACAACATGCTATCGACCTAAATTGTCAAGATAGACTAGAATTAGTAGAGGGCGATATTCTTGATGCAGATGGTTGGAGAGAAATGATGTCTGGATGTGATTCATTATTTCACACAGCGACAATTTATTCCAATACCGATGATGGACAACTGATAATTGATACTGCCATCAAAGGAACTGTACATATTCTTAATGCTGCTAAAAATGCGGGAATAAAGCGAGTAATTTACACATCGAGTATCGCTGCTGTAGGAAATACTCCAAAAGGTCGAGAGAAAACGGAAGCTGACTGGCAAACCGAAAGAGATTCGCCTTACACGGTTGCCAAAACCGACTCAGAAAAGAGGGCTTGGGAATTAGCAGAATCCTTGGATTTAGACTTACGAGTAATCAATCCTGGTGCCGTACTAGGTGGCAGTTTTGTATATCCTACACCTAGTGTCGAATTTTTCCCTAATCTTATGTCAGGAAAAATCCCAATGGCTCCAAAAATACCAATACCAATTGTCCATGTAAAAGATGTGGCAAAGGCTCATCGAAGAGCGTTTGAAGTAGACGAAGCTGAAGGCAGATTTATTGTAGCACCACATAAGAATCTCACTTTTGCTGATGTTTGTAAGACTACAAGGAAATTATACCCTAATAGCAAAGCCACAAAGATTGCAATACCTAGGTCTCTAATGTTTCTTGCAGTACTATTCGATTGGATTAGCGGCATGAAAAGTGGTAAGAGAATGATGACAAGAAAGCGTGCTAAGGGTCTATTCAAAGGTGATTCCAACCTATCTTCAGATAAAGCAACAAAGGTTCTGGGAATCCAGTGGGAAAGTCTTGAATCTTGTATTAGAGATTCTGTTGAAGGTTTCAATTTGTAATCCCATCTAATGAAGAAGAGGCAATGGGTTCTTCTTTACCCCACTTTCTTTTAATGAACTTAAACAGGATTCTTGAGAATACCATCGAACACATCAAGAATACTATCGAAACCCAAAATGGTGTTTCTTCACTCGTTGCTAAAAACCATGTTACTACTAATATGCCGGTACCATAAACTGCTCTAAAGGCAGAAAATAGCATAAAAGAACGGAAAAATGGGTTTGCAATCAATTTTTGAATGCGACTCATGTGATTCACCAATAGAAGTTGACATTGAATAATTAATCATTAGCAGTTGCGTTATGTATTACCACCGAAACTACTGGTCTATCATTCTCACCGGTTTCAACTTGGGAGATTTCGGTAACATGTTCACAGCCACTGGTAATTTCTCCAAATACTGTGTGTACGTCATCTAACCAATAAAGATGAGTGATATCATCAGGAATAAGGAAAAACTGAGACCCTGCTGAATCTGGTTGGCTGGTCTTGGCCATTGAGACCATACACGCAAAATGTTGTAATCCGTTATCTGCTTCATCAGGTACATTCCAATCTTGTTGTGATGTACAATTACTTTGTTCAATACTTCTATTGCCATTACAAACACCATACCAATCAGCAGCATATCCACCAGAACCATTATTATTCTCAAAGTCGCCGCCTTGGATCATGAAATCATCCATAACCCTGTGTAGTTCTACCATGTTGTAATTTCCAGCGATCACGTGTTTACGAAAATTATCGACATGTAATGGGGCAGCGGTATGATTCAATTTGATAGTAATAGAATAATTGGCTGTTGAGTTCTCAAGGCTATCTCCATGGTATATTTCGAATGTGACATTACTATAATTGTATACAATTTGCTCTTCTTCAATCTCGTCAACAGGTTGTTCAACATCGACTGGAGTATGGTTGAATACTCCTAATGTAGCATTACGTATGATTACAGGAGTATTTGGACGATCATAGGTACCTGTTGATACTTCGGAAATCTTGGTTACATGCTCACAACCATGAGTAATCACTCCAAAAACGGTGTGAACTCCATCCAGCCATGAATGTTGAGTGATATCACCAGGCATCAAGAAAAATTGAGAACCACCCGAGTCAGGCATAGAGGTCTTAGCCATAGAAATTGTACATGGTAAATGTGTTAATCCATTATTAGCCTCATCAGGAACGTTCCAGTCGGCTTGATTTGGACAATCTTCGATACTGATATTTCTAACACCATTACAAACTCCAAACCATTTGGCAGCATAACCACCTGAACCATCATTCTTGTCAAAGTCTCCTCCTTGAACCATGAAGTCATCAATAACTCTATGGAAATAACTCATATCATAATTACCTGCAAGTACGTGTTCTCTAAGGTTATCAGCATGTGCAGGAGCATCGATATGATTCAAATTTATAGTGAGAGAAAAATTATCGGTTGCACTTTCGAGGTCTGAACCAATTGAAATATTGAATGTGACATTGCTAGATTCGAGTTCTGAGATGTATGGATTATCCCCTAAATTAATCACAGGTGATAAATCATCATCAGAAATACATCCTGGGGCTATTAAAATTAATATGATTAAAAGTACCTGTTTCTGCATATCCTCACCATACCTATGCAAGTACTGTTTGTTTATCAATTAAATCATATACCGGGTTCTTTTCCAAAGCACATGGACAAAAAATGGACTATTGCAGTTGTTTTAATGATGTGCCTCGCTGGATGCATGCGCTCAGTAGATGATAATATCGAAGTACCATGGTGTGATAATGACCCTGACCTGAAAGAAATTGTCAACATGAGTGAAACCGATGAAGATATGTGTACGACTAAAGATACTCTGAAGAATGCGATTGTAGAATTCGTTGACCTAATGGAAAATGGACCTGACCAAAACCTTACGACTCCAGTAGGATATACTATGTCTATATCAGAACTATCTGTTGAAGGAGAAGTCTGGACTTACCTGGAAACTACAATAATTGGACCTAATGGATTTAAACTGACAATTGAAGATAATTATGGTAATGATAGTCAAATATGGGACATCATTTCTGAAGGAACTCAACTTCAAATATCTCATATCTCAAACGGTGAGTCAACACAAATCCGCATGAATAATACTAATTCCCATCATGAGATAATGGATTCAATATTAGGCTTTGAAGACGAACCTAATGATGATATATCAATCGATAGTTGTCATTCGACATGTGGAGAATGTGATGATATTAATGAGGCTGATTGTTTGACATGTAGCGAACCTGGAGCAACATTACTAGACGAAGATAATGATGGTGCAGGAATGTGTGTAAGTCCACCTGATACATATTGGGCAGACCAAGCATTCCAATTGAATGGAAGTCAAGTTCATTATGACCGTGTGATGAATGTCTCACTAGAAGATAGACAAACTGAATACTTAACTCTTCGAGAAGAACTTGGAATGGATGACCCAGTGATTGATGAATATACAGAATATTACAATCCACTAAGCGTAGAAATTACTGGTTTCAAAGAAACAGATTCGGGAATGATGTTCCCTGGAATCATAAGTTATGCTGGTTCACCCTATGGTGAATTAGAAATTTATGCTGATTCAGATTTTACGATTACAGGTTTCACCATGTCTGACATCGATGATAATAGAAATTTTGTCACATTTCAATTAATCAGTGGTGGAGATACTATTGTGGATATGGGAGTTACACAAGAGGCTATACCGTTTATGTTAGAACGAATTAACCTTGATTTATCCGAGCAAATGGGAATACTTTCAATTTCAATGTATGACATTGATGGTGATAATAAAGTGTCAGTATTGGAATTAGCATATTATTCTTGCACTCTGACTGGATTCACAATTACAGAATGTCAAGAGAACGAGATGGATAATTCAACATTAGCCATCTACCAGGCAAGTGTAGATTCTATCGACTTGAACATGGATGGTTACATGGACAAATCAGAATTTGTACGGAATGCAGAAGTTGTTAGTTATACAAACGCAAACGGTGGTTGTTTGGAAATGATAAATACCTACTATAGATATAATTTATCCATTAGTGAGGCTGATTGTGACGGAGATCAAATGATGTGGACTCCTGCTGAGCAGTCTGAGGAGACGGAGGAACAACAGTCTGAATTCACAGGTTACTGGGTGGAATATGAAACTACTAATTGGTCATGTAACTGGGAAATAGAGGAAGAAGATGGGTACACCTACACATACTGGGACTGTCAAGATATTCGCGACCCACCTCAGGACACTGGTGATAATGAGTGGCATTACTGTGAATATTATGATGACCTTGAAACACATTACTGTACCAATGGGTTTGGCTCAGAAGGCAATGATAGCAATGGCGAATGGAGCAATTCAGCTACATTCACTCACTGGAGAGATGGAACTGACCCTCGATATGATGATGTTGAGGAGGAATATGAAGAAGAAGTCTTAGCTTATGAATTCCATTCACTGGTATCAGGTCTTGAGGGAGATTTGAACGACTATAATCTCACTTTTGCTAATTGCACGGGAGGATTTACGGATGAAAATGGTCTATTTGTACAAAAAACATGTGAGCCTGATATCCTTTCTGCTTCAATAAGCTACTGGGTAGAAAACGAAGTATTGGTCTATGTAGACTCAGACAATAGTGGAACTATCTCTCATGGAGACCTCTTGGTTTTAGAATTTTCAATTACCGATTCACTAGGTGATTTAGTTCACTTACGATTATATTCTCTCGAAGCAGGGAAATACAGTGACCAAAATCCATTATTTGGAAATTAATTTTGTATTACTCTTTCTTTCTAAAGTCATGATGCTTCAAGATAATAAGCAGTATTGATGAGTACTACAAGAGATATCCAAGCGATATATGGCCAAACCAGCATAGATGCCTTCCGAGCATGCTCATAAGTTAAAAAGGCGTAAATAATTGTAAAAATCACCATAAATATCACCATCAATAACGAGGTCAGATACTTTTCAGAATTGAATACACCTACCCAAGAAAGATTCAATGCCAATTGGGCGAAAAATAAGACCAATATAATAGTAGGATATTTCAACTCCGCTCTTTTTTCTAAAACAACTGAGATACTGAACGCGAGAGTTGTGTATAATACCAACCATACAGGGCCAACAATCCATCCTGGTGGCTGGAAAAATGGTTCATAGTCGGAAGTGAAAGTCATTCGCTCGCCAAACCTACCTTTTGTGATTTGTTAATAAAACCCAGTTCTATTCTTTACTCTGCATATCTGAATTAAACTATGCAGAAAATAAACATCCTATTATAAACTGTTCAAATTTTTAGTTAGTTATGAGAAAAAACCTTGTTTGCTTGATGATGACTATACTTTTGGTTTCCAGTTTACCTTTGAATGTAAGTGCTGGCCCCAATGACGACATACCTACAAACGCTCAAGGTACAACCGTACATGACACTTTAGTAGAACTGCTTACAAAAGCGGATTTGGTTACAACTTTACAAGGAACCGGTCCGTTCACTGTATTTGCCCCGACTGATACTGCATTCGCTAATGCTGGAATTGACCCAGCGAACTTTAACACTCAGCCTGAAATTGATGCATTGACTGATATTTTACTCTACCATGTTATATCTGGAGAAGTTCCTTCTTCAGCGGTTACAGATGGTATGCTTGCAACCATGGTAAACGGAGATAAAATTAAACTTGAAGTTTCTAATGGTGTTGTAACTCTAGATGGTGCAACGGTTACCGGCGCAGATGTACAAGCATCCAACGGAATAATTCATGTGATTGATAGCGTATTGACTCCTCCAGTTGACATACCTGCTACAGCCCAGACAACCACTATTCATGATTCACTTGTGGCTGCGGTAATTCAAGCGGATCTACTCTCTACACTACAAGGAACAGGACCATTCACTGTTTTTGCTCCAACTGACCAAGCATTTTCCAATGCTGGAATAAATTTAGCAGACTTGAACACTGCTGAAGGAAAAGCCATACTATCCAACATCTTGTTGTATCATGTTGTCTCATCCGAAGTACCATCTTCAGCAGTTACTGATTGTATGTCTGCAGATGCAGCAAATGGTCAACCATTATCGTTCACTGTAGGTAGTGGAGTAATGGTTAACGATGCAAATGTTACGATTGCGGATGTTGTCAGCAGTAATGGAATAATCCATGTTATAGACAAAGTTCTAACCCCTTCTGATACACCAAACGATATCCCACGTACTGCACAATGTACCGGTTCACACAATACACTAGTTACTGCAGTAATTCAAGCAGGTCTTTTGGAAACTCTTCAAGGCGATGGACCATTCACGGTCTTTGCTCCTACCGACCAAGCATTCATTGATGCAGGAATCGACCTTGCAGCAGTCAGTCAATCTGACTTAGCTGACATCCTAACTTATCACGTTGTTTCAGGAGCAGTTCCTTCAACAGCAGTCACTGAATGTATGTCAGCAAATACTGTTAACGGAAACCCGCTATCATTCACTGTCAGTGGCGGAGTAATGGTTAACGACGCTAACGTTACACTGGCTGATGTGAATACCAGCAATGGAGTAATCCATGTAATTGACAAAGTACTCTTGCCAACTGCAACTCCAAATGACACTCCTCGAACTGCACAATGTACTGGTAGTCACAATTCATTAGTGGCTGCAGTAATTCAAGCAGGACTTTTGGAAACTCTACAAGGCGATGGACCATTCACGGTCTTTGCTCCTACCGACCAAGCATTCATTGATGCAGGAATTGATTTGGCTACTCTAGACACCCCTGAAGGAAAAGTAGCGCTCACAGAAATCTTGCTATCTCACGTAGTTTCTGGTGAAGTTCCTTCTTCAGCAGTAACCGAATGTATGCCGGCAGATACCGTAAACGGAAAGAAATTATCTTTCACTGTCAACAGTAACGGAGTAATGGTAAATGATGCAAACGTCACTCTGGCTGACGTCGCAACAAGCAATGGAGTCATACACGTTATTGACAAGGTACTAACTCCTTCTGATACACCAAACGATATCCCACGTACTGCACAATGTACTGGTAGTCATAATTCATTAGTGGCTGCTGTTATA
>TARA_B110000444_G_scaffold36999_1_pt1 | contig 16414 bp, 14 predicted proteins | sample TARA_B110000444 | Tara Oceans TARA_B110000444 (sample SAMEA4398370) | marine metagenome | biome: Polar Biome; feature: [SRF] surface water layer (ENVO:00010504); material: water (ENVO:00002006), including particulate matter (ENVO:01000060) such as... | depth 5 m | reverse complement strand
GCAATAAGTTGCCGACGTACAACGTCTCCACGTACATCGCGCATTCCTTCCGTTTGCAAAGGCGTGACTTCGATTCGAACATCGTGGACTGTCATTGCTTCCGACCCAAACAGAGTTCATCGCATACGCTCTTTGAACACTACGGCGGGCTTCACTGGGAAGAAAGAAGGGATTTGAGGAAGTTTCCAGTGAAACTATTGGCCTCTTTAGCGACTTCTTCAGGCGTTCCTGAGGTAACAATCTGGCCTCCACGATCGCCACCTTCTGGACCTAGATCGATAACGTGATCGCTGCATTTAACAACATCAAGATGGTGTTCAATAACAATCACTGTATGGCCTTTTGATCGTAATTCAAGAAGAACGTCAATGAGCATTTGAACATCGCTAAATGCTAATCCAGTGGTTGGTTCATCCAGAATATAGACCGTATGTTTGTGTGGAGGCCTGCGTAGTTCACTTGCAAGTTTAACTCGCTGCGCCTCACCACCTGACAATGTTGTTGCTGGTTGGCCAAGTCGAATGTAGGAGAGGCCAACTGAATGGAGAGTTTCCAGTGTTCGGTGGATTTTCCGATGGTGTTCAAAGAATTTTACCGCTTCACCAACAGGCATTTGTAAGACATCGTGGATGTTTTTTCCTTTCCATGTCACTTCAAGACATTCTCTTGTGTAGCGCTTCCCATTACAAATGTCACATTCAATCCATACGTCGGGAAGGAAATTCATTTCTAATTTTATCGAGCCGGCTCCAGAGCAAGCTTCACATCGTCCACCTTTTACATTGAAACTGAAGGTACCAGGGGTGTATCCTCGCTCCTTTGCCAGTGTTGTATTTGAGAAGAGTTTTCTGATTTCATCGAATACTTTGGTATAAGTTGCTGCGTTGGAACGAGGGGTTCTACCAATAGGGGACTGATCAATTATGATGGCTTTGTCAACATGTTCAAGCCCTTTGATCTCTTTGTGCTTACCTGGAAGTTTTTCGCTGTTGTGAAGGTATCGTTGGAGAGAGGGGGCTAGGATTCCAGAAATAAGTGAGGATTTACCTGAGCCTGAAACTCCTGTTACAGATGTGAAACAGCCCAATGGAAGTTTAACATCGATGTTACTCAGATTATTGTGTTCTGCCCCTTTGATAGTAAGCCATTTCTTTGAAGGTTTTTGTCTTTTTTCTGGAACTTTGATAGAGCGCCTTCCGGAAAGATATGCTCCAGTAACGGAATCTTTTGCCTTCATGACTTTACTTGGTATTCCGTTAGCAACAATGTGACCCCCCTCAAGGCCCGCTCCTGGGCCTAAATCACAAATCCAATCCGCTTGACGTAATGTATCTTCGTCATGCTCAACCACTAGAAGGGTGTTGCCTAATGTAGTGAGTTCACGTAATGTCTCCAGTAACCGTTCATTATCTCTCTGATGAAGTCCAATAGAAGGTTCATCGAGAACGTACATGACGCCAGTTAGCCTTGACCCTATTTGAGTCGCTAATCGTATGCGCTGACTTTCTCCACCAGAGAGTGTGTTTGCTTTACGATCAAGGGTTAGATAATCAAGCCCTACACTATCCAGGAAGCCAAGTCTGTTTTCAATTTCCTTAAGAATTTCATTTCCTATGAAGAGTGAGCGATCGTTGAGTGGTTCTAAGACATCAGCATATTGTTCGGGTGGCCCGTCTGCTTCTGGATTGAAGGCTTTGATGAGTTGATACGCTTCATGGACTGAACTTCGACTCACTTCTGGAAGTCGTATTCCCCCAACTGTCACGAAACGAGCTGCTGGATTGAGTTTCTCACCGTTACAGGCATGACAATCAAGATCTGTCATGCATGCAATGAGTCGGTTTCGGGTGCGATCAGACGATGTTTCAGAGTAGGTTCGTTCAAGTCGGGAGATGATTCCGTCCCAAGGACGATTCATTTTGTAGACTGAACCATTATCTGATTCGAAATGGAAGTGGATAATTGTTGAACCTGACCCATGGAGTAGGATGTCTTTGGAATCTTCATCAAGGAGTCCAAATGGGACTGTTGTAGATATGCCATAATGTTCACAGACTTGTTGTAGCAATTTCTTATACCACCCAGGAGACATTGATTGTCGCCATGGTAAGACACATCCATTCGATACTGCAAGGGTATCATCGATGATTAAGTCTGGATTGAATTGTCTCTGTATTCCAAGTCCTTGGCAATCTGGACAAGCCCCCAGTGGTGAATTGAATGAGAAAACACGAGGTGAAAGTTCTGGCATAAAGGCCCCATGCTCTGGGCAAGCAAAGTCTTCTGACCAGGATACTGTGTCGCCTTCATTGTGTACTGGGCGATTGTTTCCTTGGAGTTCATCTGGTTTTGAAGGAGCTCGTAAACTAGTAACCGCAAGTGCACCTCCTCCCAAACGTAACGCATTTTCTACACTCTCTGTTGTTCTCTGGCGTCGCTCTCTTGAAAGAATGAAACGATCGATTCGAACATCGATATCGTGGCGCATATTCTTGTCAAGTGTTGGTGGCTTTTCGAAATCAACTTCGTGTCCATTGACTCGTCCTTGCATGTATCCTTGCTCAACAAATTGCCTGAATAATTCAGCATGCGTTCCCTTTCTCGCTCGAACAACAGGACTCCAAACTGCAATGGTGTGTTGTTCATAATTCCAAAATATATCGTCAACAATTTCCTGTACTGTCCGCCTTGCCACTTCTTGTCCACAATCCGGACAATGTGGTTTTCCAATGCGTGCCCAAAGAAGACGAAGGTAATCTTGGATTTCCGTCACGGTTGCAACCGTAGATCTTGGGTTGTGCGAACCTTGCTTTTGGTCGATTGAAATGGCCGGTGAAAGACCCTCAATTCCATCACAATCAGCTTTCTTCATTTGTCCAATGAATTGGCGGGCGTAAGACGAGAGAGATTCTACGTATCTTCGTTGACCTTCGGCATAGAGTGTATCAAATGCTAAACTTGATTTTCCTGAGCCTGAAACACCTGATATAACAACGAACTTCCCTCTTGGGAGTTTAACATCGATGTCTTGTAGATTGTGTGTGCGAGCACCTCGCACCTCTATCCACTCGTGATTCACAGCCATAGGAACAAAGGTAGCGTGTTGTCAAGGGTTCTTCAATCCGTGGTTCCACGCCACGTCATATTCCGATTCGAAACGAACTGGTTCATCGTCGAATGGGTGAAGAAATTCAAGAGCGGTTGCATGGAGACAAATCCTTCCGTGAAGGTTGGTCTCAGCACCATGCATTCGATCGCCAACGACTGGTGTTCCGTGGTCTGCTAGAGCCACGCGAATCTGATGACGCCTACCTGTTTCGATAAGAACGTGTAGAAGTGTTGCAATATCGTTTGATTTCATCACTTGCCAGGAAGTTACCGCAATTTTACTCTCTTTGGTTTTCACTTCAGAAATGTGAACTCTCAGGGTCTTATCTTCAACAAGATGGTGTGTTGCCCTTCCATCTTCTGCAAGACCTTCAACAAGGGCGACATAGTCTCTATGGACTTGACGTTCTGCAAATTGTTCCTGTAAGTACCGTTTTGAATTCTCATTCTTAGCAAATACCATGATGCCGGAAGTTGCCTTATCTAAACGATGGACGATGAAACACCAACCCCGTGAATCATTTGTTTTACAATATTCAACACATCTGTTGTGGAGTGTATAGTGTTCAAGTTTGTCTGTTGCGACCGACAGGAGTCCAGCGGGTTTTGAAACGACTAGAATATGTTCATCTTCATGGATGATATCCAGATGGTGTTCTTTTGCTGAAACTTCTTGTTTCTCTTCCACAGTCAATTTTGGCCGCGGTAAGATTTCAATGATTTGGCCCACCTGAACTATGTGTTTTGCTCTATAAATAACGCTTTCATCAACTTGAATACGTTGACTAGTGAGCATCTTACGCAAAACATTGTTACTTGTGGATGGTTGCATTTTCTTGAGATGCTCGAGTAACGCACCTTCCTCTGAAACAGTTACACGCATACCTTGACCTCAGAGCAAGAGCACTTCAATCCATTCCCCTGTCTTACCAGATTGTCCTGGTTGAAGTAAAGTAAGACCGTCCGCAGAGGATAAACTATCGATGTTTCCTGATCCTTGGTGCTTGGGTTGTTCAGCAAGGAACCCTTCTTTAGTAGAGTGTAGCGTTACTCTACGAAGGGTTAGGCAGTCACTTGTTGAACGGACATCTGTCAATAGTTTTGCATGAACGATACGATCGATTGGGAATGAGGTACCAAGCGATCCCCTGAGGTATGGAGTTACAAGCATGCGGAAAACAACATGGCTACTGACTGGATTTCCTGGAAGGCCGAACATAGGAGTTTCATTCCAATGGCCGAAGAGAGGGGGTGAACCTGGGCGGATACGTACTCTCCAGAAAGCGATGTTTCCTTCCTCTTCCATGAGTTTGCGAACAAAATCCCAATCACCCATAGAAACCCCACCAGAGGTGAGGAAGAGATCACATTCAGAGGATGCTTGGTCGAATTGTCTTCGAAGATCATCGATCGAATCAACCACTGATGGGTATCGAATAGGACTATGTCCAAGGGCTTTTACAAGGCCTGAAAGGCCATATGAATTAGATTCATAAATTTCTCCAAATGAAAGAGTCTCTCCAGGAGACTTGAGTTCATCACCAGTAGAAATTATTCCTATCTTGAGTTTCTTAACGACGGGAATTTGATCATATCCCATCGTTGCACACATTGAAATTGATTGTGGAGAAAGATAGTTTCCTTCTTTCAGACCAACGACTCCTTTCTTGATGTTCTCGCCACAACGGCGAATGAAATTTGGTTTTGAAGGTTGATTTAACGTAACTGAATCTCCATCAACGGTACATGCTTCAATTGGGATAATAGCATCTGCTCCTCTGGGTAACGGAGCCCCAGTCATGATTTGAACTGCTTCGCCTGTAGAAATCGAAATCGAATCTTCCGAAGCTGCAGCCTGAGATGTCGCTACAACTGAGAGGGTTGTGGGTGCTGAATTTGAATCTTCGAAACGTACGGCGAAGCCATCCATGGCTGAATTATCAAAGGGCGGGTCATTGACCTTCGAAGATAAATCTGTAGCGAGTATTCGCCCATGTGCTTCGTCTAAAGGTACCTTTTCCATTTCAATACGAATCGGGGACTTGTGTGCAATGTTAATTGCTTCTTGGAGTGAAATATAGTATGGGGTTTCAGACATTTTGGGGCCTCCGAAGGATGTGCTTCAGGCTGTGGGCCGGTTCGCCAACCTCAAAGGTTTGTCTCGTTTGGGGATGACGTGGTCTCTCCTTCAAGTCTATGGGATGTGGTCGTACGGACAGTGGTCACAAGTGGGACTGCTACACTAATAGCAACTTTTTTTGCATTAGGTTTCGCTCTTCTTTTAGCAAATACGAATTGGCGGGGGAAAGAAGTTCTACGCGTCATTGTTCAAGCTCTGTATGGTTTACCACCAGTGGTTGTTGGAGTCATGGTTTATCTTGCTCTTTCAAAGGATGGTTTGCTATCTGATCTCAACTGGTTATTTACAATCGAAGGTATGATTTTTGCACAAACCCTCCTTATTTTTCCACTTATTCTTGGAGTTGCATGGGGCGCTTTAGAACGTGTTTCTGAAGATAAGCGGGATGTTTTTCGAGTCATGAATGTGAAGAAAAGTAGGCGAGTTATGCTTGAAATGTATTGTGCTCGTAGAGGAATTGTTAACGCTATTTTGCTGGGGTTCGGTCGCGCTATTGCAGAGGTAGGTGCTGTTTTGATGGTCGGTGGAAACATAGCTGGAAAAACACGAGTCCTTACGACGAGTGTGGTTCTTGAGACCTCAATTGGAGAAATGGATACAGCGTTACAACTCGGTGGTGTCCTTCTTGTTTTGTCGTTACTTGTTGCATTATCAATTCAGTTATTACAGCGGGTTCATTTCCTTGGGCACGGAAAGTTTGGAGAAGATAGCCGTGATATCGAGTCGTTTGATGACTTTGATCTACACCTAGAAAATCTAAATGTAGAAAAAGACGGGATTAAAATATTAAATTCCTATTCAATAAAACTCAAACAAGGAGAAATCATTGCCTTGATGGGTGAATCTGGTTCTGGAAAATCTACCCTTCTGAGAAGAATCTGTGGACTTGAAGGAGATGATTTGGGGATTGGTCGAGATGTTGCATACGTTGCACAACAACCAACACTCGTAATGGATACTGTAGCTATGGAATTACAGTTACCGATCATGGTTCACAACCATTTACCAGACGCAGGTAAGGAATTAGCATTAATTTGTGGTTTGGAAGAGAAAGAAAGGCAGCGAACAGATACATTGTCTGGTGGGGAAAAACAGAGGCTTGCTTTCTTGAGGGCTTTAGCAATGAATCGTAAGATTTTGATTCTTGATGAATTTACATCTGAACTTGATGGGTTATCGGTCGAAAAAATTGAGAATGAAGTTCTCAAATTCAAACAACGTGGTGGATGTGTTCTTTTCGCAACCCATAATGTCCTACAAGCACAACGACTAGCAACTCGAACGATCTTTATTCACCAGGGTCGAGAAACTGATGCTGAAAGTGAAATCGCTCAGCAAATAAAGTCTGGAAAATGGATCGGTTGAATTCAGTTATAATTCAAAGGGAGTCCACTTTCAAATAACGTTTCATTTGAAACTGTGTAATTGTCAATTAGATCGGGATTATTGAGTAAAAATTCTCGGAAGAGTGTTGTTTCTGATAATCTATCATTATCTAATAATAAAACAGAGTAAGGGTTTACCAATTCCTGTGATCCAAATTCTTGTATTGATAATTGTATATTATTAGAGCGAAATAATGCAGTTCCTTTGTCTGATAAAGTCCAACATTCTAATTCATTGGCAATTGTAATCGCAGCTCCCATTCCTTGTCCAATCGACTGATATCCTTCCCAATCTGGATGATATCCTAATTCGTTGTCGATGAATGAGTGATTGTTGCTCTCCGCCACATTTCTCCAAACATCTTGTTCTTTGATATGTGTCCCTGAGGAATCTCCTCTTGAAATAAAACACTTATTTTCACGGACGAGAGAAGACATGGCTTCTGTTAAGTTTCCAGATAATTGATATGGTCCAATAAGAACAAATCTATTCCAAGCAAATGTGGTTCTGTTTATGGCATGACCTTCCTCAACAAACAGTATTTCATTCGATGGAGAATGGGAAATCAGTACATCCACATCATTCGTTTTTGCAAGATTCATAGCAGCGCCTGATCCAACTGCAATGACGTCCACTTCGATTCCAGTTTCAGCCGTAAAGGCCGGTAAAAGTTCGGCTAACAATCCTGAATCTCTCATTGAGGTGGTGGTTGCCAGGCGTATTGTTTGACCGGAAACTTCCTCAGAAGTCCCTAAGCAACCTTGCAAACAGGGAAGTATGAATACGAAGAAAAGAAAAAAGACTCGTTTCATCTTAATCAAAAGACATGACGTTTCCACATTCAGGATATGAACATGTTACTGAATATCGTGCTTTTGTCGGTTTTCGAATTTTTAACATCGAACCACACATATCACATTGAATTGAAATCGTCTCAGCTTCTGCTTTTTTGGGAGCATCTTCTAGTGTTCGACCAACATCTGTTGACCACCCAAGACTATCGGAATAATCGTCAGTTTTCTTGATTTTACTTTGACGAAGACTGAGTCGCAACTTTCGTTTCCTTCGAGGACGTTTCTTTCCGCCTGGTGCTTTTGCCGCCATGAGTATCAACAGTCCCTTTAGGTCGGTATATTCAACCTCTTCGGCTGAATGAATCATTCAAGTATTCCAGAAATACCGTTTTCTGGAACATGTACAGTATGCCCATTTTCTTCAAGGGCTTTGGCAAGTGGAGGGCGAGCGTTATTTGGATCTGAATGGTAAATAACAACATCTTCAGCTTCACAGTCTTTTGCAAACTGAACAATTTCACTATGGCCTGCATGTGTTGAAAAAGAATATTGATCTATCTCAAGATCAATAGGGGTTAGATTTCCAAAAATTGGTATTCGGCTTTCTTCGAGTAATCGCCTGCCTCCAGTGTTCCTGGCTTGATAACCTGTGAGAAGAAGAGCATTTTTAGGATCATGACGGAGACGATTGAGGTACCAAATAGACGGGCCTCCATCGAGCATTCCTGATGTTGACACAATGACATCGGCAGCAAGTGCTTTCTTTCTGTCAGATTTACTTGAAACTCTCCTACACCAACTCCAAGCAGCGGCAAGAGCTGCAGGGTCACGTAATGTTTCAGGGTGTTCCATCTGTAATTTTGCAACACGTTTCCCCATACCATCGACGTGAACGTCAAGATGCGGTAGGTGTTTGTGAAGCAACATAACTACGTCTTGTGTTCGTCCGTTCGCGAAAGCTGGGACAAGTGCAGTCCCACCTCGTTGAACGACTTCAGAAATTCGCTCAATGAAACGGAGATTTTCTTCTTCCTTGGATGGATGATCTCGTCCCCCATAGGTTCCTTCTACAAACAGAACATCTGTTTTGACAGGTTTTGCTCCGACGACAAGTTGCGAATCTCGAGTATCAAAATCTCCAGAAAAGAGAACTTTCTTACTCCCAGTATCAACATGTAACATTGCAGCACCAGGTATATGTCCAGCTCGATGAAGTTCCATTTTCCAATCATTTTGCTCCCATGGAGTGTTAAATTTATGAGTATTCCAAGCTGATAAAGCGATATCAATATCTCTCTTATCCCATGGTAAAGGATATCGTTCAATAGATGATACTTTGTGGCAATCATACCACATCATCTCTGAAATAGCTGCAGTTAATTCCGTAGCATGTAGATTTGTATTATGATTGGAAGCAAGCCAAGGAACCATACCAAGATGATCAATATGTGAATGGGTGATGATTGCATCCGATACATAGGGGGCTTCATCTGGATAACGTGGTGGTTTCGTAGGCGCAAGACCATAATCAAGCAACAAACGATTCGAAGAAGGGTCTTCCAAAACGATCCCGACATTCCCTACTTCGTTACCACCGCCAAGATAATGATACCTTAATCCCTTATCTGGAGGAGATGATGGATATTTGGTTGTACGGCCAGGTGCATAAACGACCATGTTTGGACGATTAGTTCGAGACAGAAGAACTTGTGGGTCACACCCCTGTATTTCCACTGGAGGGTTATACTACACTCGATCTCATAGTTCTCATTACTTTTTTACAATAATAATATACACTTTACGCGACAATCTTCTGTTGGATTTTGTTGTTTTCGTTCTTTCTTTTTGTTTTGTTGTTTCATTGACATGCTTTATTTCTCTCCAGTGGAAATTAGGGGGTCTATGGATAATATCCCGTTTCATGGTGCAAAATAGGTAGAATATTTTCTTGTGGAGTTTTCTTATCTGTAAAACACATTTCAAAATAACGAAGAACAAATATGGTGATGTCCAGTGGAACCATCATGGGGACACTCGAGTTCGTCGTTGACGATGATCGGTGTTACGGCTGTGGGGCTTGTATAGGCCTTTGTCCGACAAATGCTCTTTCCATGAAAGAACTCCTTGCAATCGTGGAACAAGAACTATGCACATATTGTGATCATTGTATTCCTTCCTGTCCCGTTGATGCCTTGAATATTTTAGGTAGGTGATTCTAATTAGAATTCTTATTGTTGGTGCAGGTCTCATAGCATATGGATGTGCATATGAAGCTCTCAAGGAAGGGTTCAAAGTTCACATAGCTGATCACAGTACAGAATTTGGACTACCAAACATCTGGCCTAGTCTTCTTCATGATCGAGAAAACATCCCACTCAATTTCCAGACTGAGCAAGGATTTGAAGGAAAAGACACAGGTTATCGTCACGAATGGATTATGAAATCAATGAATATTCAACTCGCTAAACGCGGGGTTATTCTTCTCAATAAGACAAGAATAGCCTCATCTACAAAGTGTCCTGAAGGGATTCTTGTACATCTAAAAGGCGCAAGTCAGATGGAAGGCGAGCATGTATTCGATATTGTCGTGGATACAACAAATGATACCTGGATTCCTTGGGCTAAACGCCATAATCTCATTGATGTAAGTATTCGATATGATGTCAAACGTGAATTTGCTACTGGCTTTCTCCATATAGATACTGAAACTGACAATTTTCCCGATGCTGAACTACAACTCGAACGCTATGATGGCTTAACGGAGTCTTGGTACAGAGGCCAAAAAGAATCATCAAATACTAAAATTCTTGAAATAATGCCAACTAAACTTCCAGTTAAACAAGAAAAGTGGTCCTGTGATCAACGATTTTCGAGTGGCATGAGTTTGTGGAAGGAATTAATGGAGATTAAACTATGACAACGGAACGACTGTACTTATCTTCAATTGATGCTGCATATGAAAAAGAATTCACAGCTACAGTAACGGAGATTAAAGAAAATAAAATTGCACTCAATCGAACACTTTTCTATCCGCTTGGAGGTGGACAGAATTGGGATTTGGGCGTTCTCAATGGTCCAAACGGCCAATTAAACGTTACAGAGGTACGGGGGAGAAACATCATTGAACATACAGTTGAAGATGTGTTTGAATTGGAAGTTGGAGACGAAGTGACTGGTTTAATTGACTTTGAACGCCGTTATGCACACATGAAAATGCATACAGCCCAACATCTCGTGAGTGGTATTGCATACGAACTATTCAATGGAGTTCGTACCGTTGGCAATCAAATTCATACTGATCGTTCTAGAATTGATTTCCATCCAATTCAATTTTCTGAAGAGATGTTATTTCAATTACAATCAGAAGTAAATGGGAAAATAAGACAAGCGCTGGATGTTAGAGATTCTCAAATGACACGTGATGAAATCAACGCAATAATGCCTCAAGAACGTACCAATATGGACCTTCTACCGGCTTTCATTAACGACCTAAGGGTTGTAACGATAGGTGACCAACAAGACATGTGCCCATGCGCTGGCACACATGTCAGAAACATATCGGAGATTGGAGAGATCGAATTTACTGGTAAGAAATCAAAAGGGAAAGGTAAGCAAAGAGTTTCCTACATCCTCAAATGATTTATTTTACAAAATAATAATATAACAATTATTATTCATTTAATGAATAAACACTAATCATCTTTTAGTAAATTATCAACATCTGAAAGAGTTGATCTCCAATCATCCTTCTTTTGTTTCTGTTGATGCATCTCTTCTGCTTCAATGATATCCAGTAATTCTTGATCTACACCTTTCCCCTTCGCTTGAATATCAACCCTAGCCCCCATCTTCTTATCCTCTCCAACTCTATCAGAACGATCTACTGAAGGGATGTTTTGACTAGGAACAGTTCTTCCTGTATGATAATCGGAATCGTCGAGATCTTCTTCTTTCCAGGCTTCTTCACCAATGTGTCGGGCCACATCAGGTCTGGGTGGGGAGTTTTTCCATTTGTTTTTATTCGCTATTGCTTGGATAAGATTACTTTTTGTTGCTGATCGTTGCTGTTGAAAGGTTTCAATAATATCCTCTTCTGTGAGTGGAGATGGTTTTTCTACGAGTTTTGAAGCAAGTATCTGTTGTTCTTCCAGGGTTTTACCATGCACAGGATCATTATCGAATCGATGTGGTGCTGCAGACATGGCTAACAATTCTTTAGCAAATTGATAGAAGGCATCATCAGGTGGGGCTTTGGCGATTTTATCTCTCATCGATTCATGATGTCCTATACACACCTTACATCGCATACTACCAGTATTATCAATCTCATCACAGCGAAGGCAGCAAGCTTGTAGACCCATATTTTTCATTGCACGACGGGGCATCGACATGAGATTCTATTGTTCCTATATGTTCAACCTCATGAAGTCTCGTACATCGCGAGCGAGCCTTCAAAGAGCACCAACGATTGAGAAAGCCATGGTTCGGGACCCGAGAGCAGACATTCTCGAAACTAATCCTTTTGCAGGCTCTCAGCCACACATTCATCGAGTTCATGCCAATGAACCTTCAGCAGCCCGTAATCCAATGGAAGGGTTCTTCCGTGCTATGTCTCAAACCCAACCGAAACTTCACAAAGGCGGCATCTGGCACTTTAGTGAGGTTGAAAAAACCCATCTCCTCTATGCCACAGGAGCATTTACACTCGCTCTCGGATTCATGAGTGCAGGAGGGTTAGCGGGTATGAGAGAGGGATTTTCCCCATGGCTAATACAAGTCCTCATCGCTATGCCAATCATGCTCATTGCAGTTGGGCCTGCATTTGTACTTCACGAAATTGGACACAAAATCGTGGCCAAGAAGAATGGTTGTTGGGCTGAATTTAGAGCCGATCCTAAAGGACTTCAATTCGGAATGTTTCTTGCATTCTTTTTGGGAATCCTATTCATGGCCCCAGGCGCTGTAATGGTTGCTGGACTCGTTACTAGACGTCAAAATGGACACATTGCGATTGCCGGTCCGCTTGTTAATCTCGGTTTATTCATAATAGGAATACCATTAGGAGCGCTCATTTTTATTCTAACAAATGCCCAAGACTATAGTTCAATGGAATATCTTACTGATGGATCACTCGTATGGCAAGCTATGGTTTACGATGCAGTTGTTTATTGGATTGGAGCGAATCTACTCCTTGGAATTTTCAATATGATTCCATTTGGACCTTTAGACGGGCTGAAAGTAAAGGATTGGAACGCAGGTGTTTGGTGGACTCTCTTCTTAGTTTTCCTAACACCTGTTATCATCTATTTGACAACACCATACTCACCACTGACTCTCGTCAAATGGCTGGCTAATTTAGTCTAAAGACCATGGATGTCATGAGCCTTATCGTTACTCCAATTGTAACACAATCGGAGTAGGTTGAGATAGTGCCCTTGACCGTCCTTTGTCATCTTCTCGTGAAGTGCATCGTTGGTCATGAACATGTCACCCCAAACGTTAGCAGCAGTTCCCTTCTTACCCTTAGGCAAGTCAAAGATTTCTAGAGTTGTTGGCTCAAGGAGATTCTTCCAAACAATTGCTGGATTAACAGCCATAGTAACTTCAACAATGATTTCGTCTTCGTTAAGGCCGGTTCCGGTTTGCCATGATTCTTCTCCAAGATCTGCAAGGAATGGTAGGCAGAGGTCAATGATTGACAATCCAGTCATTGGATCTGCGCCAGTCAACTGAGCATATGCTTCACGCATTCGTCCACGGTCTGCACCACGTGCGCCGGTGATCATTCGCAACTTATCGATAGATGTTGGAACGAGGAAACGAATATCTGTGTAGTAAACAAGCGCTTGTTCATTGCTTCCAGCGGGTGCGAAGATGTGAGAGAATGGTTGTTGACCACTACTCTCTCCGAGCATATCCATTGGATATAATGTCTTGAGTGCGTTTGTCGCAACAGATTGGACAACTCTTCGAATCAATCGCTCAGGAGCTGCTGAAACATCATTGAAACTTTCCATGTACTCGTCAAGGTTGAGGATATCATATCCACGAACGGCGAGGATAGAATGTACGTTAGGACCGAGAATCTTTTCATCTCCAATCATTGCTTGGCTGATCCATCGAGCACCCTTAGCAAAATCACTTGCAGTAACAAGGTCAGCATATGCCTTGTATCGGCGCGCAACTCTGTTCATGAAATCGGCTTGGTCAAGCTTTGTGAATACTGTAGCAGCATAATTGGATTTCAATGCGTGGTCAGCAACTTGGCTTGCGTTAACACAGGTCAAGAGGTTACCTTGATCGTGAGGGTACATCAAAAGACGTCGTCGCTTTGCAGCTCCACCTAAAGTTCCAACCTTTGGATCAGTAAGCATATATCCAAGACAAGCGGTTACTTCGAACAATCGAGCATACTTATCTTCATCATTGGAATTTTTAATCCACTCATCAAGTCCAGGCTCGATACAATGGAATTCGAGAGGAACCATTTCAGAACCTGCTCCAAACATTTGTCGAACAGTTGAGGAACTCATCATTCCCATCATAGTGTAGAGGGATGTCTTTCCAGTCGTCATGTAAACGTCAGTAATTCCTTCTTCTCCGAATGAAATTCTTCTGTCAGGGAGATTAACAAGGAGGTTGAATGAAGTTGCAGTATCTCTGTTTCCGTCAACAGCAGGGTGAATCCATGTTGTTGGCTTCGTCATGAGATATCCACTTGCATCCTTTCCAAATCCAGCAGGTGAATATCGAATCCATCCAAGTCTGTTGTTGAAAGCAACACCACGATGCATCAATGAAGGATAGTAGACCTTGTCTTGAGGATCTGAATCAGGAACGACACCACGGTGTCCGAGTCCCCAGAGAACAGGTTCCCACTCAGCAAGACCTTCTTCGCCACCGCCAAGGAATGGATGGTTTCCGCTGACAGTTTCACCTGTTAGGAGAGAACCACCTAATCGCTCTTCGTCACCAGTTGAACAGAAAAAGAATGTTTGCGTTGTTACTAACTGCTTAGGCGTCCACATGTTTGCGTTGACCACGGTCTTCTGCTTTAGGAAATCAGAAAGGGATGAGATTCGGCGCTCGAACTTAAATCGTTCTGACTCAATCCATGTTGAACCAAAAACCAAGTTCGTGTTGAGAAGCTTAGGGCGTCCAGGGCCGATGTATCTTGTACGAGGGTCAGCCTTAGTATCATCACTTGCATGAATTGGTTCCCAAGGACCATGTTGTGGAATGTATTTTAGGAATTCTACATGGTCAAAAGGCATTTTTTGAGCCTCTTTAACTGCGTCTTCGACCTTATCCATCAACTGGACATATGTTTCGGTCGGTGTGATTCTACCACTTTCTTTGAATTGCTTATGCGATACTGCTCGATGTTCCCACATTCTTTTTCACCTCAAAATTTCCTCTTTTTAATAGGAGTTTTATCTTCTTCGGCAGGGGCTTCCTCTCTCGATTCTTCCTCGCCTTGTTCCTCAGGGGTACTCTCCTCTTCTTCAAGACTCTCCTCTTCTTCAGAGATTTCTTCTTCAGAGATTTCGTCCTCTTCGACTATGATTTCTTCTTCAGAGATTTCGTCCTCTTCGACTATGATTTCGTCCTCAGGGACTTCTTCTCCCTCATCCATCAAATCTTCAACAACTTCGTCAATTTCTTCGTCTTCTACAGGTTCAACTTCAACAGCCTCGTCTTCTGAATCCCTTACAATAAGAAGTTGCAAGATAAGACCAGTTGTTCCAGCTACGGCTCCTAATCCAACGATAAGGCCATTATTAAGTCGTTGTCCATCAGGATCATTTTCATTTGAGAGAACTCCCGTTGTGGGGGGTATATCAGATCCATTAACATTTGAAACGATTTCTACAGCAGCCCATGCAGCGAATATGAGCAATACAATTGACAACAAATTTGCAGTCGAAGCATTCGATTTGACCCAACCCAAAAAGGGCGTATGAGCATCTTCCATAGGGACTCCTCGCGATATTTGCATATAACATATAGCCTCTAACAAAAGGATTTATGATTATTCTTGGTTATATGAATTGACAATCGGGGCTTCATCGAGATGGAAGAACGAGTACGTTGCCCACCAAGTAATCGTATCCAGAGCATCAACGAGATTACTTCTACCACTCTGCTCATCCCCGTAATCTTTACCCGTTGTATCCATCCAATCTTCCATTTCATCGACGGTATCGCAGGTTTGATGATAACACCAATATCCATCAACAAGACCACCAAAGCCCATAGTGACGGTGCCCAGATTATCTTGGAAGGTGGCATGGTCTGAACGAGCAGTTGTATCTTCATAGACAATAATTTCGGGACGATCTTTAGCCATCCAATCATCAACCTTCCAAGTTTCTGCATCATATCCTGTGCCGATGAGAGGTGACATTTGTTCTTCAACTCCTATGGCGTCTGAACCGATCCACATAGCGAGATTTACCATACCTGGTTGATTCATGACATCGTGGTCTAAACTTGGTCCAATGTAAACACGCATAGGCCAAACTTCCTCGTCCTTTGGATATCCATCAGGATCGATTTCAGGCTGAGGATCGCAATCTCCATCACCACCACCGTGACCATTTCCACAAGGAGCACCACCGCCACCAGGCCAATTTACACCAGCCATGTCAAGATTGACGTAATTTGTTACTTCGACATTAGGATTCTCTTCCTTTACCCATTCATCAGTCCAGAAATCACTGCCGCGCTTTCCTCCTTCTTCACCAGACCATAGACAAAACACCATTGTGTTACGGGTACTGTATCCAGCCATTGCTTCTGCAACGGTTAGAACCATGCTCGTACCAGCCGTATTGTCATATGCGCCAACACGTGTTCCGTATGTTCTCCCGAATATATGCGGGTCTAACAGACCTCCATTGATAGGAGGGGCAATGTCGAAATGTGCTCCAAACACCATCCATTTGTCTGGATTAACTTCTCCGAATCGATATCCACAGATATT
>TARA_B110000444_G_scaffold60714_1_pt1 | contig 16482 bp, 16 predicted proteins | sample TARA_B110000444 | Tara Oceans TARA_B110000444 (sample SAMEA4398370) | marine metagenome | biome: Polar Biome; feature: [SRF] surface water layer (ENVO:00010504); material: water (ENVO:00002006), including particulate matter (ENVO:01000060) such as... | depth 5 m | reverse complement strand
CCTTATTTTGAAGATGATGAATTTTTAAATTACGAATTAAAAGAATATTTATGGCGCTTAGGATTTGCTTATGTGCTAATGTTAATCTTTGCGATTATTTTAGCTTATTTTTTATCCAAGTACATTACACGTTCTCTAAACTCAATTTCGAATACTATAAAGGAAACGAGGCTAGATAAACAAAATAAAAAGATATTAATTCCCCTTCAGTCACAAGAGGTGTCAACCCTAGTAGAAGCTTATAACGAAATGATTGATGAACTTGAAAAAAGTGCTGCTCAGTTAGCTTCGAACGAACGTGAAGCAGCATGGCGAGAGATGGCAAAACAAGTTGCACATGAAATAAAAAATCCGTTAACTCCCATGCGATTAACCGTTCAGAGTTTTGAAAGAAAATTTGATCCTTCAGATCCAGATATTTTTAATAAAATGAAGGAGTATAGCCATAGTCTTATACAGCAAATAGATACGATGAGTTCTATTGCATCGGCATTTTCAACCTATGCAAAAATGCCCGCACAGCAAGATGAAACAATCAATATTGTGAAGATTACTAAACTTACTTTAGATATTTTCAATGAAGACTATATTTATTTCAATTCAGAAAATAACGAAATCACTATTAAATTTGATAGAACTCAATTGATAAGAGTAATTACTAATTTAATAAAAAATAGTATTCAAGCTATTAGCGAAAGTCAACCTGAAAATCCCTATATTAAAGTGAATGTTTATAAAGAAGGTTCCTTTGCAATGATTTCTGTAATGGATAATGGAATAGGAATAAAAGACGAGAATAAAATGAAGGTTTTTGAGCCAAAATTTACTACTAAAACTAGCGGAATGGGCTTAGGCTTAGCCATGGTAAAAAAGATTGTAGAAACGTATGGGGGAGATATAAATTTTATAGAAAACATTGAAGATGGAACTACCTTTACAGTAAAAATACCGCTCGAATAAATGCGTATTTTGTAAATTTGCATTGTGCTTTAATTAAATTGAGACTAAAAATTATCTATTATGAAATTCAATAATATTTTATCAGAAACTTTAAATAATATAACAACAATAACCATCAATAGACCTACAAAACTTAATGCTTTAAATAAAGAAACTATTCAGGAGCTGCATTTAGCTTTTAAGAATGCAGAAGAGAATAGTAATACGAAAGTGATTATAATTACGGGTAGCGGTGAAAAAGCTTTTGTTGCTGGTGCTGACATTAGTGAATTTGCACATTTTTCTGTTTCAGAAGCTGAAAACTTAGCTTTAGAAGGACAAACGTTACTTTTTGATTTTATAGCTAATTTATCCACTCCAGTCATTGCGGCTATCAACGGATTTGCACTTGGAGGAGGTTTAGAATTAGCTATGGCTGCTCATTTTAGAGTGGCTTGTGATCAAGCTAAAATGGGGCTTCCAGAAGTATCTCTGGGAGTGATTCCAGGATATGGAGGAACCCAACGATTACCACAATTAGTGGGAAAAGGGCGTGCTATGGAAATGATTATGACAGCGGGTATGATTGATGCTCCAACCGCACTTAATTACGGATTAGTAAATCATATTACCACTCAAGAAGAATTGTTGTTATTGGCTCAAAAAATTGCTTCAAAAATAACAAGAAATTCATCGATTGCTATATCGTCTGCAATTGTAGCAATTAATGCGGGATATACAGCTGGTCAAAATGGCTACGATGCGGAGGTTTCTCAATTTGGGAAATGCTTTGGAACTGAAGATTTTCGTGAAGGAACTACTGCCTTTTTACAAAAAAGAAGAGCTGATTTTCCAGGAGAATAATTAGAATTTGCTTTCCCATTCTCCATAGAATTGCGTTAAAAATTCTTCCATAAAATAGTGACGCTTTTGAGCAATTTTTTTTCCTGTTTCGGTATTCATTTTGTTTTTTAATAATAGTAATTTTTCATAAAAATGATTAATAGTAGGAGCCGTAGAATTTTTATACTCTTTTGGAGTCATTTTTAGATTTGGCTTTACTTTAGGATCATATAACTTACGGTTTTTAAAACCTCCATAATTAAAGCAACGAGCAATACCTATTGCCCCAATAGCGTCTAGTCTATCTGCGTCTTGTACTACATTTAATTCTTTTGAGAAAAATGTCTGTTCTTTGTTTCCTCCCTTGAATGAAATATTTTTTATAATTGCAATTACTTGGCTAATGATTTCGTCTTGAACCCCCTCAGAAATAAGAAAATCTCTTGCTCTTTTTGGTCCAACTGTTTCGTCTCCTTTATGAAATTTAGCATCTGCAATGTCATGGAGAAGCGCACCTAAAGAAACCACAAACCTATCGACGTTTTCAGTTTTTGAGATCAATAAAGCATTTCTGTAAACACGTTCAATATGGAACCAATCATGACCACCTTCTGCATTCTGCAATTCTTTTTTAACAAACTTTATGGTTTGATCAATGATTTTTACTTCATTCATTTAGGTAAAATATTCGATTTAATTTGTATTTCTATTTTATCAATTAAATCATTCATTTCAAAATCTGAAACTTTCATTAAAGGGTGTAGCGTATATTTTATTTTTACCCCCAGAGGCATTGGAAACATTCCATAACGTTGTAATTTCCAGGAGTTATTTATGGTTAATGGTAACACTAGTGCTTGCGGCAAATTTTTTAATAATAATTCCAACCCTTTTCTTTGAAATCTTTTTGCATCACCTGTTCGGCTTCGAGTTCCCTCCGGAAAAATAACACCACTTCTATTATTTTTTGAAAGGTACTCTGAAAATTTAATCATTTCAGAAAGAGCTTGTTTGGCATTTTTACGCTTTATAAGTATGGATCCACCATTTCTTAAATTGTAAGACACCGATGGAATTCCTTTTCCTAATTCAAACTTGGAGACAAATTTAGGATGAAGTTTTCGCAAGAACCAAATAATTGGTGGAATATCCCATAAACTTTGATGGTTGGATACAATTATTATAGGAATATTTCTGGGAATATTTTCAGGTGCTTTAAACTCAAACGAAGTTCCTAACACTTTTAAACAAAGTAGAATAAATAAGTTCAGAATATCTACACTTTTCTTGTGAGCTTGATATCCAAAAACATTAAAACAAATCCATTGAATTCCATGAAAAAAAACCAAGCAAAACCCAAAAATTATATAAAATAAAACGGTAAAAGGATAATTTAAAATACAGAAAATTTGTTTCATAAAAAAGCCCGCTGCTGCGGGCATTAGTTTTAGCAAACTTCGTTGTATGCATTCTTTAAATTATCAGAAATCATATCTGCAGGACGACCCTCTATGTGGTGTCGTTCAAGCATATGAACAAGTTCTCCATTTTTAAATAAGGCCATACAAGGTGAACTTGGAGGAAAAGGAATCATATGCTTCCTAGCAGCATCTACCGCTTCCTTATCTACTCCAGCAAAAACAGTTACTATTTGGTCAGGCTTTTTTTTGTTCTGTAATGACATTGCAGCAGCCGGTCTAGCATTGGCAGCAGCACATCCACAAACAGAGTTTACTACTACTAAAGTAGTCCCTGGCTTGTTTAATGTGTTATTTACATCCTCTGCATTATATAATTCTGTGAACCCAACTTTTGTAAGGTCTTCACGCATTGGTTTTACTAATTCTGGTGGATACATTTTTTATCGATTTGGATTATAACATTAATTTCACAAAGATAACTAATTAAAAATTTTAATTTATAACTTAAGTTAACTTTGGGAATTCTTTAATAACGAACTTAAGAGTACATTTTTTTTGGTTTGCTATCTTTGTAGGGTAAAAAAGTAATTAGTAAAAGATTATGATTAGATGGGTTGCAGCAATAGTAGGGTATTCTCTTTTTAGATTTCCCGGCGCAGTTTTAGGTTTTTTGGTGGGTAGTTTTTTTGAAAGAGTAAATCCAAAAAATAGTAGCGCTAGAACTATTTTCACACAAACCAAGAGAGGTGTCTCATCGGCTGAATTTGAGCTTAATTTATTATCATTAGCCTCTATTGTTATTAAGGCTGATGGTATTGTAAATCAAAAAGAGCTAGATTTTGTGCGTAAATATTTTGTTCAAGCTTATGGAAAGGAACATGCAAATGCAATCTTTAAAGTATTTAACGAAGAGATCAAAAAGAAGCAATTATCCGCTCAAAAAATTTCTTCTTTTTTAAGGAGTAAAATGAGATATGAATCTCGTTTACAAATTTTACACTTTTTATTTAGTATTGCCAATGCTGATGGACATGTAAGTGAACCGGAGGTAAAAGAAATTAACTTAATTGCTGGATATTTAGCGATTAACTTAAGAGATTTTGAAAGTATTAAGGCCATGTTTTTTAACAAACCGGATAGGGCTTACAGGATTCTTGAAGTCGAAAAAACGGCTTCCCCTGCAGAGATTAAAAAAGCCTACCGAACCATGGTTAAAAAATATCATCCAGATAAGTTGCAACATATGGATGAAGTATACAGAAAAGGTGCAGAACAAAAATTTAGAAAAGTACAAGAGGCTTATGAACAGCTTCAAAAAGAAATAGGATTTTAAAATTTAATAAAAATGCCAAACTTTCCACCTGTTATAATTTATGCAATTCCCTTTTTTGTGTTAGCAATGCTACTAGAATTTTTTGTTGCCTCTACTAAAAACATAAAATCATATACCGCAAAAGACGCCTTTTCGTCTATAGCAATGGGCTTAGGAAATGTTTTTATTGGCCTTGTAAGTAAGCTATTTATTTTTGCAGCTCTGTATTATGTTTATGAAAATTTTCGAGTATTTACGATTCCTATAACCTGGTGGAGTTTTATAATCTTGATTTTTTTAGATGATTTTTCGTATTATTGGTTTCATAGAACTTCCCATGAAAATAGATTTTTTTGGGCGTCTCATGTGGTTCATCATTCTTCCAAACACTATAACTTAAGTACTGCTTTACGACAAACTTGGACAGGGAGTTTTTATAGTTTTATCTTTTGGTTATGGCTCCCATTAATTGGATTCCATCCTGGAATCATTATTTTTCAAATGAGTATTAGTTTGTTATATCAATTTTGGATTCATACCGAATTAATACAAAAAACGCCTAAATGGATAGAGTTTTTTTTTAATACGCCATCTCATCATCGAGTTCACCACGGGAGCAATCCCATTTACCTAGATAGAAATCATGCAGGAATATTAATAATTTGGGATAAACTCTTTGGAACTTTTCAACCTGAATTAAAAAGTGAAAAAGTAAAATATGGGTTGGTTGTAAACATTAAAACCTACAACCCTATTTTTATAGCCTTTAATGAATGGGGAGCATTATTTAAAGACCTAAACACAAAAAACATATCTGTAAGGAACAGAATTAGATACCTATACAAACCACCAGGATGGAAACATGATGGCACAGGTAAATTATCAACTGATTTGAAAGAGGAGTGGTTAAAAGAAAACTAAGAATTATACTTGATTAACCCTTAAAGTATTCACCATTCCCTTATCGACAATTGGCATCGCAGCAAGATTAATTAGAAAATCTCCTTTGTTTACAAAACCTTTCTCGAAAGCAATTTTGTTAACATCAATAACAGTTTCGTCAGTACTAACATAGCGATTATAATAAAAAGAGTGTACCCCCCAGAGTAAACTTAACCTGGATAAGATACGTTTATTTGAAGTGAAGACTAAGATGTTTGCCGCAGGCCTCCAAGCAGAGATTTGAAAAGCGGTATACCCACTATTAGTTAATGTACATATTGCTTTTGCCTCGATTTCGTTTGAAATGTTAGCAGCATGATAACAGATAGATTTAGTTATATATCTTTCGGTTTTTATCGTTGGTGGCTCTTCAGGAACATTGATTAAGGAGCTTCCTTCTACTTTTTTTAAAATTGTCGCCATTTTTTTAATCACCTCTACAGGATATTTTCCGACAGAAGTCTCCCCAGATAGCATTACGGCATCTGCACCGTCCATGACCGAGTTAGCAACATCGTTTACTTCTGCTCTTGTAGGGGTTAGCGAATCAATCATCGTTTCCATCATTTGTGTTGCGATAATAACGGGAATTCTTGCTTTCTTGGCAATTAGCACTAATTTTTTTTGAATTAGAGGAACCTCCTCAGCAGGAACTTCTACCCCTAAATCACCTCTAGCAACCATTATTCCATCACAATACGCTACAATATTTTTAATATTTGCAACTCCTTCTGGTTTTTCAATTTTTGCTATAATAGGAACTTTATATTCGCTATTATTCCGAATTAGTTTTTCAAGTTTTTTCAAATCCTTTGCGTGTCTAACAAAGGATAAAGCAATCCAATCTACTCCTTGTTCTAAAGCAAAAAGAGCATCTTTTTTATCTTTATTTGTTAATGCCGGTAAAGATAATTTTGTATTTGGAAGGTTGACACCTTTCTTAGAGCTTAAAATTCCACCTTGTATTACTTTTGCCTTTACCTCATCAACTCCATTGGTATTCAATATTTCAAACAATAATTTTCCATCATCTACCAAAATACGCTCTCCTTTTTTTACATCATTAGGAAAGTCTGTGTAATTCATGTAAACTCTACTATTATTTCCTGTAAATTCATCACCGGTAAAGAAACTAATAGTATCACCTGGGTTAATTTTTACATTATCCTCCATTAATCCAACACGTAATTTTGGCCCTTGTAGGTCCGCTAAAATAGCAATGTTAGTTTGCAACTCTTCGCTTAACTCTCTCACTAAAGAAATATTTTCTTTTACAACGTTATAATCGGCATGCGAAAAATTTATTCTAAAAACATTAACCCCTTCCAGGATCATATTTTTTAAAACCTTCTTACTTTTTGTAGCGGGACCCATTGTCGCTACTATTTTTGTTCTTTTTTGACTAAGCATTAATTAAATATTAAATTATTTTTAGATTTTATTCTGTCACTTTCGATTCGATATGCAGAAATCACTTGCTCTATTTGATTGATGGATGTAATTAAATTTCTAGTTGGAATTTTTTCATAGTCTGAATGAACTTTAAGAAAATAATCTACATTTTTAAATTCCTCCAACAAAAAATTATTAATAGTTTTTTCTGTGGCTAATTCGCTAAATAAACCACCTGAGCTTAAAAATTTAGCCGACAGTGACTTGTTTTTATTAGCGACTAAATTATAAACAAAATAATTTGATTCATCTTCATATTCAAATATAGGAAAAGCAATATCTAATCCATTGCTTGAGAAATCTACATCTAGTTTCTTTCTTGCTAATCGTAAAGAAACCTGTTTATTAATCATATATGCCATTTTGTAGGGCTGTTCACTACAGTGGATTGCAATTAACGAAAACTCTTCTTGAAAATCATTTTCTAAAACAAGCTTATGATTAATCATTGGTGTTTATAAAATAGATATCAAAGTTGGAAAAAAAAGTTGAATTCTTAACAATTCTTATTAATTATTTTGCTTTTAATAATTAAGCTTTTTAGTTATCTGTTTTTATTTTTTAGTTTGTAGTAGGCTCTTTTAGCAGCAATTTCTTCTGCTTTTTTCTTTGACGTAGCCCTCGCTTTTGATACGGTTTCTTCTTCTAATTTTAATTTAACAGCAAAATGTTTTAGGGTGTCATTTCCGGTATCTTCATAAACATTAAATTTAAATTGTTTTTTGTTTTTTTGGCACCATTCAATAAAAAGACTTTTATAACTAATAATTTTTCCTTCTAATTTTTGAATATCTACATAGGGCTTTACAACTCTCTTGTGTATAAACTTTTCAGCAGCGGCATATCCTTTATCTAAGTAAATGGCGCCTACAAGAGCTTCAAAAATATTTCCATGAAGATTTTCTCCAAATTGTGTGGTTGGAATAAGAGTTCTTACTAATTTAATTAAATTTAAGTCTTTACCTAATTCATTTAAGTGTTCTCGACTCACAACTTTTGATCTCATTTTAGTAAGATATCCTTCATTACCACTAGGAACCTTTTTGTACAAATGAGCCGCGATCACAGAACCAATAATCGCATCTCCAAGGAATTCCATCCGTTCATAATTTTTCTGATTTCCATCGGTATTTATTTCATTTTTAGAACGATGCGTAAATGCTTCTTCAAATAATTGGATGTTCTTAGGTCTGTAGGAAATAATTTTCTTTATACTATAAAAAAAAGCCCCGTCCTCTTCGGTACGGGGTATGAATATATTTTTTATAGAAGTCATATTTTAGAGTATACTCATAATTTTTTAAAAACAACACAAGCGTTGTGACCCCCAAAACCGAATGTATTACTCATCGCAATGTTGACTTCACGTTTTTGCGCCTTATTTAAAGTAAGATTTAGAGATGAATCTATATTCTCATCTATAACCGCGTGGTTGATAGTTGGCGGTATGATATTGTTATTAATTGATAAAATCGACGAAATAGCTTCAACAGCGCCAGCTGCACCTAATAAATGACCCGTCATTGATTTAGTAGAATTTATATTAATGTCCTTAGCATGTTTGCCAAAAACTTTTGTAATTGCTTTTAACTCTGCAACATCACCTAAAGGAGTTGAAGTTCCATGAGTATTAATAGCATCAACATCTTCTGGTTTTATTCCAGCATCACGAAGACAATTTAACATTACTCTTTCTACACCTATTCCTTCTGGATGTGGGGCTGTCATATGGTAAGCATCACTTGACATTCCTCCACCAATAACCTCAGCATAAATTTTTGCACCTCTTTTTTTTGCATGCTCATACTCTTCAAGGATTAAAGCTCCTGCTCCTTCACCTAGAACAAATCCGTCTCTTGTCGCGTCGAATGGACGTGAAGCTGTTTCAGGACTCTCATTTCTAGTTGATAAAGCATGCATCGCATTGAAACCACCCATACCTGCAATAGTAACAGCAGCTTCACTACCTCCTGTGACTATTACATCACAATGTCCTAAACGAATATAATTTAAAGCGTCAATCATAGCGTTTGCAGATGACGCACAAGCCGAAACTGTGGTATAATTTGGCCCCATAAATCCATGTTTAATAGAAATATTTCCAGGAGCGATATCAGCTATCATTTTTGGAATAAAGAAGGGGTTGAAACGCGGTGTCCCATCCCCTTCTGAAAAGTTGGTCATTTCATTTTGAAAAGTTTCTAAACCACCAATACCAGCTCCCCAAATAACACCAACTCTAAATTTATCGAGTTGGTCTAGCTCAAAGTTTGCATCAGCGATGGCTTCATCTGAGGAAACTAATGCATATTGAGCGAAACGGTCTAGTTTTCTAGTTTCTTTTCTATTAAAATGATCTAATGGATCAAAGTTTTTAAGTTCGCAAGCAAATTTAGTTTTGAACTTTTCAGTATCAAAATAAGTAATATTAGCACAACCACTTTTACCAGCTACTAATGCTTTCCAATATTCAGAGACATTGTTGCCAATAGGAGTTAACGCACCTAAACCTGTTACTACAACACGCTTTAATTCCATATAAGAAATGGTTTATTTTGCTGCTTCGATATAGGTAATTGCTTGACCAACAGTTGCTATATTCTCAGCTTGATCATCTGGGATTTGGATATCAAATTCTTTTTCAAACTCCATAATAAGCTCTACAGTATCTAGTGAGTCTGCTCCCAAGTCATTTGTGAAGCTAGCTTCTGTTACAACTTCATTTTCGTCTACACCTAACTTGTCTACGATAATAGCTTTTACTCTTGATGCAATGTCTGACATAATTCTTGTTTTTAAATTTTGATTATATTTTGCAAAAATAAAATATTTTAGATTAATACAACACTTAAATGTTAAAATGTGAATTTAAAAATAATCATTTTAAGTTAACAAATACTCTTTTATCTTATTTTTGTGATTTAGTTTAGCTCTGAACCCTTAGTTTATTTAAGATAAGATTTATGAAAAGAATAGTTGTTTTTGCTTCCGGGAGTGGTACAAATGCAGAAAATATCATTAAATATTTTAGAAAATCAGATATTGCTTCCGTAACACTATTACTTTCAAACAACAAAGAAGCAAAAGTTTTAGAACGTGCAAAAAAGCTTTCGGTTCCTTCATTAGTTTTTACAAAAAACGAATTAAACAACACAGATTTAATCACAAAAACACTCAATAAAGAACGGCCTGACTTGATTGTTTTAGCGGGATTTTTGTTAAAATTTCCAGAAAATATATTAAATATTTTTTCAAATAAAGTTATAAATATCCATCCTGCATTGTTGCCTAAATATGGTGGAAAAGGGATGTACGGGATGCGTGTGCACGAAAAAGTTGTTGAAAATGACGAAAAAGAAGCAGGAATTACCATACATTACGTAAATAAAAACTATGATGAAGGCGCCACCATATTTCAAGAGAGCTTTCTTTTGTCACAAAACGAAACAGCAGGTTCACTAGCTAAAAAAATTCATGCTCTGGAATACGAACATTTTCCTAAAGTAATTAGAGAATTATTGACTTTAAAAGCTAAAAAAAAATAGTGCTTTAAAAAATGAAGAAAAGGCAAAAATATTATGTTGTTTGGTTTGGAAATCCAGCTGGAATATTTGATTCTTGGAAAGAATGTCAAGTAGCTATAAAAGATGTAAAAGGCGCACAGTATAAATCATTTCTAAATTTAAAAGAAGCTAAAATTGCTTTTGCCAGAGATTATAAAGACTATATAGGTAAAAATACAAAAAAGAAAACGCTATCCGTAGAAGAGTTGTCTAAAATAGGAGTTCCTGATTTATTTTCAATATCTGTAGACGCTGCTTCAAGTGGAAATCCAGGAAAAATGGAATATCGTGCTGTGGACACTCAAACTCGTCAACAGTTGTTTTATCAAGGCCCTTTTGAACAAGGAACTAATAATGTAGGAGAGTTTTTAGCTTTAGTTCATGGATTGGCTTTTTTAAGTAAAAATAAAAGTTCTCGTAAAATTTACAGTGATTCAAGAATTGCCATAGGATGGGTAAAAAAGAAAAAATGCAATACAAAATTGAAGCAAACTTCAAAGAATAAAAAGGTGTTTGAGCTATTGAAACGCGCAGAAAATTGGTTAAAAAATAATACCTATACTACTGTTATTTTAAAATGGGAAACTAAAGCATGGGGTGAAATACCAGCTGATTTCGGTAGAAAATAATAAACGCAAAAATAGATCTTTATATCACCACTTTAATCTTTATTTATACTATCTTATAAATTGAACTTTTAAAATTAAAAATGATTAAGTTTGCTGTTTAATTGAAATTTTATCATGAGCAAACTTATTATTGTTGGCGCTGTAGCTTTTGACGCTATTGAAACTCCTTTTGGAAAGACAGATAAAATCTTAGGTGGTCCTGCTACTTTTATTGGACTAGCTGCTTCGCAATTTGAAGTTGATAGTGCAATCGTTTCTATCGTTGGTGGTGACTTCCCAAATGAATATCTAGATATGTTTAAAAATAGAGGTATAGATATTTCTAGTCTTGAAGTAGTTCAAAACGGGAAGACTTTTTTTTGGAGCGGGAAATATCATAATGATATGAACACAAGGGACACTTTAGCTACTGAACTGAATGTTCTTGCTGATTTTAATCCGGTAGTTCCAGAAACATATAAGAACTCGAAAGTTTTAATGTTAGGTAATTTACAGCCTTCAGTACAATCAAGTGTGATTGAACAAATGAGCGAAAAACCTGATTTAGTGATTTTAGATACAATGAACTTTTGGATGGATACTGCTCTTGAAGATCTAAAAAAAGTGATTCGCAAGGTTGATGTTATAACGATTAATGACGAAGAGGCTAGACAACTAACCAGTGAATACTCCTTAGTTATTGCTGCAAAAAAAATAATGGAAATGGGTCCAAAATATGTAGTTATAAAAAAAGGAGAACATGGAGCGCTTTTATTTTTTGAAAACGAAATATTTTATGCTCCAGCGTTGCCCTTAAAAGCGGTATTCGATCCCACAGGAGCTGGTGATACTTTTGCAGGTGGTTTTGCTGGATTTCTTGCACAAACAGAAGATTTTAGTTTTGATAACTTAAAAAAAGCCGTCATATATGGTTCTGCTTTGGCTTCATTTTGTGTAGAAAAATTTGGAACTGAACGGATGTTAAATCTTGACAAAAAAGAAATAAACGATCGAATTTTGCAATTTAAAAACTTGACGCAATTTGATTTGAGCAAATAAATTGATTTACCCTTTTTAAGGGTTTTTTTATTATTAATTATGGAACATTAATTATGAGTGATGCTTTAAAACACGAATGTGGAATTGCACTAGTTCGACTTCTTAAACCTCTAGAATATTATAAAGAAAAATATGGAACTGCATTTTATGGAATCAATAAAATGTACTTAATGATGGAAAAACAGCACAATCGAGGACAGGATGGCGCAGGTTTTGCAAGCATAAAATTAAACGTAGATCCAGGTGAGCGCTATATAAGTAGAGTTAGATCTAATTCTGCTCAGCCCATACAAGATATTTTTTCTAAAATTAATAATCGCATCAATTCAGAGCTAACTAATCGTCCTGAATTAATTAAGAATGTACCTGCTCAAAAAAAGCACATTCCTTATTTAGGAGAGTTGATGCTTGGCCATGTAAGGTACGGAACCTTTGGAGGTAACAGTGTTGAAAATGTTCATCCTTTTCTGAGACAAAACAATTGGATGCATCGTAATCTGATAATTGCTGGAAATTTTAATATGACAAATACTACCCAATTATTTAATGAACTAATAGAACTAGGAATGCATCCAAAGGAGAAAGCTGATACCATAACAATTATGGAAAAAATCGGTCATTTCTTAGATGATGCGGTTAGAAAACTTTATAAGAAAGCAAAAGCAAAAGGATTAAGTAAAATCGAAGCCTCCCAATTTATCATAGAAAAATTAAATTTAGCTAAAATATTACTAAAGTCTGCTAACCGCTGGGATGGGGGTTATGTTATGGCTGGATTATTAGGGCACGGTGATTCCTTTGTTTTTAGAGATCCGGCAGGTATTAGACCAGCATTCTATTATAAAGATGATGAGGTAGTTGTAGTTGCCTCAGAAAGACCTGCTATACAGACGGTTTTCAATGTGCCTTTTGAAGAGGTGAATGAATTAGACCCAGGTCATGCTCTTCTTTTAAAAAAAGACGGATACATGTCTATTTCCAAAATATTAGAGCCCTTAGAAAAAAAGGCTTGCTCTTTTGAGCGCATATATTTTTCTAGAGGGAGTGATGCTGAAATTTATCAAGAACGAAAAAAATTAGGTAAATTATTAATGCCAAAAGTCTTGAAAGAAATTCAACACGACACTGAAAACACAGTTTTTTCTTTTATTCCGAATACTGCTGAAACTTCCTTTTATGGAATGCTTGAAGCGGCTCAAGACGAATTAAACAATCAAAAAAATGCTGCAATTCTAAATGAAGGAGTTGGATTAACAGATAAAAAGCTCAAAGAAATTTTATCTCTAAAAATCAGAACTGAAAAGATTGCAATTAAAGATGTAAAGCTAAGAACTTTTATTACCGAGGATAGCAGTAGGGACGATTTGGTGGCTCATGTTTATGACGTCACTTATGGCGTAATTAAAGCTGAAGATAATCTAGTTATTATAGACGATAGCATTGTTAGAGGGACTACCTTAAAAAAAAGTATTCTCAAAATGTTGGATCGTCTTGCTCCAAAAAAAGTAGTTGTAGTATCCTCGGCTCCTCAAATTCGTTATCCAGATTGTTATGGAATTGATATGGCTCGTCTAGAAGCTCTTATTGCTTTTCAGGCAGCTTTAGAACTTCATAAGGACAGAGGTACTGAGGCAATTATTGACAAAATTTACTCTAAATGTAAAGCACAGGAAAATGTTCCAGATTCAGAGCAGATAAATCATGTTAAAGATTTATACGCGCCATTTTTAGACGAGGAAATATCTGACAAAATTTCTGAAATTATTTGTGAAAAAACCATCAGAGCAGAGGTAAAAGTAATTTTTCAATCTGTAGAAGATTTACACCAGGCTTGTCCCAAGAATCTAGGAGATTGGTATTTTACGGGAGACTATCCAACACCGGGAGGAAATCGAGTAGTGAACAAAGCCTTCATTAATTTCATTGAAAAAAATCCCGAAAGAGCATATTAAATGTTTTTTTTGCATATTAGAATCAATCTAAGATTCATTTTAATAATAAGTTTTGATGTCAAATAATAATAAGAATAATCTATTTTTGAACACTTGTATATTCTAGTAAAAATTTTTCGTCAAAATAGGAGTAATTTAGTTTCTCTGCCAATTCCAAATATTTATTTTTGTGAAATTCTTTAGTGGTTTTATTTTTTACATGATGGTACCAAAAAATCTGAAATAATAAATCTGCAAAATCTTCATAACAAGGTTTAAAAAAACTAACATTTATTAATTTTAAATATTTTTTTATTTCTGCTTTGTTTTTAACTGATTGATTATAAAATAAACACATAAAATAATACATGTTTAAGTGGTCTTTTTGATAGGTAAAAGTAGATATCCTACTGACATTCATTATATTGATAAGACTTTTCATCAAACTAATATTTTTTGAATATATAGCTGTTATAAAAAGTTCGTAGAGATAGTCAACATAAATTTGTTTCTTTTTGGAATGACTTTTTATATATTTATTTAAGATTTCATCAGTTTTTTGACCTGGAGAATTTAAAAAACTAAGAGATAATAATCGACTGCAAAGAATAGGGTGTAGCATATTGCTGCAGGCTAACTCCCCAAAATCATTTTGTATTTTTTCTTGATTAAGATATTTTCTTAATTGAAGAATTGCATTACTAAAAATTATCATTTCTTTATCGACCTCGTTTCTAACAACAAATTTGCCCCATTCTCCATAAAATCCATTAATATTCGAGTAATCAACAAAACTTGAATAAACACAATGTAAAAAATTTCTATTTTTTAGTAAGATATAGTTATCCATCGGGTTTTTTCTTAGAAGTAAACCAGTTGAATTTCCAATCAATAAAACCTCACTGTAAGAAAAAGATTTAAATTCCATTTCTTTTAAGTCAAAAATGTTATTTAAAATATGATAATTTTTAATGTAAATCAGTTCTCTAACCAGAAGTATTATGAAACTCACAAAATCTTCTGGAGTTTTTTTTATTTTTTTTACTAAAGAAATAATTTCTTCATTATCTTCATTGTATATAGCTTTATAAACTATTTCAGATAAGTTTTTCTTTTCCCTGAAGGAATGTGTTTGTGTAAAATGAATGTAGTTTTTAAACCCAATGAATTTCGCTAGAATGTTTAAAGTGTTATTATTTGGTTTAACATTAGTTGAAACGCCAAAAAATCTACGAATAGTATTATAGCTTATTTGATGATCTATTGTTTCTTGAATCGCGTGCGCTAATAATTCCGCATCACCACGATTTTTAATCTTCTGTCCAAGCTTGAGTTCCAGCTCTTTTTTTAATAAATCTATCAATTTTTTTTAAGTGTATCAATTATGTATCAAAAATAACATTTATTTTTTATAAATTTGTTTTTAAGTTGTTTTTTTTTGATTTATAAGACGATGGATCATTGTTAAACCGAATCAATAAACAATTATTAATTAAATATTAGATAAATTTCGTTAACAACTAACTAACCAAATTAAATCTAATAAATTTTAATTTCTGAATTAATTCAGTTTTTTAAAAAATAAAACCTGCATTTAAGTGCAGGTTTTTGTTTTTTGTAATATTTTTTCGATCAAACACGTTTTTTATTTAAAAGAGAAATAAACATAGTCGTTTCTAAAAAAAAATTATATTTGATAATACCATAACTCAGTAGGTTAAGTTCTGGTAAATTTGGGGCAAAAAGAGGTGAACATATGTTTACCTTTTTTTATGATATAAAAATCATATTCATTTATTCATTTTGTACCTCCTAGAAACCTCTTCCCAGTTAATCACATTAAAGAAAGCATTTACATAGTCTGGCCTTCTATTTTGGTAATTCAAATAGTATGCATGCTCCCAAACATCTAATCCTAGAATAGGGGTTCCTTTACACGCAACACCAGGCATTAAAGGATTATCTTGGTTTGGGGTGGAGCAAACTTCTAGTTTTCCGCCTTTATGAACACACAACCAAGCCCATCCTGATCCAAAACGTGTTTTGGCAGCAGTAGAGAATGTGTCTTTAAAATTTTCGAAACTTTCGAAAGAATTATTGATGGCGTCTGCCAATTCACCAGTCGGTGACCCACCACCGTTTGGAGACATTATTTCCCAAAACAGACTATGATTAAAATATCCTCCGCCATTATTTCTGACAGATCCATTATTCATATCCAGATTTTCCAATATATCTTCTATTGATTTTCCTTCTAATTCTGTTCCATCAATTGCTCCATTTAGATTATTGGTATATCCCTGGTGGTGTTTTCCATGATGGATTTCCATAGTTTTCGAATCAATATTAGGCTCCAATGCGTTGTATTCGTATGGTAATTTAGGTAAGGTGTATGACATAATATGTTTTTTT
>TARA_B110000444_G_scaffold146817_1_pt1 | contig 16484 bp, 13 predicted proteins | sample TARA_B110000444 | Tara Oceans TARA_B110000444 (sample SAMEA4398370) | marine metagenome | biome: Polar Biome; feature: [SRF] surface water layer (ENVO:00010504); material: water (ENVO:00002006), including particulate matter (ENVO:01000060) such as... | depth 5 m | reverse complement strand
ATAGAAATATCGTGCCGGTTCAAGTCCGGCCTCGGGTACCATTTAATATAATACAACTATAAAACTTTAGTTATTGGTCAACTATAATAAATAAACAAAAGATGAAAGTAGGAAAATATATCTTAAAAAGATTAATTATAAAAATTATTTCATGAATGCTAAAATCACCGCATTAATACCAACTTACCAACGTCCAGAATACCTTCAAAGAGCCATGTTGAGCGTTCTAAAGCAGAGTTACAGTAATCTGCAACTTTCCATATTTGATAATGCATCTGAAGACAATACCAAAGACGTTGTAACCAGCTTAAGTAAAAACGATCAAAGAATAAAATATTATTGTAATCAATCTAACATTGGCGCACTTGCAAATTTTAGTCGAGCATTTAAAAGTGTAGATACACCATATTTTTCAATTTTAAGTGATGATGATTGTTTGGCGATGGATCTTTATAAAAATGCTGTTGATGTTCTTGATAACAATCCTGAAATAATGTTTGTTATATCGAATACATTGCAAATAGATAAAAATTCAAATCTTATTGGCAATAAAGAATGTACAAATAAATTGAGTTTTCACAAGGGAAGAAAAGGTTTTGATGACTTCCATTCTGCTAATATTCCACAAATTTGGACAGGAATGGTATTTAGAAGAGAAGTGGCCAAGGTATATGAAGAAATGGATAATAGATATGATGATGGACATGACATGAGGTTTTTGTTTCGAGCTGCTTCTCGTTATGATTTTGCATATCTGTCAAAAGTTGGAGCATTTTTCACTGTTCATTCTGAATCAGCCAGTGCTTTATTTAAATCTGTAAATCTGGTTCATCAAGGTGTGCAAATTTCACGATACGTAGAAATATTCAATGATAAAAATGTATTGCAAGATATAAAAGATAGGACTAACTTTTATATAAAAAGATTATTATTTGAGAAACCAAGTATTGTTCATTCATTGCAAAAAATAGTGGTAAATTTTATTGTTCAAACAGATCTTGGCAATCAAAAAATTGAAGAAAATATATGTGATTTCAAACATGCTGGTTACCTCAAATCATCGATGATTCTAAATTATGTTTATAAGAATAAGCTTTTAAAAGCTTTTATTCGTTTACTGCTTGGAAGGCTCTATAAAAGAAGACTTTATAAAAAAAATTTAGATATGCTGTCATTACAAACTGGCATATACAAAAAACATTTTGATTATATTAAAGACATAAATATTTAGTTAATTGGAATACATGATGATTGGAAATTAAAATCACATTTAGTTAGAAGAAAGGTAAGCTCAACTATTAAGTTATGTAATAACATATATTATGCTAAATAAAGCCCATAAAGCTGTATAATTACGACCATGAATAATGACATCAATACAAGTAATTCTATTAATTCTAATGATGAAATAAATATAATAGAGCTCTTAGCAGCTCTCTGGCAGGGTAAATGGTTAATTATTGCCTTAACTTCATTTTTTTCAATATCAGCAGTTTTATATAGCCTTTATCTACCTGATATATATGAACCTGAAGCACTTCTTAGTCCAGTTGGTTCAGAAGGTCGTTCAAGCTCTTCTAATAGTATTGGTGGATTAGCTAGTCTTGCTGGTATTAATCTATCATCAAAACCTTCAGGTAACTCAGCTAAAGCTTTGGAAAAAGTAAAAACACTTAGTTTTTTTCAAGATAATATTTTACCTAATATCCATCTTCCCGATCTTATGGCAATGCAGTCTTGGAATGCTGATACCAATACCATGTCTTATAAAAGTGAATACAATCAGGAAACAAAAACTTGGAATGAAATTCCAAGCGCTCAAGAAAGTTATGACGAATTTAAGGATCTGATGAAATTCTCACAAGATTACGACAGTGGTTTTGTAACTATTTCTATTAAACACAAATCACCACATGTAGCTAAGGAATGGATAGAGTTGATCGTAAATCAGCTTAATTATTTTTTTAGAACAAATGATAAACAAGAAGCTCAGTTATCAATGGATTTTTTAAATGCACAGATTGCGCAAACAAGTTATACAGAAATAAAACAAGTCATTGCACAGTTGCTCCAGAATAAAATGCAACAACTGACTTTGATAGAGGCAAATGAGTTTTATGTTTTTTCATATTTAGATCCTCCTCAGGTTATGGAGAAACGTGATGAACCTAATCGAGTATCAATTAGTATTTTAGGTTTTATTTTTGGTGGAATGTTAGGTATTTTAGTTGTAATTATTCGTGAATTTTTTAGCATTAAAAATTTAAAGTAATGAAGCGCGACCCAATCACAAAGCAAAATATAAGCAATATACATGCAAGCCATGATCAGCAGAATTCACAAGTAATTTTACTCAATAAATGAAGATTTTAGCTCTAAAACTAAAATAAAGATCAGAGTTTATTATGTATAAACTTTTAAAAGAACTTTTTACTCTTCTTAGTCCAAGTCAGCGTAAACGTTTTTATGTTCTTCAAATTTTAGTCACATTAGTTACTATCATTGAGATATTTAGTGTCGCCTCTATTATTCCTTTTATGGTTTTAGTTGGAGATATGAGTCAACTGCAAGAAGATACATTCATAGCTCAAGTTTATCAATCAAGCGGTATAACCTCAGAACCGCAATTCATGTTTCTCATAGGCCTATGTGTTCTAACCATTTTAATAATTTCATCTTTAATTTCCATTTTTACTATATGGAAATTAGCTATGTTTGCATATTCAGTTGGCTCAGAAATATCAGATAGACTTTACACTTATTACTTAAGGCAAGATTGGTTGTTTCATTCCTCTGGGAGTAGCGCTCAACTAACAAAAAAAATTGCTACTGAGACAGTAAGGGTAACAAATGGTATTTTAGTTCCACTAATGCATGTAAATGCTAAAGCTATACTTGCTTTGCTAATGACTACCAGCATCTTTATATATAATGCAAAAGTTGCAATAGTTGGAACTATTATTTTTACATCCACTTACTATACCCTAATTAGAGTTGTTAAAAGACGTCTAGAAAGTTATGGGTCAGCTACAACAGAAGTTATGGAACAGCGTTTTCGTTTAATGAATGAGGGCTTTGGTGGAATTAAAGACTTGCTGTTACTAGGCAGAGATAATGATTTTATCAAACGTTTTAACAAAACGGGTATCTTTCTTGCGTTTAGCCAAGGCTCAGGCACTGCATTAATCCAGGCACCCCGTTTTCTTATTGAATTATTGGCTTTTGGGTCATTAATATTACTAATTCTTTACTTACTTATTACTTATGATGGCGATTTGAGTATTATTTTACCAATACTTACTCTTTATGCGGTTGGAGCCATAAAATTATTACCTGCCTTTCAACAAATTTACCAAAGTATTGCCATAATAAATACTAATACTGCAGCTTTTAATGAAATACGAGAGGACTTAAATAATATTAAATTAGCAGAACTCCAAACATCAAAAGTAAAAGATAAACAGAGTTATCTTTATCCAAAAAAACAATTAGTTCTCAAAAACATTTCTTTTACTTATCCAAACAAAGATGAAAAAGTACTTAACCAAATAAATATATCAATACCCGCAAGAAATATAATTGGAATAGTTGGTCCTTCTGGTGCAGGCAAATCAACAATCATCGATGTTCTTCTTGGTCTAATAAAGCCACAACAAGGATATTTAGTTGTTGATGATACAGTTATTGATGACCATAACCGTCGATCATGGCAGAATACTATTGGGTTTGTAGCTCAAAGTATTTTTCTATCAGAGGGAACTATTGCTGAAAATGTAGCATTCGGTATTCCTAATAAAGAGATTGATTTAGAGCAAGTTCAAAAAGCACTAAAGTTAGCCAATCTTGGCGAATTTTTTGAAAGTCTCAGTGACGGCATCCATACTAAAGTTGGAGAGCGTGGGGTACAACTATCAGGTGGTCAGCGTCAGCGCATAGGTATCGCAAGAGCTTTGTATCACAAGGTAGAGGTTATTGTATTTGATGAAGCAACTAGTTCCCTCGACGGCATTACTGAAAAACAAATTATGGAAGCTATTCATGGTTTAAGTGGACATAAAACTATTATATTGATTGCTCATCGGCTTAAAACTGTGCAAAATTGCGACCAAATATATTTTATAGATAATGGAAAGGTTGATGATCAAGGAACATATGAAGAGCTTATAGAAAAAAATGAGCGCTTTAGAAATATGGCATCACATGCGTAAGTATATTTAACAATCATGAATATAATAATAAAAATTATGGACGAAAAATCTAGATCTATTAAATTTCTTCTATATTTACATACAAAGACAAGAGTGGAAAATAATGAGTGATAATTTAGTACTAGATTTAATAGGACGAAATAAAGAGCTTTTTGGAGATGATATAAATCAATATCATAAGAAGCTTAACGAGGTAGTTTCTTCATCTTCATTTCTTGTTATTGGTGGAGCAGGATCAATAGGGCAAGCTGTAGTTAAAGAAATATTTAAGAATAATCCAAAAAAAATACATGTAGTTGATATTAATGAAAATAATTTAACTGAATTAGTAAGAGATATTAGAAGTTCATATGGTTATATTGATGGAGATTTTAGTACTTTTGCGTTGGATATTGGTTCAATTGAATACGATGCATTTATTGAATCAGATGGCAAATATGATTATGTATTAAACTTATCTGCACTAAAACATGTTCGAAGTGAAGAAGATCCATACACATTAATGAGAATGTTAGATGTTAATATTTTTAATACTGATAAGACAATCCAGCAAGCTATTAAAAATTCTACAAAAAAATATTTTTGTGTAAGCACCGATAAGGCTGCGAATCCAGTAAATATGATGGGCGCAAGCAAAAGAATTATGGAGATGTTTTTAATGCGAAGATCAAAGGATATCTGTATCTCTACTGCAAGATTTGCAAATGTAGCTTTTAGTGATGGTTCCTTGCTGTATGGATTCAATCAACGTATTTATAAGAGACAGCCGATTGCTGCCCCAAATGATATTAAACGTTATTTTGTAACCCCAAAAGAAAGTGGTGAACTTTGTCTAATGAGCTGTATTTTTGGTGAAAATAGAGATGTATTTTTTCCAAAATTAAGTGAATCACTGCATCTTATATCTTTTTCTGACATTGCTATAAAATATTTAAAGCATAGGGGCTATGATGCTCACATATGTGATTCCGAAGAAGAGGCAAGAGAATTAATTAAGACTTTGCCTGAGCTTGGAAAATGGCCTTGTTTGTTTACTAAAAGTGATACAACTGGTGAAAAAGATTTCGAAGAGTTTTTTACGGATAAAGAAAGTCCTAATATGGATAAATTTAAAAGTATAGGTGTTATAAAGAACGAGCCAGAATATGATAATAATAAGTTAGAGAATTTTGAAAGTGTTATTGAGCAACTCAAACGTAAAAAGAATTGGAACAAAAAAGAAATTGTAAGAGAGTTTTTTAAGATCATACCTGGTTTTAGATACCTTGATAGAGGTAAATATCTTGATGGAAAAATGTAATGTTTGAAAATACTATCAAATTTATTCAAGAAATATATAAATCAAATAAATTTATCCCTTTGCATGAGCCAAGGTTTTTTGGCAATGAAAAAAAATATATTAACGAATGTATTGACTCAACTTTTGTTTCATCGGTTGGTAAATATGTAGATTTATTTGAAGAAAACATTGCTGAATATACTGGTGCTAAATATGCAGTTGCGACAAGCAATGGAACCTCAGCACTTCATATAGGACTCTTGCTAGCAGGCGTAGATAAAAATCATGAGGTTATCACTCAATCGTTGACTTTCGTTGCTACATGCAATGCAATTAGCTATTGCGGCGCGCAACCAATTTTTATTGATGTTGATAAGAATACCATTGGGTTATCACCATCTGCACTTAAATGTTTTCTTAAAGACAATACAACTATCAAAGATAAACAATGCATAAATAATGGAAGTGGTAAAATTATTAAAGCATGCGTACCAATGCATACTTTTGGACATCCATGCAAGATAGATGAAATAAAAGAAATTTGTGATAAGAATCATATATTTTTAATTGAAGATGCTGCTGAAAGCGTTGGCAGTAAATACAAAGACAAACATACTGGCACTTTTGGGCAATTAGGAGTTATGAGTTTTAATGGTAATAAAATTATTACAGCAGGTGGTGGTGGATGCATTATTACCAATGATAAAGTGCTTGCAGAAAAGGCAAAACATTTAAGCACAACTGCTAAGGTAGCTCATAAATGGGATTTTAACCATGACATGGTGGGTTACAATTATCGTATGCCAAACATAAATGCAGCCTTATTAGTTGCACAGCTTGAAAATCTTAATATTTTTCTTAAAAGAAAGCGTGAACTTGCTAATATTTATGAGAAATTCTTTAAAACTCAAGGATATACTTTTTTTAAGGAGCCATCACAAAGCAAATCTAATTATTGGTTAAATACACTTCTTCTTGAAAATAAAACAAAACGAGACAAATTTTTAGAAGAAACTAATTCGAATAATGTAATGACGCGTCCAATTTGGATTATGATGCATAAACTTCCAATGTTTGAACATGCGCAATGTGGTGATTTAAGTAATTCAATTTGGTTAAACGATCGCGTTGTCAATATACCTAGCAGCGTAGTCCTATGAAAAATATTGAAGATATAATTGTAAAAGAATCTATTTCTATTCTTGAAGTACTCAAGATTATTGATAAAAGCTCAAAACAAATTGCAATTGTAGTTGATAAGAACAATAAATTATTAGGAACAATCAGTGATGGCGATATTCGAAGAGCCCTTTTAAAAAACATATCTTTAACTGAATCAGTAAAGAATATATATTTTCAAACACCCACAATAGCTAGTATTAATGATTCAAGAGAACAAATTATCAATATTTGTAAATTAAAAAAAATTCATCAAATACCAATAGTAGACGCCAAAGGGAATTTAATTGGACTAGAGATATTAGATGAATTAATATCAAAAAAGAAAAAATTAAATAAGGTTATCCTTATGGTGGGCGGCCTTGGAACTAGACTACAACCACTAACTAAAAAAACACCTAAGCCTATGTTAGAGGTTGGAAACAAACCAATTCTTCAAACGATAGTAGAAAAGTTTGTAGAATATGGTTATTCAAATATTGTAATGTGTACAAATTATAAATCACAGGTTATCAAAGATTATTTTGGTGATGGAACTAAATTTGGAGTAAGTATAGAGTATATTTCAGAAGAAGAGCGAATGGGAACGGCAGGGGCGTTAAGTCTCTTGAAAGAAAAAATAACAGAGCCATTTTTTGTGATGAATGGTGACTTGCTTACAAATGTAAACTTTGAACATCTGCATGATTTTCATATATCCAATAATTCTTTGGCAACTATGTGCGTGCGAGATTATGAATTTCAAGTGCCTTTTGGAGTTGTAAATATAAAAAATACTAAAATTTTATCTATTAATGAAAAACCTTTGCAAAAATTTTTTGTAAATGCAGGTATTTACATGTTCAATCCAGAGGTTCTGGATTTCATACCAAAAAAGAAATTTTATGATATGCCAACTCTTTTTAAAAAACTCATAGATAAAAATAAACAGGTCATCTCATTTCCTATTCGTGAGTATTGGTTAGATGTAGGGCAGATCGAAGAATTTGAGAAAGCAAATCAAGAATATCATAAAGAATTTTAATGTATAAAAATAAAACTTTTTTAGCTGTAATGCCAGCTAGAGGTGGCAGTAAGCGATTGCCGCATAAAAATTTATTAGACTTATGTGGAAAACCTCTTATTGCATGGAGTATTGATGCTGGTCTGCAAAGCAAGTATATCGATAAAGTAGTAGTATCAAGTGACAATAAAAATATTTTAGATATTGCCGCAAAATTTAAAGCTGACATCATTAAAAGACCAAAAAAACTTGCTAGTGATACTGCTACCTCATTTGATGTTTTAAAGCATGCTATTGATAATCTAGAAAGTTATGACTATATAGTCCTGCTTCAACCGACAAGTCCATTGAGAAATGATAGGCATATTGATGAAGCAATTGAACTCATGGAAAAGAAAAATGCTGATGCAATTATAAGTGTATGTGAGATGGATCATTCTCCACTTTGGAGCAATACTCTAAAAAGTGATCAAGAAATGAATAAATTTTTCAATGAAGATGTTTTAAATAAAAGAAGTCAAGATTTAGAAAAGTACTATAGGCTGAATGGAGCAATTTATATCTGTAGAATAAATAAGTTTTTCAAAGAAAGAGCATTTTTTTTAAAAGAAAATATCTATGCTTATATAATGGATAGAGAAAGTTCGATAGATATCGATGAAGATATTGATCTAAAAATTGCTCATACTCTAGCGTTAAGTAATATAAAGTGAACTTGATATATTAGTAACGTAGTTAAAAATCACAAAGGATCTGAAGATGATAATACAAGATTGGAAAAGTTTATTAGCTTCAATGCGTTTTTTTTTGAAACTGATTTTCATTGGTAAAGAATATGATGTAGTTTTTGTATCCTCTACAGCATTTAATAGAGGAAAAAATGGTGAAAACTTTTTATTCAAACCAATGATTGAATGTTGCAAAAAAAACGGTCTTCGTTATGTAGTATTTGAAGACACCTCTTTCAGATCTTTTATTGATCATAAGATGAATAAAAGATCGATCCCATTTGATTTTATATCAGTTATACAAATCATATTCAGGAAAATATATCACTTAAGAAATAAAGAGTTTTCAACATCAGATCAAGTATATTTTCGAGAATTAAAAATTTCAAAGATTATAAAAAAACTTATTTTTAGAAAATTTCACTCAAAAGTGTATATCACTCTAATATGGAACAACGTTACGTTATGGAGATGTATAAATCCTAACTCTTGTGTTATAGATTATCAACATGCCTATATTTGTGATGGCGAAGAGTACTATATGAAAGATGGTCGTCCTCCTAGGCTAAAATCAGATAATAATGTTGTAGCTTTAGTTCACGGAAATCGATATAAAAGCCTATTAATTGATAGTGATAAATCGGGGTTCTACAGTGAAAATAATGTTATTACCGTAGGCTTAGATAAAGCTTTGCGTCCCTCACAAAAAAAATCATTAAACAATAAAAAAATACTTTTTACTTTACAGTTAACTCCTGATTTTATGGATAAAAAAGTAAATAAAAATTATGTTGAGATAGTTAAAAAAATTATTGATGTTAATGCTGAATTCTTATCTAAAAATAATTATGAAATTATTTTTAAACACCACCCTAGATATAATAGACATGATTGCCCAGATATAGACATAGAGTATGATTTTGTAAGCTTTGAGAGTAAAAAACCATTATCAGATTTATTAAATTCAGTAAGTCTTCATATGACTCTTCATTCTTCATCAGCATTTGATGCAGCAACAATTGCAATTCCTACTATCTTTGTTGATATGCTTGAGGAAATATCTCCTAATGACATGTTCCTGAAGCAATTTGAATATCCTTGTAAAGAGTTAGTAATTAAAGATTACAAAGACTTAAAAAAAATATTAATAAAGATAAATAATAATGAAGCTTATAGCAATCATTGTGATGATGTATATAAGTGGTCAAAAGATTTTTATCATGATTTTGATGAAACAGTATTTCAAGATTTTTTATTAGATCAAATAAGTAAATATAAACATCAAAATGGAGACGAATTACATCAAAACAAATAAAAAAAACAAAACAAGTGTAATTATTACAACATATAACGATGCCGAATATCTAAAGAGGTCATTACCTTCAGTAATCAATCAAAGTTTAAAGCCTTTTGAGATAATTATTGTTGATGATGGATCTGACAACGATAAGGCTGAGGTAATTATTAATTCATTTCAAGGTCTTACGGACATATCTATAGTTTATAAGAAGAAAAGTAATGGAGGTCCGTCAAGTGCAAGAAATATTGGAATTAAATTAGCAAAAGGAGAATTTATTCTTTTTATCGATGCTGATGATGAGCTATTACCAGATTCTATAGAATGGCGTCAAAAAATATTCGAATCTTTGGGTAAGGATTACGCCTCTATTTATTGCAGCAAAATCGAATATTTTAAAAATAAATCAAAAATAGAAGAACAAGTCTTTGAAACTAATGGATGGTTGAATGTTTGCTTGGTTGGTCGAGGTAATAATGGAATCCCTGGACAAATAACAAATCATCTATTTCGAAAAGATGTACTAATCGAAGTCAATGGATATAACGAATCTTTAAAATTTAATGAAGATTTTGAATTGATTCTTCGAATTGCAAAAAGCTGGATGTTCTTTGGAGTTAATAGGGTTGGCTTTATACAGCATATTAGAGAAGATTCATGGAGCAAGTCAGATCCATATGTTTCCTATGCTGGTGTAGAAGATTTTCTTGAGACTGCTTTAAATGAAGAATTATTACCTTTAATTGAAATAAAGATTCGAAGAAAAGAAAATAGACTTTCACTTGTTAAAAGAATCTTAATACAAAGAACTAAATGGAATGCAGCTACTCCATTTATAGATGAAGCATTTGATATAATCAGACCACAAAACATAAAAGAGTTTACATTATTTATTTTAAATAAAATTTTAAAAAAGCTTTAATAACTCTTAATATTTAAAGCAATTGATATGCAGGCTTTATCGAAAGATTAATTTTTAAACTATTTAACACAGGAAAATAGATGCGAGTTTTACATATTATTACAGGCTTACAAAGAGGAGGTGCTGAGACTCTATTGGGCAATCTATGCAAGTTTGATACAGAGCATATACATACGATTATTTCTTTGTCTGAATTAAAAAACTCGGAATTAGCTCTAAATGGTTTACCTAATGTCTCTGTATACTCGCTAAGTTTTCCAAATGGAAAGATAAAACTTTCTGGTTTATTTAGGCTCTATAAGCTTATTAATCAAATAAAACCAGATATCGTACAAACGTGGATGATTCATGGGGATTTAATTGGTGGGCTGGTAGCCCGATTGGCTGGAATTAAAAATATTTTTTGGGGCGTTCATCACACCGTCCTGATAAGTGGTAAAGTTAAATTATCAACAATTTTTCTTGTCAAACTTAATTCTGTTTTATCACACTTTATTCCAAAAAAAATTATTTACTGCGCTGAAAAGTCCAGATCAATTCAAGAATCAATTGGTTTTAAGAAGTCTAAAGGCGTAGTCATACAAAACGGTTATGATATAAAAAGTTTTTTTCAAAATAGCTCTTTAGGTAGAGACTTTCGTACTGAGCTCAATATTTCTGATGATGCATTTGTTATTGGCCATGTTGGAAGCTATGACCCCTTAAAAGATCAAGTTACCTTATTAGAAACTCTTGCCCTTTTAAATCAAAAACATTTTGACTTTAATGCTGTACTTGTTGGAAAGAATCTTGATAATAATAATCATGAATTGGTATCTAATTTAAAAGAGAATGGTTTAAGTGATAATGTTCATTTGCTTGGTATTAGAAATGATATTCCTGCTGTTATGAATGGGATAGATTTATTTATGCTTACATCTGTGTCTGAAGCCTTTCCAAATGTTCTTAACGAATCAATGGCTTGTGGAACACCCTGCGTAACAACTAACGTAGGTGATGCTTCATTAATAGTAGGTAATACCGGATGGGTGGTATCCCCTAAAGACCCTAAAGCTTTGGCAGATGCTGTTATTCAAGCTGCAGATGAAAAACAATCAAATAATATTTCTTGGTTCCAAAGAAAAGATGACTGTCATCAAAGAATTGCTAACAACTTTACTCTTGAAAAAATGGTAGAAAAATATAAAGAGGTATGGAGCGTTGAATAGTAAAAATGCATCACCAAACATTTTGTTAATTATAAGAAATACATAAATGTTTTTTTACGATTTTGCTAATTTACTTCCCATATTGATTCTCATAATAGTTTGTTTAAGGCTAGGCTTGATTCCATTATGGTTATCTTTTTTTCTTGGGTTTTTAGCTTTCACACCATTTTTTCTAAATGACGTTCTTTTCTCTGCAAGTTATATGCCAGATCAATGGCAGTACTACAATGTTTCTCAAAGTATTCGCTCCTTTGCTTTAGATAAATTCTCTGAAAGTTCTTCAGTTGAGATTTCTGGTTGGATGTTAGCCTTTATTCCCTTGCCATATATTGAAACTATACAAAGCCTAGGTTTTTTTAATCGACTGATAGTCACAGTCCTAATTATTTGGCTCTATTCTTCTAAGAATTTACGAGGCTGGCCACTTTTATTTATTCTTTTCTACCCAAGCTTGTTGCTTTATAGCTCATTAGCCCTTCGTGATACATTGGTATTTATATTTATGATTTTATCTGTGATTTTTTTTATAGAAAATCGAAGGTTGTCGGCGTTATTAATTTCAATACCATTAATTTTTATCAAGTTCCAAAATTTTTTCTTAGTAATTGTCTTTTTTCTAGTTCATCTTTATTTTTCACGTGGCTCCTTTTTTTACAGATACAGATATATATTCTTGATTATAACTATATCTGTATTAGCTCCATTCATGATGACAATAATTGAAATTTTAAATGATAGTAGGCTAAATATGTTCATAGATGACGGGGGTTATCGAGGGGAATACCAGCATATGAGAACAATTGAAGAATTTATAATCATAATACTTAAATCAGCTCCATATTTTTTAATGAAACCTTTGCCTTGGGAGGCGGATAGTTTTCTGCAGTTTCTTCAAAGTTTTGAAAATTTACTTGTACTTACTTTTTTGGGTTTCATGTTTTTAAAATCATCAAAAATTGATAAAAAAATTGCAATTAAATGGTTTGTATATTTATTTGCTGCATTGGGTATTTATGGCTTAGTTGTTTATAATTTTGGAACAGCGGTTCGATATAAATTTCCTTTTATTGTAATTGTTATTGTAGGAATGGCTCATGAATTATATATAAAACATGGCGAGTTAATTTTAAATAATAAAGGAAATAAATCTTGAAAATTAAAGAGCAGTCGGCAATATTTTTATGCCGTGTATTATGTTACTTAAGTTAAAAAAAGATTGCTCCTCTAATTAGATATATTTAAGGAAAATATATATATATGTGTGGTATAGCTGGTTATGTTGGAAAAACTTTCAACCCATCTAATTGTTTGGATCAAATGGTTCATGCAATTAATCATCGCGGTCCAGATGATAGAGGTGTTTGGGCTGATAAGGTTATAGGTATTGGTCTAGCTCATGCTAGGTTATCTATCCTTGATCTAAGTTCAGCAGGTCATCAACCCATGCACTCATTCTCAAAGAATCTTATTATGGTATTTAATGGTGAAATTTATAATCATAAGGATCTTCGGTCGGAATTGAATTTAATTAGCCATAGATCTTGGTTAGGCCATTCGGATACAGAAACACTTTTAGCAGCCATTGAAGAATGGGGTTTGAATGAAGCACTCAAGAAAGCTAAAGGAATGTTTGCTCTTGCTTTATGGGATAAACGTAATCAAAATTTATCTTTAGCATGTGATCGAATTGGGGAAAAACCGGTTTATTATGGCTGGGTGAATGACCAATTTGTGTTTGCCTCTGAGCTTAAGGCCATCAAAAAGTTTCCTGAATTTAAAAATCCAATAGATCGTAATTCATTAGCTTTATTTTTACGGTTTAATTCTATACCTTCACCACATTCGATATATGAAGATATTTTTAAGTTAGAGCCTGGTCATATCATTGAACTTCACGCAGGTTCTAAAAAATTGAAAAAAGATTGTTTCTGGTCAATTGAGGAAGTTTGTAAAAAAGGTAGCACCGCTCGATTCTCTGGCACCCCTTCAGAGGCTGTTAATCAACTCGAGGGTGTTTTATTAAATGCTGTATCTTCTCAAATGGAATCAGATGTACCTTTGGGTGCTTTTTTGTCTGGAGGTATCGACTCAAGCACAATTGTGGCTTTAATGCAGTCCAACTCTAATGTTCAAGTAAATACATTCACCATTGGTTTTAATGCTAAAGAATACGACGAAGCAACACATGCTCGAATGGTTGCTAAACACCTTGGCACTAATCATTTTGATATGTATGTTTCTGAACGAGATGCATTAGATGTAATACCTAATATACCAAACATTTATGATGAACCCTTTGCAGACTCTTCTCAGATACCAACATATTTGGTCTCTAAGTTTGCCAAACAAAAAGTCACCGTTGCCTTGTCTGGCGATGCGGGCGACGAACTTTTTGGTGGATACAACCGTTATCTTTTCACTGAAAAAATGTTTGGTAAAATTATGAAAACACCTGCTTTATTTAGACAATTAATGTCTATGGGCATACATAGCATGACAGAGGAAAAATGGAATAGAATATTGAATGGAATGTTAGGTAAGCGTTATGCCGATATTGGGCATAAACTTCACAAAGCAGCAAGTGTTCTGTCTGCTAAATCAATTCGCGATATGCATTTTAAATTAGTTTCACAGATCCATAATCCATCAGAATGGCTCATAAACACATGTGAATATACTTCAATATTAAATGATGAAACCGAACGCTTTATTGAATTAAATCCAATTGAGCAAATGATGGCTTATGATTTAATTACTTACCTGCCCACTGACATTTTAACAAAAATTGATAGGGCGGCAATGTCAGTCTCACTAGAAACACGAGTTCCGTTTTTAGATCCAAATGTTATAGAGTTTTCTGCATCTTTACCCATGGAATTTAAAATTCGTAATGGTGTTACTAAATGGGCACTTCGAGAGGTTCTTTATAAATATGTACCGAAAGATTTAATCGAAAGACCTAAAATGGGTTTCGGTGTTCCATTAGCCGAATGGTTACGGGGACCCTTAAAAGAATGGGCTGAATCCTTGCTAGATGAAGAAAGGTTAAATCATGAAGGTTTTTTTAATGTAGAATTTGTACGAAATAAATGGTTAGAACATTTGAGTGGTAAACGAAATTGGCATCACCAATTATGGAATGTTTTGATGTTTCAAGCTTGGCTTGAACAGAATTAGTTAATTTATAAGGAAAGTTTATGCAGTTTAGTGATATGCAAATAGCAATAGTTGGTTTAGGGTATGTTGGCTTGCCACTAGCAGTTGAGTTTGGGCGCAAGCGGTCAGTTATTGGCTTTGATACAAATGAAATTAGGATCAAAGAATTAAAAAAAGGTACTGATAATACTCTAGAAACTACACATCAGGAGTTAAAAGACGCATCCCATCTTAGTTTTACAAACAGCCTTCAAGATTTAAAAGATTGTAAGATTTTTATTGTTACCGTCCCAACGCCAATTGACAAATATAAAAAACCTGATTTAACTCCTCTAGAAAAAGCTACTGACGCAATAGGCTCTATTCTTAAAAAAGGAGATGTTGTTATTTATGAATCTACTGTTTATCCAGGGGCCACTGAAGAGATTTGCGTACCCATTCTTGAAGAAAAATCTGGCTTATCCTTCAACAAAGATTTTTATTGTGGATATTCTCCAGAGCGCATCAATCCTGGTGATAAAGATCATCGCATAACAACAATTAGAAAAGTAACTTCAGGATCAACTCCTGAAGCTGCAGTTGCGATCGATGGACTATATCAAGAAATTATTACAGCAGGTACCTATATGGCAAATAGTATGAAAGTAGCAGAAGCTGCTAAAGTTATTGAAAATACCCAAAGAGATGTGAATATAGCCCTTATAAATGAACTAGCACTTATTTTTAATAAGCTAAATATCGATACTGAGTCTGTATTAGATGCAGCTGGCACTAAATGGAATTTCCTGCCATTTAGACCTGGTCTTGTTGGAGGACACTGTATTGGTGTTGACCCATATTATCTTACCCATAAAGCATTGGAGGTTGGTTATAATCCAGAAATGATTCTTGCGGGTCGAAGAATAAATGATGATATGGGTTATTTTGTTGCTAATCAAGTATCAAAGTTGATGACTAAGAAGGGCATCATTATTGCGGGTGCAAATATATTAATAATGGGCCTAACATTTAAAGAAAATTGTCCTGATATTCGCAATACCAAAGTAGTTGACTTAGTTGAAGAGTTTGAAGGTTTTAATTGTAATGTAGATGTATATGACCCTTGGGTTAACCACGATCAAGCTATAATTGAATACAATATCAAAACAGTTGATCAGCCAGTAGAAGGTAAATATGATGCAATAATTTTAGCAGTTGCGCATGATATAATAAGAGAACTCTCATTAGAGCAAATAAAAGCCTTAGGCAATGAAAATCATGTACTTTATGACATTAAATATTTATTAAATTCTAACGAAGTCGATGGAAGGCTTTAAATGACTAAATACCAACAATTACAAGAATACTTAAAAAATAATCAAAGTACCTGGTTGGTAACTGGAGCTGCTGGCTTTATTGGTTCTAACTTACTGGAAAAATTATTAATTCTTAATCAAAAAGTTATAGGGCTTGATAGTTTTGATACTGGCTATCAACATAATATAGATCAAGCAATTGAAGATGC